>Ga0209648_10001021_pt1 | contig 22374 bp, 19 predicted proteins | sample GraSoi2013_115cm_FD_185830 | JGI IMG/M metagenome (GOLD analysis project Ga0209648, IMG submission 185830) | Grasslands soil microbial communities from the Angelo Coastal Reserve, California, USA - Sample 9_17_2013_115cm (SPAdes) (version 2) | ecosystem: Environmental > Terrestrial > Soil >... | reverse complement strand
GCTGTGTACGGGAACTGCGCCTCTACTTATGAGAATCTTGTTGCCTGGTGGCATGTCATTTTTGAACTCCAAGGCGAAAACGGGCCGACCCATATCGAGCGCTTGCATTCCGGCGGCTAGGGTGCCGCCGCTCTCACCCGCTTCGATGACGACCAACCCCAAACTGAGGCCCACGATGACCGCGTTCCGCGTCATGGCGGCGCCGACTGACCACGGTTGCATCGGCGGAAATTGCGAAACGACGGCAACTTGGCGCGGATCATGCGTCCTGGAGGCGAGCCACCGTTTGGCCTTGAACCGCCTGATACCTTCGGCGAGGACCATGATGGTGCGGCCTTCAGTGTCCAGCGCTCCAGCGTGAGCCTCGGTGTCTACGCCACGTGCGTATCCCGAGATGACAGCCAGGCCGCATCTCGCGCCGTCTTCCCCACACGCTCGCGCAGCGCTCAGCCCTTGGTCGGTCGTGCGCCGTGAACCGCACATCCCTATCGAGGGCATCGCCAGCAACTCGCTGTTTCCGAGATAGAAGAATGCGGGCGGGGCCTGCCGCAGGCTGGCGAGCATGGGCGGATAACGCTCGCGACCGAGAACCATGGCGCCGACACCCTCTGCTTCCAGTAGCTGCGCCTCGGCGTCGACGTCGTCACGGAGATCACGCGCGAGTTGCTCATAGAGGACTCGGATCACGTCAGGCCCGTCACGGCGCACCTGAACGGCCAGCTGCCGTGCCCCGCCGCCGTGGCGGATCGCAGCCACTGCGAACCGAAGGGCGTCCACGTAAGGCTCACCGCGGCGCGAATTCCGGCCCCCTGCCAAGAACCTGCCAGCGATGGGGGATACAGCCTTGGAGGAGGAGTTCACAATCACCGACCGCGTGGCGGGAATGGGCGCGCTGATCGTGGACGACGTGTTCCGGAGCGGGCGAACCATGTCGGCTGTTGCCGACGCGACAGAATCTGTCGTCAACACGCAGAATCTGTCGTTACCGTGGGAACATGGCACGCTGGTGCCGGGGAGCAGAGCCTCCGGTACCGGCCAGCTACGGGACTCCCGACATCCGCTGGCGTCCCTCACGTGACCACGATGCGGTGCAGGTGGCGGCCCTGCACCTCCAGCACCTCGTGCTGTGTAAGATCCGCCGGCAGCTAGGCGAAACCACCGCAGCACATTTGAGCCAGCTGCTAGGCGTCAATCTGAGGACGGCCCAGCGCATCACCTCAGGTGAGCACCTTCTCAGGACCGACGAGCTGGTCGAACTGGCGTCCTTGTTCGGCGACGATGTGCTCGACGTTATTCCCCGCACCGTCATTGAGCTGTTTCCCGAGCCATATCGCTCCTACCTGGGCGACTGGACGCCTGGTTCGCTGCGGCTGCCCGCGTTCGCACCGCCACCTGTGCCAGAGGTGATCGCCTGGGGCGGTGCCGCGGCTGATCTGGCTGGCTGGCGGATGAGCTGAGCGACGGGCGCATCAGCCTGGTCAGCGAGGCGGTGGTTGCGCACCATGTTGCGGCATTCGCGACACGCTGAGCGTCTTCTACGAAATCCTGCCTCACGACGGTGAGCGCATGGCGTTGGTGTGCCTGGGCCAGCGAGTCCGCGGACAGATGCAGGTGTACATGCCCGGCTTAGCCGCCGTCCAGCCTGGTGACGTCGTCACGATCCCCTTCCAGGTCGCCGGCCGACTGGATGTGCCAGCCGCGCGCGACGAGCGAGCGCCAGATCTTCAGCTAACTGTCCAGGCCAGTGCGGCCAGCGACCCAAACGCATACGTAATCGCAGTGGGCATAGGCAAGGTCGTGTGAAAGTCTGTCGACCTGGCGAGACGGTTCACTGTCAGCGCTGACGCTGACATCCTTGCCGTGGGCTGCCCCGCCGGGCTGTGGACCGGTAGAACGGGTGGGTGCCAGAGCTTCCCGAGGTTGAGATCGCCCGCAGCCTGATCGCTGACCAGGCGCTGCACCGGCGCATCGTGGACGTCGACGATTCCGACAGCTACGTCACGCGGCCGCACCCCCCGGGCGAGCTGCGGAGCGCGCTGCTTGGTCGCAGTCTCACCGCCGCGCACCGGCGCGGCAAGACCATGTGGCTCGAGACCTCCGGGACCGGCGACGCGGGCGCGCCCGGTGGCGCGGAGCTCGGCATCCATCTGGGCATGAGCGGCCGCATCGTGATCACGGGCCCGGATGGCACGGTGGCCGAGGCCGGCGAGCCGCGCCGCTATGACGCCCGGCCGCCCAGGACCGCCTGGAACCGCTTCACCCTCACGTTCGCGGACGGCGGCAGCCTGGTGTTGTTCGACCCGCGCCGCCTGGGGCGGGTCCGGCTAAACCCCGACATCGGCGCGCTCGGGCCGGATGCCAGGCAGGTCACGCCGGCCGCGTTCCGCGCGCTGATCATGAAGGGGACGATCGCAGTCAAGGCGCGGCTGCTCGACCAGTCCAAGATCGCCGGCGTCGGCAACCTGCTGGCCGATGAGATTCTCTGGCAGGCCAGGGTGTCACCTCTGGCGCGGGTCGACACCCTGTCCTCTGCGCAGGTCAATCGCCTCTACCGTGCGCTGAAGTCGGTCCTTGAGTCCGCCATCGCCAAGGGCGGCGCGCACACCGGCGACATTGTCGCGGCTCGCCACCCCGGCGGGACCTGCCCGCGGGACGGCGCCCCGATGGCGCACGGAACGGTCGGCGGCCGGTCCACGTGGTGGTGCTCACGCGAGCAGGCCCTCCGGCCGGAGCAGCGCAACTCGTCTGCGTGACGCGTATTGTCCATCGACCCGTCACCCCGGTCGCCGGGTCCAGCACGCAGGCGTGGCCCGGCAAGGGAATCAACGAAGAATCGCGGGTGCCGGACCAGCGATCGGCGACCTGACCGACGGCAAGCGGGGTGCACGACATCCTTGCCTCAATCCGAATGAGTTTCTATTGTGGCCAATATCAGACGAACTTTGTCTGAAATTCAGCCGCCCGCATCCACCGGCTGGGCGGCGAGTCAAGCGGGTGCTCACGGACGAGTACGCCCGAGTACAGGAGACCCGATGACCCTCACCGTGACCGAAGCTGGACTCGCCCTCACCGACCCGGCGGCGTACGCCGACGAAGCGCGGCTGCACGAAGCGCTCGGGCTGCTGCGCCGGGAGGCGCCGGTGCACCGGGTGGAGGCGGCCGGGTTCGCCCCGTTCTGGGCCATCACCCGGCACGCCGACATCATAGAGATCGAGCGGAACCACGCGGTGTTCCACAATGCTCCCCGGCCGCTGCTGCAGACCGCCGAGATGGACGCCCTGCAGCGGCAGCGGGAAGCCGAAGGCATCGTCCTTCGCACCCTCATCCACATGGACGATCCGCAGCACCGGGTGATACGGGCGATCGGCGCCGACTGGTTCAGGCCCAGGGCGATGCGGGCGATGGAGGAACGCGTACAGGAACTCGCCCGGCACTACGTCGCCCGGATGAGCGAGTACGGCGGGGAATGCGACTTCGCCACCCAGATCGCCGCGCACTATCCGCTGTATGTGATCCTCTCGCTGCTCGGCCTGCCCGAATCGGACTTCCCCCGGCTGCTCACGCTCACCCAGGAACTGTTCGGCGGCGATGACGTGGAGCTCCAGCGCGGTACCACGCCGGATGACCTGCTCGCGACCCTGCTCGACTTCTTCGCCTACTTCCAGGACATTACGAGCAAGCGCCGGGCAACACCGACCGACGACCTGGCGTCGGCGATCGCCAACGCCCGCGTCGACGGCGAATTCCTGTCCGACGTCGACATCGCCTCCTACTACGTCATCATCGCCACGGCCGGCCACGACACCACGAGCTCCACCGTCTCCGGTGGCCTGCATGCCCTCGTCCAGCATCCCGGCGAGCTGGCCCGGCTGCGAGACAACCCCAGCCTGCTGCCGACCGCCGTGGACGAGATGATCCGCTGGGTCACCCCGGTCAAGGAGTTCATGCGTACCGCCGCCGCCGACACCCACGTGGGCGGGGTCACCGTCGCGGAGGGTGAGGCCGTGCTGCTGTCCTATCCCTCGGGCAACCGCGACGAGGAGGTCTTCACCGACCCGTTCCGCTTCGACGTCGGCCGCGACCCCAACAAGCATCTCGCGTTCGGGTTCGGCGTCCACTACTGCCTCGGCGCCGCCCTCGCCCGGATGGAGGCCCGCGCCCTGTTCGCCGAACTGCTGCCCCGCCTGGAGTCCATCGAGCTCGCCGGGCAGGCCGAGTGGACGGCCACCACCTTCGTCGGCGGCCCCAAGCACCTGCCCATCCGTTACCGCCTGAAGGGATGACCGCGCGGGGACGGCCGGCGGACCCCGGCGTTGAGAACCGGGTGCTCACGGCCGCCCTGACCGTGTACGGGGAGGTCGGCTGGGCCGGATTCACCCTTGACGCTGTCGCCCGCCGCGCACCGGTCGGTAAGGCGGCACTCTACCGCCGCTGGCCCACCAAGGAGGACCTGCTCCTGGCCGCCCTCGAACGGCTCGCCGAACCACCGGATGAGCACCCGGACCTCACCGACCTGCGCGGCTGCCTGATCGCCATCGCCGGGCAGGTCATCGCCATGTACGTCGGCCCCAAAGCCATGGTCCTGCCGCGCGTCCTCATCGAGGCCGGACAGTACCCCCCGCACTTCGACGACATGGTCCAGAACATCGTCCGGGCACGCTTCACCATCAGCCAGTCCGTCATCGAGGCCGCCCTCGACCGCGGCGAACTCCCCCCCGGCACCTCCCCGGACCTGATCGTCGACGCCATCATGGGCCGCGTCCTGCGGCTCATCGTGCTCACCCCCGGCGCCCAGCGAACCGCGATCCACGCCGAACGCGACCAGCACGCCGCGGCCATCGCCGACTACGTCCTGCACGCCGTCGGCCGCTGATTCTCCGTGACCAGCCACCGGCGATCGTCATCGCGGCAGCTGCGGATGGTGTCCGCTGGTCACGTGCTCAGCTTGTTCCGCTCTGCCCTGGTCAGACCGGCCACCACCAGCTCATAGGAGTGGTCGATCAGCTCGAGCAGTTCGTCGTCGGGCACCGAGCCGTCGAGCTGGATCGTGTTCCAGTGCCGCTTGCTGAGGTGATAGCCCGCCGTGATGGCGGGATATCGGCCACGAAGCCCCACCGCGATGTCCGGATCGCACTTGAGGCTGATATCTCCGGGCGCCGGGCCCAAGGACACCAGCGCGAACATCTTTCCGCCGACCTTGAACACCGCCGTATCATCGCCAAACGGGTAGTCCTCGACCGCGCCCGGCTGGGCCCCGCACGCCGCGATCATCCCGTCTCGCCTTGATCGAGTCATCGTCACAGCCTCGCTCCGCTCCATCCGGCAACTCGTGCGGTCCCACCAGTATCGGCGCCGGGTCTGACAAGCCGCAGGCCTGGCGAACCGGGCCAGCAGCGGGGCCATCTCCAGGAATGGGGTATGCCTGCGGGCGATGATCGCACCTTGGCCGGGTGCGGGGCTATCGCGCCAGCCGAGGCTTGCGCTGGCATAGGAGCAGGCGATGTCGCGGCATGGCTCCCAAGTGCGAGTGACCGGGCAACCACCATCGTGATAAATGCCGCTGTAAAGAAGACAATTTGGAGGGCGGCAAAAATTTCGTAGATCAGTGGTCCAAATATCGGGTGCTGCGTCAGCCCGCTCAGCCGGTTTCCGGGGCCAGATATTGGATGTCATTGAGAGAAGCGTTAGGATGCCAAAGAGAATGGAGATGAAGAATAATATCCAGCTGACGAAGATGACATCACGTGCAGCCGCAGAGGCCGCTCCAGCAAAGTCTTTGAAGAAGGTCAGTGTCAGGGCCACAACGCCTGTCGAAAGCGCCAACATCTGTTTCACCGACTCTTGCGCGTAGTCAAGAGCCTTGGCCGCGCGATCGTGCAGAGGCGTCACGCCGCTCATGAGAATGGCCAGATCTTAATTGCCAGGATCGCCGCTGCGATATCGGACTCTATAATCTCGTCTCTCGCATCCTCGCGAGCCCGGCCTGCGGCGAAATGGAGGAGCTGTTGCGCCGCTGTCTCGGCCATCGCAACATCGCTGTCTCTTGTACGCTGGTCCTCGACCATGCGCCGAGCGGCAGCCACCACCCGCGTTACCCATACCTCGCGGGCGGTTGTGCTAAAAGTCAATCCACCTTCGCTGCGAAGAAGACCTCAGCAGCGGCGTTGCGACGGGCCGGCCGGGTGGGGGTGGAGGCGGCCCGGGCTAGATGGCGGTGCGGCCGCCGTCGGCGGCGAACACTGCGCCGGTGACGTAGCTGGCCCTCGGGGAGGCGAGGAAGGTGACGACCTCGGCGATCTCGCCGGGCTGGGCGGCCCGGGCGAGCAGCGTTGTGGCGCCGAGAGCCTCGATGCGTTCGGGCGCGGCCCCGCCGGTCAGCACCGGCCCGGCAGCGATGGCATTGACCCGGACCCCGGAGGGACTGAACTCGGCCGCCCAGGACCGGGTCATCGCCGCCAGGGTCGCCTTGGTCGCGCCGTAGGCAGCGCCGCCGGCCAGGCCGATCTGGCCGGCCATGCTCCCGAGGCTGATGATGCTGCCGCTGCCCCGGGCGGCCATCTTCGGGGCCAGCGCGGCGACCAGGAAGTAGGGCGCCCGGACGTTGGCGGCGAAGAGCCGGTCGAAGGTCGCCACATCGAGTTCTGCCGTCGGCCCGAACCAGGAGAACCCGGCGTTGTTGACCAGTACGTCGACCGGGCCGGCCTGGTCGGCGAGGTGGTCCAGCTGGGCCGGGTCGGTGAGGTCGGCCGCCACGAAGCGGGCCTTTCCGCCCGCCGCGATGATCGTGTCGACCACCGCGGAGCCGCGGGCGGCGTCCCGTCCGTGCACGATCACCTCGGCGCCGTGCCGGGCAAGATGCTCGGCCACCGCCCGGCCGATGCCCGAGGTTGCACCGGTAACCAGTGCGACCAGGCCTTCGAGGTCTCCGTGCTCGTTCATACCCTGTCCTTTCCCATCACGTCCTCGAAGGTGGGACGTCATCGGCCAGCGCGGTCATCGGGAACTGGGGCGCGGTGACCCGGTAACCGCCGGCCTGCAGGCGCTCGATGACCGCGCTCCAGCAGGAGCCATCGGCCCACGCACGCCATAGACAAGAACGATGTTAGGTCGGGCGTTTCATCTCGTGCTTCCTTCCTGGTCGCGTCTTGTGGCCATCGTGCGGAGCGAGGCCGCGGCCAGGGTATCCGCAACATGACTGCACCCGGTGTGCGGGCCGGTGCGGGGCTGCTCTGCAGGGAAACCGCGCACGGGGCGGCATGCCGGCGTTCGGGATGAACGGTGGTCGAGCGGCGCCGCGGCCCGGACGCTGCCGTCGATGGCCAGGCGCGGACGGCGCCCGCGCAACCATAGGCGGCAGGCCAGACAGGTGGCTGGGCCTGAAGTGGTCCTGCCTTGCCCTTGCCCTTCGCCGGCGAATGGCTGCCCCAGGTAGGGCATCATCACGTCGCCGGTGAACAGTGGGCGAAGTGAAGCGGAACCCGTCCTGGGTGGTCGCCCAGAAGCCGCCGAACATCAGTTGCGTGTCCGCCGGGGCTCCGCTGAGCCCCGACGTGCGTTCGGCCTCGGCGGCCTGGTCATCTTGGCCCAGCACGGCATGGCAGCGGCGAGGCCATGGTGCGCGGCGCGCAGCAGCATGGGCCGGAACTGGTCCCGGACGGCCAGGACGAACTCCAGGCAGCCGCGAGCCTGGTGGCGAGGATGACCATGGTGGCCCGATCGGCACCAGGCCAGCGGGCCGCCGTCGTGAGTGATTCGATGCCGCGGTGGCGGGTGATCGGTGCGGTCATGACTGTTGGTTCCCTTCGGTGCTGATCGGGTGTGGCGGCGGCCCGCTCCGGGGCCGGGCGGACCGCGGTTGCGGGAGCGCGCGGATGAGGTTGGCGAGCAGGTTGGGGTGCTCGCTGGTGGTGAGGTGGCCGCCGGGCAGGTCGTGGATGCGCACCAGTGTTGGGTCGAGGCGCTGGCGGGCCGTGCGGATCTGTCGTGGTTCGAACGGGTCGAGAGCGCTGCCTGCGATGTCCCAGGTGAGCTCGTTGCCGAGGGCCGCGGCGAGGCGGGCGGGGTCCCAGCGGGCCGCGTTGCGCTTGTGTTCGCCGACGAATCCGGCGCCGTCGTGCAGGAACCGCACCCCGTCGTGCCGGGCGAGGACGTCGTACATGTCGCCGATCTCCTCGCCGCTGAGCCGGTACCCGCGGGACCACATGCGGGATGTACGCAGCACACGCGCAAAGGAGGCCGGGTGGTTCTGGTTCCAGGCCATGGCCAGGCCGCCGAGCCGGGTCTTCATGAACGGGGTGGTGCGCCAGGGGTGGGAGTGGGCGTCGGCGAACAGCCCGCCGTTGACCAGCAGGACGCCGCTGATACGGGTGCCCTCGGGGTCACCGGCGGCGCGGCGGTCGAGGCGGCGGGCGAGCAGCTCAAGGACCACGAGGCTGGAGTAGTCGAACGACACCGCGACCGTGCTGGTGACGTCGTGCGCGGCCCACACGGCTTCGACGAGGTCGGCGCGCTCGATGGTTGAGTACGCGTAGTTGCGGGGTTTGTCGGAGTCGCCCTGCCCGAGGTACTCCACGTACAGGCGCGGGCCTGGGATGTCGTGTAGCTGGGCGTCGACCTGCGCCCAGCCGTAGGAGCCATCGGGAAAGCCCGGCAGCATGCTGACCCAGTGCCCGTCGGGTGAGGGGTCACCGTGGACGCGTTCGAACACGTGCGGCAGGCCGGTGTGACGGCCCGGGGCCAGCGTACGGCGGGCCGGGCGCCCGCCGGGCTCATGATGCGTCCACGGCGTTCGCTGCCGCGGTGGCGGGTGATCGGTTCGGTCATGGCAGTGATCCCTTCGGTGTCAGTCAGGTGTGGCGGGCAGCAGTTTGCTGCCGCAGGGTTACCGGACCGCTGAGGCGGGGTGGGCTTGGGTCTCGGCTTCGTGCGCGCCTTCGGCTGTTTCGGCTTCATCGGCCGGTGGGCTCGCTGGCCGGGCGAGCCGGGCGGGCTGGGCAGGCAGGAACAGGACTGCCAGGAGGGCCCCGGCCGCGGCAACGGCGCCGGCGACGAGGCAGCCGACGGTGAGGCCGCGCAGGAATGCGTTGGTGGAGGCGTGCTGCAGTGCCTGTCCGAGGACCGGCTGGCCGAGGGCCGCGATCTTGCCCGCGGCCACGTAGGCCGCCCCGACGGACTGGTGTGCGATCGCCGCGGCCCGGCCAGGCACGCTGGCCGGCATGGTGGCGGTGAGCCGTGATCCGTAGACGGATGCGTAAACACTGCCGATCACGGCCACGCCGAGCGTGCCGCCGACGAGCCTGGTGGAGTCGTTCACGGCCGAGCCGACGCCGGCCTTGCGCCGCGAAATGGCGCCCATGATGGACTCGGTGGCGGGCGCCGAGGTCAGGCCCATGCCGAGCCCGTACAGCACCATCTGGACCGCGATGATGCCGTAGCTGATCGTTGCGCTGGTGCTCGCCGCCACCCAGCCGTAGAAGGCGGCCATCGCGACGAGCCCGATGGTGACGATGAGCTTGGTCCCGGCCCGCACGGCGAGCTGAGTTCCGGCTACCGATCCGGCGCCTACCGACAACGCCACCGGGAGCAGGTGCACCCCGGTCGAGAGCGGGCCGTAGCCGCGGACGAACTGGAAATACTGAGTCATCAGGAAGACGAAGCCGAGCAGGGTGAAGAACGACACCGTCACCGCGCCGCTGGCCGCGCTGAACCGCAGGTTGCGGAAGAGCCGAACATCGAGCATCGGGTGCGCGGCACGCCGCTCGCGCACGACGAACGCGGCCAGCAGGATCGCCGAAGCGGCAAAGCCGGCCAGGCTGCGCCCGGCTCCCCACCCGTAGGCCGGCGCCTCGATGACGGTGAAGACCAGCAGCGCCATGGCTGCGGACGACAGCGCCAGGCCGGGGATGTCGGGAGCTGCCGCCTCCGGGTCCCTCGACGTGGGAACGATGAGCGCCACCAGGATCGCGGCGGCCGCCGCTACCGGCGCCATGGCGATGAAGATGCTGGCCCAGCTGAAATGCTCGAGCAGCCAGCCCCCCACGATCGGCCCCATCGCTATGGCCACACCCGAGATCGCGCCCCACAAGCCGATGGCGCGAGCCCGTTCCCTTCGCTCGGTGAAGACGTTGGAGATCAGCGAGAGCGTCGCCGGGAATGTCATGGCGGCGCCCAGCCCCATCACGGACCTGGCTGCGATGAGTTGCGCCGGGTCGGTCGTGAAGCCGCCGGCCAGGCTGGCGGTCCCGACCACAGCCAGCCCGGCCAGCAGCATGCCCTTGCGGCCGAACCGGTCGGACAGGCTGCCGAAGGTGAGCAGCAGCGCGGCGAAGACGAGGTTGTAGGAGTCGACGACCCACTGCAGCTGAGTGGTGGTGGCATGCAGCTCGCGCACCAGGGCGGGAAGCGCCACGTTCACCAGGGTCGTGTCCAGGTTGATGAGGAACGCTGCGAGCAGCAGCGCGGTGAGGATCATGGATTTGGCCATGGTTGAGATACTCTACCTACAGATTTAAAAAATCAAGTTCTTTGACTTGGTAGTCAATCAAAACATCGGCTAATCTCGGATCATGCGTAGTTACGGTCAGTACTGCTCGATCGCGAAGGCGCTGGACGTCGTCGGCGACAGGTGGACCCTCCTGATCATCCGGGAGCTCCTGATCCGCGGCGCGTGCCGGTACACCGACCTGAAGAACGGGTTGCCGGGAATCGCGACCAACCTGCTCTCGGACCGGATCCGTGAGCTCGAGTCCGCGGGCCTGATCCGGCGAGAAGACGCCCCGCCTCCCGTCGCCACGACCCTGTTCCACCTGACCGACACGGGCGCGGAGCTGCAGCCGGTCCTCGACGCCATCGGCCGGTGGGGGGTCAGGTACATGATCGAGCCTGCCGACGGCGACCAGTTCCGCGGCCACTGGTTCGCCTTCCCGGCCTCGTTCTTCCTGCACGACCGCGATCCCGGCGGGCCACCGGTGTCGATCGAGCTGCGCACAGCCAGCAGTCCTGTGGTGATCGAGGTATCCGGCGGCTCGGCCACCACCCGGCTCGGCACGGCCGCAGCGCCGGACATCGTTCTCCGGGGCGAACCGCAGCTCATCCTCGCCCTGTTCTCCGGCCAGCTCACCGCCGCCGAGGTGAGCGATCACGGCCTGGAGATCAGCGGCGACGCCAGCGTGCTGCAGCGCGTCTTGCCGCAACCAGTGGCCGCGTAGCGCTTATGCGGGGAGCGGCCGGTGCCGGTGAGCGAAGATGGGGGGATGGGTGTAATCCGGTTCAGGGCGCAACTGCAGCCGCGTGGCCCGGCCGCCGCGATTGTCCTCGACGATGCCCAAGTCGCGGTCGTTGGCGAAGGCGCGAAGCGGTTCCCGGTCGTGGCGACCGTCAACGGCTATACGTGGCGGACAAGCGTGGCCCGCATGGGCGGCGAATTCCTGCTGGGCCTGAACAAGGAGGTACGCCGGGGTGCGGGCGTCCAGGCCGGCGACGCAGTCGATGTGACCATCGAGCTCGATGTGGCTCCCCGCGAGGCCGGGGTGCCCGAAGCGCTGGCGGCGGCCTTGGCGGCCGACCCGCACGCCAGAGAATCGTTCGAGCGCATGGCCTTCACCCACCGCAAGGAATACGCCCGCTGGGTCGCTGAGGCCAAACGAGAGCAGACCCGGCAGCGGCGCGTGCAACAGGCGCTTGAGATGATCCGGGCCGGTAGGACCCGCACCTGACCATCCTGGACGGCCAACTCGACCTGCTCGCCTTCGAGCCGCGGATTCGGACCGCGGGCGACTGGCGCAGCTGGGAGCCGGCCGCCGGCGCGCACGGGCAAAGATTCCCCTGCGGTCCCGTGAAATGCTCACAATCCCAGTATCCGCGCCCCGCCGCGCCCGCGCATACGGGCACGATTACTTATAAGCAAGTCCAGTACTCCCGCCTGCCAGCGTGCGCGTGGTGCCGCCGATGTCGGCAACCGGTCGTCAAGGACTGGCCAGCACCACCGGAATGAGGGCGATCGCCGCCGCGTCTGACGGCACCAAACCAGCGTGCCGGCCACGTCGGTGTGATCTGTCTCAAAAATGAACTGAACGGCCCATTTTTGCGTAACCCCTGGAAGCAACTTCCCCCGCCCTCGGAACTCAACAAGCAAGGACGACTGGTCATGCCGCTGAAAGGCATATCCCCGCAGCTCAGTGAAGCCGAAATCACGATGAGCCACAACGTCGACACCCTCTTTCAAATGCTCACCGGCCACTGGGTGGCTCAGACGGTCCGCGCCGCGGCCGCTGTTCGCCTGGCTGATCACGTCGCAGCCGGTGCCCGGACGGCCGCTGAGGTCGCCGAGCTCGAGTCCAGCGACCCCGCAACCATCTTCCGGCTCATGCGGTCGTGTGCCGCGCTTGGCCTGCTGGCCTGCGCGGAAGGAGAGTTCACCGTCATGCCGATGGGCGAGCTCCTGCGGGAGGACGTACCCGGCTCTCTCCGCGCGGCGGCCCTGGTCCAGGGCGCATACGGGCATTGGCAAGCCTGGGGGCTGCTGCCCGAAGCTGTCCGCCAGGGCGAGAGCCAGGCCCAGACCGCGCTGGGCGTGGATCTGCTGGACTACCTCGCCAAGACCCCGCGCGAAGCGGCACTGCTCGCCAAGGCCATGTCGAACATGACGGGCCTGGTGGCCGAAGATACGCTCCGGCTGCTCGACCTGGGCGGGGCAACTACCGTCATCGACGTGGGTGGCGCCAACGGCGCACTGCTGCTCGCCCTGATGAAGGCGCACCCGGAAATCCGGGGCCAGGTGTTCGACCTGCCCCATGTCGTTGACGGGGTCCAGCACGCAGCCGATCGTGCCGGGCTTGGTGATCGCTTCTCGGTTGTTGCCGGTGACTTCTTCGACCGTGTCCCCTCAGCGGACTACTACCTGCTCAAGTGGATCCTGCACGAATGGCCGGACGAGGAGTGCGTGCGGATCCTCAGTAACTGCCGCGCGGCCGCCCTGCCCGGCGCCCGGGCGCTGGTTGTCGAGGCGGTGATCGGCGAGATCGGAAGGCCCGATCCGGTGGCGATCCTCGACATGAACATGCTCGCTGCCAGGCACGGGCAAGAACGGGATCTGGCCGAGTTCGACGCCCTGTTCGCCGCGGCCGGCTGGGAGTTGGTCGGCATGAGCTCCACCCGGACGCTGTACACGCTGCTGGAGCTTGAAGCCGTCTGACACGGCGGGCATGGGCAACGGCTGGGTCCAGGCCATCGCCCGGGCGGGTATCGTCGCCGCCGCCGTCCTGCTGATCCTGTGGCTCGTGCCCGCTGCCCGGGTGTATTCACCGAGAAGACGCCTCGCGTCGACGGGCGGGGCAGCGTGGGAGAAAATCCCGGAGTGACGGAATCTCAGCCGGAGCCGTTGCCGTTCGCCGGGCGGACCGCGTGGGCGCGGAGCCTGCAGACGCCGTTGCGGCAGTTCCTGCGGACCGAGACCGGCAGCGCGGTGGTCCTCCTCGCTGCGACGGTGGCCGCGCTCGTCTGGGCGAACGCCGGCTCCTCCTCGTATGAGGCGGTGTGGCGGATGCGGCTGGCGGTCATTGCCGGTGGCTCGGGTGTGTCGCAGGACCTTGGTGGCTGGGTGAATTCCGGGCTGATGACGTTCTTTTTTCTTGTGGTGGGTCTCGAAGCGCGCCGCGAGTTCGACTTGGGCGAACTGCGCGAACGCCGCCGGCTCGCGCTGCCGCTGCTGGCCGGCCTCGGCGGGATGATCGTGCCGGTCGCGATCTACCTTGCCGTCAACGCCGGCCGCCCGTCCGAGCATGGCTGGGGCACGGCGATGTCGACCGATACCGCGTTCGCGCTGGGGATGCTCGCGCTGGTCGGCAGGCGCCTTCCGGACCGTGTGCGCACGTACCTGCTCACCTTCTCGGTCGTCGATGATCTTGCCGGGATCGTGGTCATCGCCGTCGTCTACAGCGGGCACATCCGCTTGGGCGCGCTGCTGACCGGGGTGGCGATCCTCGGCGTGGTCGTTGTGCTGCGGGCGGCGAGAGTGCGTTACGGTCCGGTCTACGCGCTGCTCGGGGTGGCGGCGTGGGTCGCGATCTTCAAGTCCGGCGTCGACCCGGTTGTGGTCGGCATGGCGCTGGGCCTGCTCACCTACGCGCAGCCGGCCGCACGCAGCGACCTTGAGCGGGCATCGGACCTGTTCCGGCTGTTCCGCGAGCAGCCGACGCCGGAACTCGCCCGCTCGGCGCGTGAGGGGGTCAGGGTGGCGCTGTCGCCCAACGACCGGCTGCAGCAGCTGTATCACCCGGTGACGAGTTACGTCATTGTGCCCTTGTTCGCCCTGTCCAACACCGGCATCGTGGTCGGCGGCGGCTTCCTGGCCCGTGCCTACGGTTCACCGATCACGCTGGGCATCCTGTTCGGCTACGTGGTGGGCAAGCCGGCCGGAACCGCGGGCGCCGCGCGGCTGCTCAGCTGGGTCAGCCGCGGGCGGATCCGGCCGCCGATCGGCTGGGCCGCCGTCGCGGGAGCCGGTGCGATGGCGGGCATCGGCTTCACCGTGTCCCTGCTGATCGCCTCGCTCGCGTTCCAGGGCGTGCAGCTGCAGGAGGCCAAGGTGGGGATCCTGTCCGCGGCGCTCTGCGCGTCCGCGCTGACCTGGGGCGTGTTCCGCGTGACCGCGTTGCTGCCCAAGCGGATGCAGATCCGCGCGCTGCTGGGCACCTCGCAGGTCATCACCGACCTCGCCGTGCCGGTGGACCCGGACCGCGACCACGTGCGCGGCCCGAAGAAGTCGCCGGTCACGGTCGTCGAGTACGGCGACTTCGAATGCCCCTATTGCGGCCAGGCGGAGCCGGTGGTCCGCGAACTGCTGGCCGGCCGCGGCGACGTCCGCTACGTGTGGCGGCACCTGCCGCTCAACGACGTCCACCCGCACGCCCAGCTCGCCGCGGAGAGCACCGAAGCGGCGGCCAGGCAAGGCGCGTTCTGGGAGATGCACGACCTCCTCCTCGACCATCAAGGGGCCCTCCGGCCCGCGGACCTGGTCCGGTACGCGGGAGACCTCGGCCTCAGCACCGGGCAGTTCAGCGACGACCTCAGGGCTCACGCCGGCGCGGCCCGGGTCGCCGAAGACGTGGACTCCGCCGACCTCAGCGGGGTGTCGGGCACACCTACGTTCTTCATCAACGGGGTACGGCACTACGGCGCCTACGACATCGGCACCCTCACCGCGGCGGTCAGGGCAGCCCGGGCGCGGGCCACCATCAAGGCGTGAGCGAAACACCACCCGAGCCAGCCCTGCGGCCGGTCAGCGGATGGCCCAGTCCTCACCTGGCGCGGCGCCGCAGTCAAAGAGCACGAGTTTGGTGCCGTTCTGGGCGTTGTCGCCGGGATCGGTGAGGCACCTGCCCGACTGCGGGTTCAGCAACGTGCCGTCAGCGCGCGGCTGCCACTGCTGCGCACCGGTGCCGTTGCACGACAGCAGGTCCACGGCGGTGCCGTTCGCGGTGCCGGAGTGGTAGACGTCCAGGCACTTGCCGAACACCCGCACGGTGCCGTCCGGCTCCACCGTCCACGCCTCGTTCGCCGCGGTGGCGACGCACGTCCAGACGTCCATGAGCGTGCCGTCCGCGGTGCTGGCGCCCGGATCGTCCACGCACAGCGGAGCGATCTGCGACACCATCTGTCCCGCCGGTGTCGTCCACCGCTCGTTGGTGCCGGTGGTGCAGGTCCAGATATCGAGCCGCGTCCCGTTGGCGGTCCTGAAGCCGGGGTCGTCCAGGCACTTGCCCGAGCTCGGGTTCACCAGCTGAGCGTCCACGCCAATCCGCCACTGCTGCCCGGCGCTGCCGTTGCACGTGGACAGGACCACAGCCGTGCCGTTGGACGTTCCCGACCCGTAGGCGCCCAGGCATTTCCCGAAGATCCGCACCGTATGGTCCTGCGCCATCGTCCATCTCTCGTTGGTGCTGCCAACGCACGTCCAGATGTCGATGCGGGTGCCATTGGCCGTCTGGTAGGCCGGATCGTCCATGCACTTGCCGCCGTTCCGCAGCACCACCGGCCCGGCCGGCCCCGAATTCGGCGCCGCGGTCACCGTCCAGGTGAACGACACCGACGTGGCCGCGGCCGGGAACGGCGCGGTCGCCGCGGAGACCGACGCCGCGTAGGTGCCTGCCGTGGTGGGCCACCCCGAGATCAGGCCGGTGCTCGCGTTGAGGGAAACGCCGGGGGGCAGGCCGGCCGCGCTGAACGGGGCGGACCCGGCCAGGGCGTGAACCCGCAGCCACGCCGGCGCACCCACCGCACCGGTCTGCCCGCCCGGGTTGGCGAGGGTACCCGCGCTGTTGCTGAAATAGCTGAGGTCAACGCGGCCGGAGATCCCTGGCACCGTGCCCTGACTCGTGTACTGCCACAGGGTCCACGCGGGCCAGGCCGCGGGCATGATCGGGCTTGTTCCGTACGCCGCGATCCACAGCTGGTATGCCGAGAACGCCGCGCTGCCGGACGTGCACGTGTTCCACCAGTCCGCGGTGGTGTAGATGATCGGCGACCGCCCGGCCTTGAGCTGGATCTCGTTGCTGAACGCGGTGATCCACGACACCATCTGCGCCGGCGTCAGGTTGTAGCACGTGTTCGCACCGTCCGAGGCTGTGTTCGGGTCGTACTCCATGTCGAGCATGATCTGCGGGGTCGCGCCGCTGGCCGAGCCCTGGGCCGCGGCGAGAAAGTCGTCGGCCTGCGTCGCCGGGGTGGACGTATTCGGGATGCCGAAGTGGTAGGCCATCGGATACAGGCCCGCCGCGCTCGCGCCCGTGACGTCGCCCGCGAAGTACGGATTGGTGTAGTAATTGCCCTCGGTCGCCTTGACCGCCGCGAACTTGCAGCCGGCGCCGGCGACCTGCGCCCAGTCGATGGCGGCGCCGTTCGGGTGCTGGAGCGACGCCACGTCCACCCCAACCGGGCCGGGCGCACCCGGCGAGGCAGCGCAGGTAGCCGCCGTGGCCGCCCACACGCCGGTGCCCGCCGCAGGGCCGGCGAGCTTGTGCAGCAGTTGCGGGCTGTGCGGCAACGCGGCGTTCGCGCCCAGCTTCGGCGACGACGCGGCGGACAATACCGCGGCCTGGTTGGAGCGCGCCGACAAGACCGTTACGGCCAGCACCAGTCCCGCGGCCACGATACCCGCCACGACGGCGAACGCCCGCGCCCGCCCTTGAAAGATCCCACTCACGTGCGCTCCCGAGACTCGAGATTCGGCCCACCTCAGCAGCCCCGGATCACCTCAAGCCCCCGGACAACCGAGCTCCCGGGGCCCCGGGGTTCACGCGTAAGGTGCCAAACGGACATGCTAGGGCGAGCGGCAAACCAAGCACCCGGCAAACGGAAAATCGCTCCCACCCGCCAGCGTTCCGCCAGCCGATCAGCTCCCCAGACTGTTCCACACAAGTCAAACTGACGCCGGCGACAGGCGCCCGCGAGGACCGCACCGCGCGCCCGCGTCACCTCGCGTGAGCCGTTCGGGATCAACAATCATCCTGAACGGCTGCGCAGTGGCGCGACGGCATGCCAGCGCGCCGCGGCACCTGGGAAAGCCGGCTCGGGCGGCGTAGGTGCCGGAGTGGGCTCCGGCGAGAGCTGGCCGTTTTGAGTGCGTCACGGCGCGTAGCCGTTCGGGTGCTGGCCGCGGGCCCGGCCGCCGATGATGAGCCGCTGACGGCGGCCTGCCTGCCCGGGGCCTGGTGCCGGTGACCAGCCGGTCAGAACGCAGCTATCCCGCGCGGTTGGTGGTTCGACAGCGGGTCTGTGCCGAGTGCTCTGGCATCGCCGGGCCGAACGGTGCGGGCCGCGGGCCGAGATCGAACATGTGCTCGATGGCGTCGACGGTCCGCTCCGCGGCGTGGCCGTCGCCGTAGGGGTTCACGGCGTTGGCCATTGCCTCGTACGCCTGGGTGCTGGTCAGCAGATGGTCGACCTCGGCGTACACACGGTCGGGGTCGGTGCCGACCAGCCGGGCCGTGCCGGCGGCGACCGCTTCCGGCCGCTCGGTGGTGTCGCGCATCACGAGCACCGGCTTGCCGAGGCTGGGCGCCTCCTCCTGCACGCCGCCGCTGTCGGTGAGCACGATCGTCGACCGGCGCAGCAGCCGGGCGAACTCTCCGTAACCCATCGGCTCGACCACCAGCACGTTGTCCAGCCCGCGCAGCGCGGGCAGGAGTGCTTCCCTGACGACGGGATTCGGGTGCACCGGCAGGACAACGGCCAGGTCGGGGTGGCTGCGCGCGAGCCTGGCGAGGGCGCTGGCAATGCCCTGCATCCGCCGCCCCCACGACTCGCGGCGGTGGGTCGTCACGAGCAGCACCGGCGTCTCGCTCGAGTCCACCTTCTCGAGTGCCTGGTTGCCGAAGGGAACGCGCCGCTCGACCGCCGCGAGCAGGGCGTCGATCACCGTGTTGCCGGTGACCAGGACCTTCTCCCAGGGGATCCCGCCCCGCAGCAGGTTGGCCTCGCTCGCCGGGGTGGGCGCCAGATGCAGGTGGGTGATCTGGCTCGTCAGGCGCCGGTTGGCCTCCTCGGGGAACGGCGAGTAGATGTCGCCGGTCCGCAGGCCGGCCTCGACGTGGACCACCGGGACGTTCTCGTAGAACGCTGCGAGCGCCCCGGCGAACGTCGACGTCGTGTCACCTTGGACGACGACGGCGTCGGGCCGTTCCTGTTGCAGGGTCGGCGTGAGCCGCCGCAGGACTCGTGACGTGAGCCCGTCCAGGGACTGGTGCGGCCGGATGACGTTCAGGTCGTGGTCCGGGCGGATGCCGAACATGGCGTTGACCTGGTCGACGATGTCCCGGTGTTGCCCGGTCAGCGTGATGATCGGGGACAGCACCGGGGAGGCTTGGATCGCGCGGATCACAGGTGCCAGCTTGATCGCCTCCGGCCGCGTCCCGTAGATCACCATTACGCGTTTGGTGCGCGGCTGTCCGATGTGCATCTGTCTCCCTGGAGGTCATAAGTGGGTCAGCGTGCGAAAGTGACGGGCTGGAAGGTCGCGGACGCGTCCTCGACGTAGAGGCCGACCCGCCCGGACAGGTAGGGACGTTGGGTGTCGACGAAGCGCACCAGGAGGTGGCCGTCCACGCTCACCTGGATGGCGTCGCCGCGCTGCTGCACGCGGACCGCGTACCACCGGTCCGGCGGGAAAGCGGGACGTGCCTCGGTGCCGAGGTAGCGCTGCTGACCTGGGTAGCTGGGGTCGGCTTTGCCGAGTTCCCAGCCGTTAGGTTTGAGGGCGATGTAGTAGAAGTGCTGGTCGTCGACGTAGTGCCACAGGATCCAGCCGACCTCCCAGGGATTCGGGTGGGGCTGGCGGAGCTGGTAGTTCGTGCGGACCCGGATCTCGACGGTGAGGTCCTGCCAGCTGCTGTGGGAAAGCACGAGCGCGGCGTGCGTCTGCGCCGGGGATGTGGCGCGCGCCGGTTGCAGCGTGAGGTGCACGGCGCCGTCATGCGTACTCGCCGAGACGTGGCCGTAACCGTCGTACCCGAGGCGCCAGGGGCCACCGGGTCCGGCCGCGGGCGCCTGCGCGCCACCGCACCCTGCGAGCGTCAGCAGGGCCAGCGCCAGGGCCGCGGCCACGCTACGTCTCATCTCTTCCCGCGAGTCCCGCCTCGACCAGCGGCTCGTGCGGCTGGTCGGGCAGCCGTTCCGTCTTCAGCCAGCCGCGCCTGCCACACAGGATCCGGCCGAGCGCCCAGTAGCCGGACACGATCCACAGGAGCGAGTAGCCGGCGAAGGCGTGCGCGAGGACGATTACGCGCCAGAGCCTGAGGCCAGGTTCCCGCCGTGCGTACACCGACACCGTGAGAAACACGGCGAGGGCGAACGTGAGCCAGTACCAGCCCAGGACGACGCTCGGCCGGGCGAGGTCAAACCTGACGTTCGGCGAGATGGCGATGCCGCTGAGCATCGCCAGCAGGGCGGCTGGCAGCGCCGCGTTGGCGAGCAGCAGAATCGGCACCATCAGGCTGTGCAGCAGGTGCGGCACGCTGCGCAGTGGAGCGCTGCGGATGATGCCCGGGATCTGGCGCCATGCCTGCAGGTGGCCTTGGAACCAGCGGGATCGCTGGCGCAGCAGGCGCCGCGGCGACACCAGGCCCTGCTGGTGCACGGCGACGTCGCCGCGGTACCGGGTGCGCCAACCGGCGCAGATCAGCCGCAGGCCCTGCTCCAAGTCCTCGGTCAGCCCATCGGTCCACGGCGCGGGCGCCAGGTCTTGCTGCGCCGCCAGCCGCACGAACTGGCCGTTGCCGCCGAGCCCGGCCACGCCCCACGCGTCGCGGGCGCTCTGGAAGACGTCGGTGTAGGTGACGAACTCCATGTCCTGCAGGCGGGCCAGCACACTGTCCCGCCGGTTGTCGATGCGCACGCCCACCTGGACGGCGCCGACGCCGGCGTCCGCGAAGTACGCCGCCACCCGGCCCGGCGCCTGGGGGTCGAGCCGGCCGTCGGCGTCCATGATGCCGACAATCACCTTGTCGGCTGGCCACCGGCCCACCTCGCGCAGGAGTTGCTGGAAGCCCGCGTTCAGGGCGGCGCCCTTGCCGCGCCGCGCCAGCGGGAGTTCCCGGCGCAGCAGGCGCACCCGGGGGTCGCCGCGGCACTCCACCAGCCGGCCCGTCGCATCGTCGGAGCCGTCGTCGATGACGAGGACCATGCTGTGCCGCACCGGGAGGGCGAGCAGACGATTGAGCGTCTGCTCAATGACTCGTGCCTCGTTGAGCGCAGGCACCAGGAATGCGAACAGGAACCCGTCCGCGGTCTCCGCTGTGGCCGTGGGCTCCGCGGTCGCGCGGCTCACGAACCACAGCCGTACGGTCTGGGCGAAGATGACGACAATGCCGACCGTCGCGACCCAGGCGAACACTTGCACGATCACGGCCAGCGTCACCGGTCCCGGTCCCGCAGGCGTGTCGCGGCCGCGAGCGCGAACAGCAACAGCAGGGCGAGAGCGTACAGCCCGAAGATCACGCCCACGACGGCCACCATGTCGGTGGCGAATGCCAGCACGGCTACTCCTTCAGCAGGGCGCAGGGAGCGGTGAACCGGTAGCCTGCGCGCCGGAGGCCGTCGACCAGATGACGCAACGGCGCGGTCCCGAGGAACGGGTGGTAGAAGACGCCGGCGACGTTGTCGCGGACGGCGGCCTTCTGCGCCGTGGCGTCGGCCAGGATCTGCCCGATCGAGCCCGGCCCGGTCGCCGGGATACGCGGGCCCGCGACGTAACCGAGCGTTTCCGGCAGCACCGGTCCGCCGTAGCTGTCGCGGACCACGTACGGCGGTGTCTGCTCGGTGAGGGTGCTCACGTCCTCGTGCCCGCCTGGCCCCGCCGCGTAGTTGCCCCGTTCGAACCGGGCGGTGAACACCGACGCCGCCACGCGGTAGTCCGCGGGGGCCGCTCCGTAGTGCGGGAACGCCCACATCCAGGGCCGCGGCAAACCAGCAGCCCGGATCTCGGCCAGCGCGCTTTCGATCCGGCGCCGGGTCCACACCGCGGAGTCTTTGGTGACCGGGCCGTCGTAGACGACATTGCCGTGGGCGTCGAAGTGGACCCGGTAGAACTCGTAGTCCTCGCCACTCTCGCCGTTGCTTGGGTTGCGCCGGTCGCCGAGCTGGTGGGTGTAGCCGTGCAGGACGAGGGTGCCGCCCCTGGCGAGCATGTACCTGATCGCGTCGACGACTTTGGGCCGGTCGCGGAGCCGGACCCACGCGCGCGGATGCTGGTCCACCGGACCCACATAGACGGGGTAGACCGCGATGGAGAAGGGAATGCCGTCGGCGGCCAGCAGGTCGGCCGCCCGGCGAAGCTGCACCGGATCCGACGTCGGGCCGATATCCTCCAGCCGGATCAGCGCCCGGTGCCGCTCTCGCACCGGGCCGAACATCCCCGCCATCATGTCCGCGACGGCAAAGGAACGGTCCTGGCCGCCCTCGGAGTCCAGCGGCACCTCCGAGACGTAGGTCAGCTTCCCGGACCGCACCGCCCACGGCCTGCTCCGGCCGCCTGCCATCGCGGCCGTCCCCACGACGGTCGCCTTCGCCCGGTCGACGACATCGATGCCGTCGAGGTCGTCGTTGGTGATCGTCAGGCGCACGTTGCGGTACCGCACCGAGGTGTAGTGGGCGACGCGATCGGCGCTCTCCCGCCAGCCGCGGGCCCGGGCAAACGCCGCATCCGTGAGCTGATAGGCGTTTTCGCCCAGCCAGAGCACCGGCCGCACCCCCGCGCGCACGTCCGCGAGGAACCCCCTCGGCAGCCGCTCCCCGTAGTTCGTGCCGACGTACACGACCGCCGCGTAGTGCGCCATCTCGCCGCGCCGGTACGCGCGTACCGGCTGGCGCACGGGCCGCGCG
>Ga0209648_10001020_pt1 | contig 22386 bp, 36 predicted proteins | sample GraSoi2013_115cm_FD_185830 | JGI IMG/M metagenome (GOLD analysis project Ga0209648, IMG submission 185830) | Grasslands soil microbial communities from the Angelo Coastal Reserve, California, USA - Sample 9_17_2013_115cm (SPAdes) (version 2) | ecosystem: Environmental > Terrestrial > Soil >... | reverse complement strand
GGCGCGGCGCAGCCGCTCATCGAGCGGCCCCACGAGCTCCTCGTCACGCTGCTCGTCGGCATCACCCTGATCAACATCGCCGCCTCGGCGCTCGCCGCGCTGATCGCCGACCAGGTGTTCGGCCACAGGTGGGTGCTCCCCGTCCAGATCCTCGGCACGATCCTTATCCTGACGACCTTCGGCGAGGTCCTGCCGATGACCCTCGCGGTCAAGTATCCGGAGCGGTTCCTGGCGCTCGTCGACCGCCCCGTCGGCTGGCTCGGGCGGCTCCTGGCGCCGGTGCGCGCCCTCCTGGCCGCGCTCAGCGAGCTGACGGTCCGGCTCATCGGCAGCGAGCGCCGGGGGCAGCCGGAGCTTTCCGAGGAGGAGCTGCGGACGCTCGTGGACGTCGGCGCCAGCGAGGGCGTGGTCGAGCGCGAGGAGCGCGAGATGATCCTCAAGGTCTTCGAGCTCGAGGGCACGCTCGTGCGCTCGCTGATGGTGCCGCGGCCCGACATGTTCTGCCTGGACGTCGCGACGCCCGCGGACCGCATCCTGCCCGCGCTGCGCGAGCAGCTGCACTCGCGCGTGCCCGTCTACGAGGGCTCGATCGACGTGATCGTGGGCGTCCTCTACACCAAGGACCTCCTGCCCTACCTCGAGGGCCTCCCGCCCGACTTCGACCTCCGCGCGCACCTGCACCCGCCCTACTTCGTGCCGGAGTCCAAGCGCGCCGACGCCCTCCTGCAGGAATTCCAGGCGAAGAAGCTCCTGATCGCCATCGTCGTGGACGAGTACGGCGGGACGGCGGGGCTCGTCACGCTCGAGGACCTGCTGGAGGAGCTGGTCGGCGAGATCGCGGACGAGTTCGACGAGCCGGAGCGGCTCATCCAGCGGGTGGACGCGAGGACTTTCCGCGTCTCCGGGAAGCTGCCGATCGACGAGCTGAACGCGGCGACGGGGCTCAGCGTCTCGAGCGAGTCGTACGACACGGTCGGCGGCTGGGTCCTCGATCTCTTCGGGCGCGTGCCCCGGCGCGGGGAGCGGAAGCAGACCCCCGAGCTCGTCGTGACCGTCGAGAAGGTCGAGCGCACCCGCGTCGTCGAGGTGCTCGTGGCCCTCAAGAAGCCCGTCTCGGGCGAGGTCGCGGCGTGACGCCGATGCTCTGGCTCGCCGCGCTGTGCCTCCTGGCGACGATGTTCTTCTCCGCCGCCGAGATGGCCTTCATCGCCGCGAGCCGGCACCGCCTGCGCTACCTCGCGGAGGAGGGGAACCGCACCGCGGCGCTCTACCTCGAGGCCTTCCGCCAGCCCGAGCGCGTGCTTTCGACCGCGATGATGGGCGTGACGGTCGCCCACATCGTCGCCGCCTCGGCCGTCACGTGGAGCCTCCTGCCGTTCCTCGGCGGCCTCGCGCCCGTCGTCGTGACGCTCCTGCTCACGCCCGTGATGCTGGTCTTCGGCGAGATCATCCCCAAGGCGGTCGCGCGGGAGTGGGCGACGAGTCTCATCCTGCGTCTCTACCAGCCGCTCACCTGGGCGGCCGCCGCGCTGCTGCCCTTCGTCGCCTTCGCCAACGTGGTCGTCCGCTCCGTGCTGCGCGTCTTCGGCGCGAGCGGGCCGGACACGCGCGCGTTCGTGTCCCGCGAGGAGCTGAAGGCGCTGCTCCAGATGGAGCCGGGCGAGGCGGCCGTGACGACGCAGGAGGCGGAGCTGATCGACAACATCTTCGACCTCGGCGACACGACGGTGCGCGAGGTCATGGTGCCGCTCGTCGAGGTCGCGATGCTCCCCGAGACCGCCTCGCCCCAGGACGCGATCGCGCTCATCCGCCAGCGCGGCTTCTCACGCATTCCGATCTACCGGCTACGGGAGACCAGCATCGTGGGCGTCGTCGCCGCGATGGACCTCCTGAGCCGGGGCACCTCGGTGAGGACGCTGGCGGAGCTCGGGCGCCCTCCGTATTATGTGCCGGAAACGAAACGGATCGACGACCTGCTGCGCGAGATGCAGCGCGCGCGGACCCACATGGCGGTGGTCGTGGACGAGTACGGCGGCTCCATCGGCATCGTCACCCTCGAGGACGTCCTCGAGGAGATCGTCGGCGAGATCCGGGACGAGCGCGACCGGACCCCCGCCGCGGTGGAGCGCCTGCCCGACGGGAGCTACCTCGTGGCCGCGCGCGCGAACGTGGACGAGCTGAACGAGGCGCTCGACTGGTCCCTGCCGAAGGAGGACTACGAGACGGTCGCCGGGCTCGTCCTGGCGACGCTCCACCGCATCCCGCGCGTGGGCGAGGAGTTCCAGATTCCGGGCTACACGATCACCGTCCTGGAGGCCGACGCGAGACACGTCACGGCCGTGAAGATCGTCCCGACCCCGTCGCCCAAAGGAGGCTCCTGAGCATGGCTGGCAAGATGGTGGAGTACCCGTCGAACGGCTCGAAGACGTCCGCCTACCTCGCGACGCCCGCGTCCGGCAAGGGCCCCGGCGTCATCGTCATCCAGGAGTGGTGGGGCCTCGTCGGCCACATCAAGAAGGTGTGCGACCGGTTCGCCGCCGAGGGCTTCACCGCGCTCGCGCCAGACATGTACCACGGCAAGACGGCGGACGAGCCCGACGGGGCCGGCAAGCTCTTCATGGCGCTCAACATCGGCCAGGCCGAGAAGGACCTGCGCGGCGCGGCCACGTACCTGCTGGGCCAGTCGTCCACGAAGAAGCTCGGCGCCGTCGGCTTCTGCATGGGCGGCCAGCTCGCCCTCTTCGCCGCGACCCTGAACCCCGCGGTCGGCGCCTGCGTCAACTTCTACGGCATCCACCCGAACGTCAAGCCCGACTACTCGAAGCTCACCGGCCCGGTGCTCGGGCTCTTCGCCGAGAAGGACGGCTTCGTGACGCCGCAGGTCGCGAAGGACACCGACGCGGCGATCAAGAAGGCGGGCAAGCAGTCGGAGATCAACATCTACCCGGGCGTGGACCACGGCTTCTTCAACGACGACCGGCCTGACGTCTACAACAAGCCCGCGGCCGCGGACGCCTGGACGCGAACGCTGACCTTCTTCCGCAAGAATCTGAAATAGCCGCGCCACGCTGCTGAGACGGCAACGGGGGACGGTTCCGAGCGAGCCTCCCTCGTTGCCACGTTCGTACGAACTGCCCCTCGTCCATCCTCGACTTCACCGGAACTGATTCAGGAGACGGCAGTGCCGTGGCCGAGACCGGAGTTTAGGGTTCGGATGTGAACCTACGCTCGGCAATCTCCGCAGCGGTAGCCAACCGGATTCGGACCCGTGTTTGAAGTCACGACCTTTTTCGCTATAAGTCGCTGCAAGTTTGGCGCTGTTTCGCGTCATCTGCATACTTGCTTCGAGGAGGTACAGCTCGCCGCGCTTCGCGTCTTCTGGGCGTAGCCGTCGGCCGTGATTACACCGGGTTCGAGTTGGCCATCCCGAGCAATCAGTCGTTTGAGGAGGCCCGTCTCACGGAATGCGAGGATCTTGCTCTCGATTTCTTCTTGAAGCTTCGGGTCCTCGGGATCGGCGTCTGCCCCAACGTCAATAATCGTGAGGCGATCGATGATGAGACGACCAAGCTCGATGTTGTAACAGAGATCCCGAGCGTCGATCCGGATGACAGGGAGCTTGGTGCGCTGGCCTCGGAATGGAATCGTGTAGACGTCTCCCGTCGGCGCACGCAGGTGCCCTCGGACGATCTCAAGTCGCCGCGAGTTCACGGATCTCGTCTCTGCCATGTTGCCCTCCGGTCGCGCTTATCTACGCGGCGTACCTTCGCAGATAATCGAGGCTCCCCGGCAGATCGCGAATCATTCGAAGAAACATGTCCATGGCTGCCGTCTGGACGTTTCGGCCAGCCTCCCAGCGCGAGATTGTATTCGCCCCAAGACGCAGCAGCCGCGCCAGCTCGGCCTGTGTGAGACCGAATCGCTCACGAATCGAGCGGATTTCATCGGCAGACAGAAGCCCATACTTTCGTCGGTAGATCTCCAAAGCTCGCTGTCGAAGCTTTCTCGCGTCATCGAATCGCAAGACGACTTCATGGCACTTCGGACAGCTGAGATGCGGAGACTCCGGAACGGCAATCTCCTCACCATTGACCGGAAGTTTGAGCCTGCCTTTCTTCTCTCTCATCGGGGTGCCGCACTCCGGGCAGGCATCGTCAGGCAACACAGAACCCCGCTTCGTTCGCTGTACCGACCCGCTAATCGTCTTCATCACTGTGATCCTCTTCTTCGTGAAACGAGATGACAACGCAATCGGAGCGAAGGACGACCTTCACGTAGACGACGACCGCGCCGACGGACGGCTTGAACACGTACATCCATTCACCGGTCTTCTTCGAAACGAGGCGCTCAACGAGATCGCTCGGCGCAAGGTTCGCCAGCACGTCCCCGGCGTCTTCCTCGTCGAGTCCCATATCGAGAGCCGCTAGCTCCTGGAGTGCCTTCATCGTGAAGCGCACCTTCCGCCGAGCCGCCATCTCGCGGATTCTGGCAAGAACCGCCGTGAGCCATCGACGCTGCGTTCACTCTTTGGTGAGATTATGCATATGGTGAAATCATAGGGCAAGCCTAAACTGTGGGGCGCCCGATGGCCCGGGCCTGCAATCATCGATAGCGATCACCATCGTCTTCGAGGCTGATTGGGTCGCGTAAACCCTTCCCACCAACTGTTCCTCGGCAACACGGGTTCGATTCCCCAACGGGATTCGAACCCCGTGTTTTCATCGAGGTCACGTTTTCGCCGCAATTTCCGGCCCGACGTCTACAAGAAGGCCGCGGCCACGGACGCCTGGCGGCACACCCTGGCCTGCTTTCGCCAGCACCTCAAGTAGCCGGGGCCGCGGGAGGCTCTCGTCGTCTCCCGGCAGAGCCTCGCTCAGGGGAGCGCGGCGAGCACGAACTTCTGGTCGGCCCGCAGCACGCGGGCCTCGTCGAAGAGCAAGGCCCGTGCGCGGGCGAGCCGGGCCCGATTCTCGGTCTCCGGCCGCGAGTCGTCCACCAGGACCGAGCGGGCGGGATCGAAGAGGACGTCGTGGCGGACCAGCAGGTGGGTGATGCCCGCGGCCCGCGCCCGGGCCCGGAGGTCGGCCGCGCTCCCTGCCTCGGCCACCCACTGGCGGAACGTGTAGTCCTCGAACAGGTAGTCGCCGACGTAGGCCCGCTCCAGGTGATAGGTGTCCCGTCGCACGTCGATGAGCCAGACCGTGGCGTCGGTCGGCAGCGTCTCGTTGATGAGCCGGTAGTATGGATAGTAGTCGAGCCGACGGGTGAGATACGCGTCGCGCGGCTCGGTCCCCAGGACCACGCGGAGCGGGTCGTCGCTGACGAACCAGGCCAGGATCACCAGCTGGCCGCCCAGCGTGGCGGTCAGCAGTGCGCGGGCCAGCACCCGCCCGTTGTCGGCCAGCGCGGCGGCGGCGCCGGCGACGGCGAGGGCCCAGAGCGCCATAGCGGGCAGCAGATAGCGGAGCACCTGGGCTGAGAGCGCCCACCAGACGAAGAGCCAAGCGCCTCCGGCCGCCGCGATACCGAGCTCGGCATCGAGCCGCCGACGCCAGAGCGCGAGCGCGACCAGCGGCGTGCCGGCGAGGAAGGCGAGGCCGCAGACGCTCTCCCATTCCAATGGTGTTTCTCGCCGCCCCATCAGCGCGAGCCGCACTGGCAGCAGCAGGTAATCGAGCGGGCCCTTGGGGTCGCCGCCGTACTGGGCGTTGAAGGCCTGGAACAGGACGGAGCGCGTCTCGTCCCAGCCGAGCGCATGGCCCGGCCACAACCCGGGGAAGAACGGAAAGAGCGGGCTGCCGGTGAGGAGCCACGTGCGGAGATACCACGGGCTTCCGATCAGGAGCCCGGCGGCGAGCGCGCCTAGGCCGGCGGCGGCGAGGCGCGCCCCGTCCCGTCGTCCCTGGGCCCGGTACACGGGGAGCAGCACCAGAAGAACCAGGAGCACGAGCGCGGCGGCGGCAAGCGGCTTCACGGAGAGCGCGAAGCCGAGCGCCAGGGCGAGCTCGGCCAGCGTGGCTACGCCTCCGCCGGTCGACCAGCGCGCGGCGGCGCGGAAGGCAAGCACCACGTAGAGGGCGAGCGCTAGATCGACGTACGAGGCGCCTGCGACCTCCCACGCGACCGGGGCGGAGGCCATCAGCGCGGCGCCGGTGAGGGCGGGGCCCCGGCCGAGGCCGCGCTCGCGCGCCCAGCCATACACGACGGCCAGCAGCAGCGGGAAGTACGCGAACATCGCCGCGCCGAAGGCGACCTCTCCGGCCCGGTGACTCACCAGCCGGCCGAGGAGCATCCCCCAGACCCCGCTCATCTCGGCGCCGAGCGCGCGCAGACCCGGAATGTTGTAGGGCACATCCACGAGCGCGCCGGCCGCCAGCCAGGCTTTTGGGAGCGCGATGTGGTACTGCAGCGCGTCCTTCGCCGTGGGCGGGGCCAGCGCGGCGACGGCGGCGAGCGCGACCGGCAGCACGACAGAGGCCAACGCGAGCCGCGTGAAAAGTTCATCGCGCCGCTCAGTCGGGCACCGGCTGACCCGGGCGCGCCTGAACGCCAGGCCGGCCAGCCCGAGACCGGTCGAAAGCGCGACGACGGCCACCTCCGGCCGGTAGAGGCCGACCAAGCCGAGCGCGAGCCCGAGGTGCGACCAGAGGCCGGCGCCGAACGCGCAGCGCCTGGCCAAGGCGAGCGACGCCGACGGGCCGTCCCCGGCCGGACCGCCCCGCGCGACGAGCCGCAGGAGCAGGTCGCCAGCACCGTACCAGGCGACGAGGAGAAGGAGCGCCGCGCAGGCGCCGGCCGCGCTCTCGCGGACGCCCTGGACGCCCGGCAGGCCGCCGCGACCGAGTCCGGCCAGAAGCGCCAGAGCCTCTTCGGGGAGGCGGCGGAGCTCGATGCTCTGGAACCAGACGAACGCGAGGAGAAGTGCGAGAACGCCGGCAGCAACCGACAGGGAGCGGGCGTCGGGGGAACGCGTGAGGAACCTACGCCGACGCGGCGGCGGCCTTCTCCTTCTTCTTCCGCTTGCCGCCGGCGCCGGCCTCGCCCCGCGGCGCCTTCTCCTTCTTCTCCGCCTTCTTCTCCTTGTCCTTCGGCGCCTCGGCGCGGTCCACGAGCTCCAGGAGGACCAGCGGCGCGTTGTCGCCCGCGCGGTACCCCGTCTTGATGATCCGCGTGTAGCCGCCGTTCCGGTCGCCGAAGCGCGGCGCGATGGTGCTGAAGAGCTGGCCCACGACGCCGGTGTCGGGGACCATCGCGAGGACCTGGCGCCGCGCGTGGAGGGTGTCGCGCTTGGCGAGCGTGATCATGTGCTCGGCGAGCCCGCGCACGGCCTTGGCCTTGGCCTCGGTCGTCTCGATCCGCTCGTGGCGGAACAGCGCCACGAGGAGGTTCCGGAAGAGTGCCCAGCGGTGCGCGGTGACGCGACCGAGCTTGAACCCGGCGATCCGGTGCCTCATCGCGCCACTCCCGTGCCGCGCCCGAGCGCGCCGAGGACGTTCGGGTCGATCCGCATGCCGAGCGACAGCCCGAGGGCGGCGAGCGCGGTCTTGATCTCGTCGATGGACTTCTCGCCCAGGTTCTTCACGTGCTCGAGGTCGCCCTCGGCCTTCTGGACGAGGTCCACCACCAGGTTGATGTCGGCGTTCTTCAGCGCGTTGATCGCGCGGGCCGGCAGCGCCAGCTCCTCGAGGGTCTTGGCGAGCGCGTCGCGCAGGAAGGCCTCGCCGGAGGCGGCCTCGGCCGCCTCGTCCTCCGGCGGCGCACCGGCCGCGAGCGGCGCGAAGTGCCCCCTGAGGTACGTCGAGGCGCGCGTGAGCGCGTCGTCCGGGCTCACGGAGCCGTTCGTCCAGACCTCGAGGATCAGCTTCTCGTAGTCGGTGATCTTGCCGAGCCGCGACATCTCGACGTTGTACGTGACGCGCGTGATCGGCGAGTACGCGGCGTCGAGGCCGATCGCTCCCGCCGGGACCGGGCTCGTCTTCTTGTCCGCCGACTCGTAACCCCGCCCGATGCCGATGCCGAGCTCGACGGCCACCCGCGTGGCGGACTCGATCGTGAAGAGCGGCAGCTCCGGGTTCACGACCTCGACCTCGGTCTCGGGCACATCGGCGCCCGTCACGTCCTTGGGGCCGGTCACCTCGAAGCGCAGCGTCTTGGGCTCGCCGGACGGCACCTGGACGGCGAGCTTCTTGAGGTTCAGGAGCACGTCCACCGTGCTCTCCTTCACCCCCGGGATCTTCGTCTCGGCGTTCCGGACACCCTCGATCTTCACCCACGAGACCGCGGCGCCCGGCACGACGGCGAGCAGCGTCCGCCGGAGCGAGTTCCCGGCGGTGAGCGCGTAGCCCTTCTCGAAAGGCTCGGCGACGAGCCGGCCGTACCGGTCGCTCAGGATCTCCCACTCGACCTTCTTCGGCTTCTGGAACGGAATCCGTGGCATGTCTTGCGCTCGCCCTCTTTCCTACTTGCTGTAGAGCTCGACGATGAGCTGCTCGGCGACGGGGATCTGGATGTCGTCCCGGAGCGGGAGGCTCCGCACGACGCCCTTCCGCTCGTTCAGGTCGAGCTCCAGCCACTGCGGCACCTGGGACCGGCCCGCGTTCACGTTGTCGTCGAGACGCGCCTGGAGCTTCGAGGTCGGCCGGAGCTGGACGACGTCGCCCACCTTGACGAGGAAGGACGGCACGGACACCTTCCGGCCGTTCACCTGGAAGTGGCCGTGCGCGACCATCTGCCGGCCCTCGCGGCGGGAGGCCGCGAAGCCGAGGCGATGGACCACGTTGTCCATGCGGAGCTCGAGGAGCCGCAGGAGGTTCTCGCCCGTCACGCCCTTCTCGGCCTCCGCCCACTGGAAGTACGTGCGGAACTGGGTCTCGAGCACGCCGTAGATGCGCTTGGCCTTCTGCTTCTCGCGGAGCTGGATGCCGTAGGCCGTCGGCTTGCCGCGGTTCAACCCGTGCTGGCCCGGCGGATAGTTCCGGCGCTCGATCGCGCACTTGTCCGTGAAGCAGCGGGCGCCCTTCAGGAACAGCTTCAGGCCCTCACGCCGGCAGAGGCGGCACTTCGCGTCGCGATACCGCGCCATGGTCGCCTCCTACACCCGCCGCCGCTTGGGCGGCCGGCAGCCATCGTGCGGGATCGGCGTCACGTCGCGGATCGCGGTGATCTCGAGCCCCACGGCCTGCAGCGAGCGGATGGCGGCCTCGCGGCCCGCCCCGGGCCCCCGCACGAAAACCTCGACCTGCTTGAGCCCGTACTCCATGGCCTTGCGCGCGGCGAGCTCCGCCGCGGTCTGGGCGGCGAACGGGGTGCTCTTGCGCGACCCCTTGAACCCGGCGCTCCCGGCGCTCGACCACGACACGACGTTGCCCATCTTGTCGGTGAGCGTGACGATCGTGTTGTTGAACGTCGCCTGGATGTGCGCGATGCCCGTGCGCACCTCGCGCCGCTCCTTCTTCTTGCCGCCCTTCTTCCGTGGTGCCGGTTTCGTCTCGTCGGCCATGCCTTACGCTCCTGCCTTCTTGGGCGCCGCGGCCGTGGCGGCCGGCGCGGCCGCAGCCGCTGCGGGCGCCGCCGTCGGCGCCGCCGCCGGCTTCTTCCTCACCATCACCGCGCGCGTCTTGCCCTTCCGCGTCCTCGCGTTCGTGTGCGTCCGCTGCCCGCGCACCGGCAGCCCGCGCCGGTGGCGGATGCCGCGGTACGACCCGATGTCCATGAGCCGCTTCACGTTCATCGAGACCTCGCGGCGTAGGTCGCCCTCGACCTTCAGCTCGCGCTCGATGATGTCGCGCACGCGCCCCGTCTCGTCCTCGGTCCACGCCTTGACCCGCTTGTTCGGGTCGACGTGCGCCTTCTCGAGGATGCGCTTCGCGGTCGGGCGGCCGATGCCATAGATGTACGTGACCGCGACCTCGCCCCGCTTCTCCCTCGGCAGATCCACTCCCGCCACTCGTGCCATGTCCTGTCTCCGTCCTTCCCTGACGTTATCCCTGTCGGGCCTTGTGCCGCGGGTTCTTGCAGATGATGCGCGTCACGCCCCGCCGCTTGACGATCTTGCAGTGCTCGCACCGCACCTTCACCGACGGCCTCACCTTCATCGTCCCCGCCTTCTCACTTGAACCGGTACGTGATGCGCCCGCGCGTCAGGTCGTAGGGCGAGAGCTCCACCTTCACACGGTCGCCCGGCAGGATCCGGATGAAGTTCATCCGCATCTTGCCGCTCACGTGCGCGAGCACTTTGTGGCCGTTCTCCAGCTCCACCCGGAACATCGCGTTCGGCAGCGGCTCCACCACAGTCCCCTCGACCTCGATCGCATCTTCTTTGGTCATTTCCGCGTCAGCACCTCCGGCTCGCCCTCGGTCACCGCGACGGTGTGCTCGAAGTGCGCGGCCAGGCTCCCGTCCTTGGTGACGGCCGTCCAGCCGTCGTCGAGAATCCGGACCTCCCAGCTTCCCATCGTGACCATCGGCTCGATCGCGAGCACCATCCCGGGGCCGAGCTGCGGGCCGCGCCCCGGGTCGCCGAAGTTCGGGATCTGCGGCTCCTCGTGCAGCGCGCGCCCGATGCCGTGCCCGACGAAGGCGCGGACCACCGACAGGCCGTGGGCCTCGACGTGGGCCTGCACGGCGTGCGAGACGTCGGAGAGCCGGCGCCCGGGCCAGCACTCCTTGATCGCCAGGTCGAGGCTCTCGCGCGTGACGTCGAGCAGCTTCCGGACGCCCGGGTCCACCGGCCCGACGGGATGGGTGAACGCGCAGTCCGCGTAGTAGCCGTCCACGATGCAGCCGAGGTCCAGCCCCACGATGTCGCCGTCCTTGATCTTGCGCTGGGCCGAGGGGATCCCGTGGACGACCTCCTCGTTGATCGAGACGCAGACCGTCGCGGGGAAGCCGCGATAGCCCTTGAAGGCCGGCCGGGCGCCGCGCTCGGTGATGAACGCCTCGACGTCCTGGTCGATCTCGAGCGTGGACACGCCGGCCCGGACGGTCGAGCGCAGGCGCTCCATCACGTCGGCCAGGATGTGCCCGGCCTGCCGCATGAGCCCGATCTCGCGCGCCGACTTGAGCACGATCATCGCTGGGCGCCCGCCGCCCGGCGGATCGCCTGCCGGATCGCGTCGATCGGGCCCTCGGCGGCCACGGTCGTGAGGAGGCTCCGCTGCCGGTAGTAGTCGAGCAGCGGCGCCGTCTGGCGCGCGTAGACCTCGAGGCGGTTTCGCACGACCTTTTCGGTGTCGTCCTCGCGCTGGTACAGCTCGCCGCCGCAGCGGTCGCACACGCCGGGGGTCTTCGGCGGCGCCGAGACCACGTGGTACGTCGCCTGGCACCGGCGGCAGACGCGCCGGCCCGTGAGCCGCCGCAGCAGCTCCTCTTCCGACACGTCGAAGTAGATGACCGCGTCGAGGCCCTGGCCCGCGTCCTTGAGGAGCCGGGCGAGCGCCTCCGCCTGGGCGATCGTGCGCGGGAAGCCGTCCAGGATGAAGCCCGTCGCGGCGTCGGGCTTCGCCAGCCGCTCGCGCATGAGACCGATGATGACCTCGTCGGGCACCAGCGCCCCCTGGTCCATGTAGCGCTTGGCTTCGAGCCCGAGCGCGGCCCGCGCCGCGACGGCCTCGCGCAGCATGTCGCCCGTCGCCAGGTGCGGCACGCCCCACTCGCGGGCGAGCTCCCGCGCCTGGGTGCCCTTGCCGGCGCCGGGGGGTCCGAGAAACGCGAGGCGCATGCTCACCCGCGCGCGAACGCCCCGCTCGAGCGCGACTTCGAGCGCTTGAGGAAGCCCTCGTAGTTGCGCATGAGGAGGTGCGACTCCATCTGCCGCACGGTGTCGAGGGCCACCCCGACGACGATCAGCAGGCTCGTGCCGCCGAAATAGAACGGGACGTTGAACCAGCGGATGAGGTAGTCGGGGAGCACCGAGATGAGCGCGAGGAAGGTCGCGCCCGGCAGCGTGATCCGGGTGAGCGTCCGGTCGATGAACTCGGCCGTCTTCTTGCCCGGGCGGACGCCGGGGATGAAGCCGCCGTACTTCTTCATGTTGTCCGCGAGGTCGATCGGGTTGAACACGATCGCCGTGTAGAAGTAGGCGAAGAAGATGATCAGCCCCATGTAGAGGAGCGTGTACGAGAACCGCCCCGGCGAGAGCGCGTCGGCGATCGCCTGCATCCACGGGTGCGGGACGAAGCGCGTGAGCGTCGCCGGGAACAGGATGAGCGACGAGGCGAAGATGACCGGGATGACGCCCGCGGTGTTGACCCGCAGCGGGATGTGGGTGGACTGCCCGCCGTAGACGCGGCGGCCCACCACCCGCTTGGCGTACTGGACCGGAATCTTGCGCTGTCCCTCCTGCATGAGCACGACGGCCGCGGTGACCGCGACCATCGCCGCGACGATGATGAGGAAGACGACGAGCTTCAGCTCGCCGGTCGTCATCAGCGTGTACGAGGCGGTGACGGCCGAGGGCAGGCGGACGACGATGCCCGCGAAGATCAGGAGCGAGATCCCGTTCCCGATGCCCTTCTCGGAGATCTGCTCGCCCATCCACATGATCAGCGCCGTGCCGGCGGTGAGCGTCACCATCGTGAGCAGCCGGAAGCCCCAGCCGGGCGTCGGGACGATCGAGATCCCGTTCGGGCTGCGCATGCTCTCGAGCCCGTAGGCGATGCCGAGCGACTGGATGGCCGACAGGACGATCGTGCCGTAGCGGGTGTACTGCGTGATCTTCTTCCGTCCCGCCTCGCCCTCCTTGGCCAGCCGCTCGAGCGTCGGAACGACGACGGTCAGGAGCTGGAGGATGATCGACGCCGAGATGTACGGCATGATCCCGAGCGCGAAGATCGAGAGCCGTCGCAGGTTGCCGCCCGAGAAGAGGTCCACCATGCCGAGCAGCGTGCCCTGCACCTGGTCGAAGAACTGCGAGAGCGCGTGCCCGTCGATGCCGGGCGTCGGCACGTGGGCGCCGATCCGGTAGGCCACGAGCATGCCCGCGGTGAACAGCACGCGGCGCTTCAGCTCGGGGATCTTGAAGACGTTCTGGAAGCTCAGCAGGCCTTCGATCACGAAGCCGACACCCGGGCGCCGAGGACTTCCACCGTCCCGCCCTTCGCCTCGATCTTCGCGCGCGCCGACCCGCTGACGGCGTGCGCCTTCACCGTGAGCGCGTGGGGCACGTCGCCCTCGCCGAGGATCTTGACGCGCCCGGCGGCGCCCTTCTTGATCAGTCCCGCGGTCACGAGGGCGTCCGGGTCCACCACCGCGCTGGCGGCGAAGCCGCCGAGCGATTTCAGATTGACGACCGCGTACTCGGTCCTGCCCCCGTAGGGCACGAAGCCGCGCTTCGGCAGCCGCCGGTAGAGCGGCATCTGGCCGCCCTCGAAGCCGCCGCCCTTGACGCCGCCCGAGCGGGCGTGCTGGCCTTTGTGACCCTTGCCGGACGTCTTGCCGTGTCCGGAGCCCGGGCCGCGCCCGATCTTCTTGCGCGCCTTCGTGGCGCCCGGCGCCGGCCGGAGCTCGTCAAGCCTCATGGGTCACCCGAAGCATGTGCGGCACCTTGGCGATCATGCCCCGCACGGTCGCGCTGTCCTCGTGGACCACCTGCTGGCGGATGTGACGGAGCCCCAGCGCCTTGACGGTGGCCTCCTGCTTGGGCGAGAGGCCGATGATCGAGCGGAAGAGGGTGATCCTAAGCTTCTTGCTTGCCAACCGCCGCCTCCTCCGGGCCCGCCCCGTCGCCGCGCCGCCGCGCCGCGTGCAGATCTTGGAGCCGCTTGATCTGACGGAGCGCGTCGAGCGTCGCCTTGAGGACGTTGTGGGGGTTGTTCGAGCCGAGCGTCTTCGTGAGGATGTCCTGCACGCCCGCCGCCTCGAGGATCGGCCGGACGGCCCCGCCCGCGATGACGCCCGTGCCCGGGACGGCCGGCTTCAGGAACACGCGCCCCGCGCCGAAGTGGCCGGTGATCTCGCAGGGGATCGTCGTGTCCTTGAGCGGGACGAAGATGAGGTCCTTCTTCGCATGCTCGACCGCCTTGCGGATGGCCTCGGGGACCTCCTTGGCCTTGCCCAGCCCCATGCCCACGTGGCCGCGGCCATCGCCCACGACGACGAGCGCCGTGAACGAGAACCGGCGACCGCCCTTCACGACCTTCGCCACGCGGTTGATGGACACCACGCGGTCGTTCAGCTCGAGCACGCTCGGATCGATCCTTGCTCCCGCCACTCACCGCCTCCTGATCTCAGGCACGGCCGCCATTAAAACCCCAGCCCGCCGGCGCGCGCCGCGTCGGCCAGCGCCTTCACCCGCCCGTGATACTTGAACCCGCCGCGATCGAACACCACCCGCACGACGCCCTGCGCCTTGGCTTTCTCCGCGAGCAGCTCGCCGACCGCCTTCGCCGCGGCGACGTTGCCGCCCGTCGTGTGCCGGGCACGGAACTCCTTGCTGCGGCTGTCCACCGCCAGCACCGTCCGCCCGGCGTCGTCGTCGATGAGCTGCGCGTAGATGTGCTGGAGGCTCCGGTAGACGGCGAGCCGCGGCCGCGCGGCCGAGCCGCGCACGTATCGCCTCAGGCGATGGTGCCGGATGTCGCGCGCGACCTTCCGCTCCTTCGTGATCATTTCGCGCCCGCCCCCGCCTTCTTGCCGACCTTGCGGCGGATCACCTCGCCGGCGTACCTGACGCCCTTGCCCTTGTACGGGTCGGGCCGCCGCAGCACCCGGAGGCGCGCCGCGGTCTGGCCGAGCACCGCCTTGTCCGGCCCGCGCAGGGTGATCGCCGTCTGCTTGTCGATCTCCGCGGTCACGCCCTCGGGGAGCGGGAAGACGATGGGATGCGAGTAGCCGAGCGCCAGCTGGATCGCGCGCCCCTGCATCTGGGCGCGGTAGCCGATGCCGACGATCTCGAGCTTCTTCACGAAGCCGTCCTTGACGCCGCTGACCATGTTGGCGACGAGGGCCCGCGTGAGGCCGTGGAGCGCGCGCTCCCTGCGCTCGTCCCCCTGCCGGGAGATGAGGACCTGGTTTCCGTCCACCCTCGCGCTGAGCCCCGCGGGGACCGGCTGGGCGAGCTTGCCCTTGGGCCCCTCGGCGTGGACGGTGGCGCCGTCCACGTGGACCTTCACGCCCTGCGGGATCACGATGGGCTTGCGTCCGATCCGTGACATGCGCCCCTCACCACACGTAGGCGAGGACTTCCCCGCCCGTCTTCTGCTTGCGCGCGTCGCGGTCCGTGACGACGCCCCTCGACGTGGACAGGAGCGCCACGCCCATGCCCCCGAGGATCGACGGGATCCGGTCGTGCCTGACGTAGACGCGCCGGCCCGGGGTGGACACGCGCACGAGCCCCGAGATCATCCTCTCGTTGGCCGCGCCGTACTTGAGGTAGACGCGCAGCGTGGGCTGCTTGCCGTTCTCGAGCAGCCGGAAGTTCTTGATGAACCCCTCGTCCTTCAGGAGCTCCGCGATGCGCACCTTGAGCCGCGAGGAGGGGATGTCGACCTTCTCGTGCTCCGCCCGGCTCGCGTTGCGGATGCGGGTCAGCATGTCGGCGATCGGATCGCTGCGCATGGGCCTACCAGCTCGCCTTCACGATGCCCGGCACCTCGCCCTTGAGCGCGAGCTCGCGGAAGCACAAGCGGCACATCTCGAACTTCCGCAGGTAGCCGCGCGGACGCCCGCAGAGCTTGCATCGGCTGTGGGCGCGCGTCGAGAACTTCGGCGTGCGCTGCGACTTCATGATGAGGGCGGTCTTCGCCATACGCCTGCTACTCCCTGAACGGCATGCCGAGGTGCGCCAGGAGCGCCTTCGCGTCCTCGTCCCTCCGCGCCGTCGTGACGATGTTGATGTCCATCCCGCGCACCTTGTCGACCGTGTCGTACACGATCTCGGGGAAGATGAGCTGCTCGCGGAGCCCGAGCGCGTAGTTGCCCCGGCCGTCGAACCCCTTCGGCGGCACGCCCTTGAAGTCCCGGACGCGCGGCAGCGCGACGTTGACCAGCCGGTCGAAGAACTCGTACATCCGCGCGCCCCGCAGCGTCACCTTCGCCCCGATCGGCACGCCCTCGCGGAGCTTGAAGTTCGCGATGGACTTCTTCGCGCGCGTGACGATCGGCTTCTGCCCGGTGATCGACTGCAGATCGGCCGTCGCGAAGTCGAGCACCTTCGCGTTCTCGCGCCCCTCGCCGACGCCCATGTTGATGACGATCTTCTCCAGGCGCGGCACCTGCCACGGGTTCGTGTAGCCGCGCTCCTTCATGAGGGCCGGGAGGACCGCCTGCCGGAACGTCACCAGGAGCCGCGCCGGAATCTTGCCGGCGCCCTTCGGGCGCCCCTTCGCGACGGCCGGGGCCTGAGGCGCGCCCTCGCCCTTCTTCGGCTGACCCTTGCCCCCGGCCGGCCGCGCGGCCGCCTGCGGCTTCGGCGCCGGCTTCGGCGTCTCCTTCGCTGCGTCTTTCGCCATGGCCCCTAACCCTTGTCGATCGGCTCGCCGCAGCGCCGGCACACGCGGAGCTTCTTGCCGTCGGCGAGCACCTTGATGCCCGTGCGCACGGGCTTGTTGCAGCGGCCGCACACGAGCTGCACGTTCGAGAGCGCGAGCGCGCCCTCGCGCTCGATGATGCCGCCCTGCCGCAGCTTCTGCGTGGGCCGCTGGTGCTTCTTCACCATGTTGACCTTCTCGACGAGCACGCGGCCGTCGCCGCGGAGCACGCGCAGCACCTTGCCGCGCTTGCCCCGCTCCTTGCCGGCGATGACCGCGACGGTGTCGCCGCGCCGGACGTGGGCGTCGGCCATCAGAGCACCTCCGGCGCGAGCGAGATGATCTTCGTGTACTGCCGCTCGCGCAGCTCCCGCGCGACGGGGCCGAAGATGCGCGTGCCGACCGGGTTCTCGTCGGGCTTGATCAGCACGACGGCGTTCCGGTCGAAGCGGATGTACGAACCGTCCTTGCGCCGCACTTCCTTGACGGTGCGGACGACCACGGCGCGCGCGACCTCGCCCTTCTTCACCGTGCCGTCGGGCGCGGCCTCCTTCACGGCGACGATCACCGTGTCCCCGAGCGAGGCGTAGCGCTTGTTCGAGCCGCCCATCACGCGGATGCATTGCACCCGCTTGGCGCCGGAGTTGTCGGCCACGTCGAGCATCGAGCGCGGCTGGATCATGGGCTAGGAGGCGCGGCTCAGGATCCTGAGGATCCGCCAGCGCTTCTCCTTCGACAGCGGCCGGGTCTCCTCGATCAGCACCCGGTCCCCGACGCGGCTCGCGTTGGCCTCGTCGTGCGCCTTCAGCTTCTTCGACACCCGGACGACGCGCTCGTAGCGCGGGTGCCGGAACACGCGCTCGATCCGCACGACGCGCGTCTTCTGCATCGCGTCGCTCACCACCACGCCCTCGCGGCTCTTCCGCTCGCCCACGTGCCTACCCCTTCCTCTCGCGCATCACGGTGTACGCCCGGGCGAGATCCTTCCGGGCTTGGTTCATGCGCGACGGGTTCTTCGCCACCCCCATCGACAGCTGGAAACGCAGGTTGAAGACCTCCTCGCTGAGCTCGCGCGCCTTCTGCGCCAGCTCCTCGTCGGAGAGGTCCCGCCACTTCGCCGCTTTCATAGCGCCCGCGTGCGCATCACGAACTTCGTCGCGATGCCCATCTTCTGACCGGCCGTGCGGAACGCCTCGCGCGCGAGGTCCTCCGGCACGCCCTGCATCTCGTACATGATTCGGCCCGGCTTGACCACCGCCACCCACTCCTCGGGGTTCCCCTTGCCCTTGCCCATCCGCGTCTCGGCGGGCTTCTTGGTCACCGGCTTGTCGGGGAAGATCCGGATCCAGATCTTGCCGCCGCGCTTGAGGCTCCGCGTCAGCGCGACGCGCGCCGCCTCGATTTGTCGATTGGTGACCCAGCCGGGCTCGAGCGCCTTCAGGCCGTACTCGCCGAACGCGAGCGTCGCGCCGCGCTGCGCGGTGCCCTTCATGCGCCCGCGCTGGGCCTTCCGGTACTTGACGCGCTTGGGCATCAGCATGGGCGGCCCGTCTCACGCCTCCGCCGGCGCGGCGCGGAGCACCTCGCCCTTGAAGACCCACACCTTCACGCCGATCGTGCCGTAGGTCGTGTGCGCGGTCGCGAGGCCGTAGTCGATGTCGGCCCGGATCGTGTGGAGCGGCACGCGCCCGTCGCGATACCACTCCCTGCGCGCGATCTCGCCGCCGCCCAGCCGGCCGGCGCAGGCGATCCGGATGCCATCGGCGCCCAGCCGCAACGCCGAGGTCACGGCCTTCTTCATCGCGCGCCGGAACGCCACGCGCTTCTGGAGCTGGAGCGCGACGTTCTCGGCCACGAGCTGGGCGTCGAGCTCGGGGTGGATGACCTCCTCGATGTTGAGGTAGATCTCCTTCCCGGTCCGCGCCTGCAGCTCGTTCTTGAGCTTCTCGACCTCCGAGCCCTTCCGGCCGATGATGATCCCGGGCCGCGCCGTCGCGATCGTGATCCGCGCCCGGTTGGCGGAGCGCTCGATGTCGATCTTCGCGATGCCCGCGTGGTAGAGCTGGTCCTTGATGTAACGCCGGATCTTCACGTCCTCGTGCAGGAGCTTCGCGTAGCTCTTGGTGGCGAACCAGCGCGAGCTCCACGTCCGCGTCGATCCCAGGCGGAACCCGATCGGATGCGTCTTCTGGCCCATCGCCTATTTCCTCTCCTTCGGCTTGCCCTTGGCGGGCGCCTTCGCTGCCGGCTTCGCCTTGCCCTTGGCCGCCGCGCGTCCCTTCTTGGCCGGCGCCGCCGGAGCCGCCGCCGGCTGCGGGGCCGCCGCCGCGGGCGCCGCCGGCGCGGCCGGCGTCGGCGTCGCCGGCACGCGCGTGTGGCGCGGCGCCGCGACGGGCCGGGCGCCGTTCGCCTCGTCGCTCACCCCGATGGTGAGATGGCTCGTCCGGTGCTTGATGAAGAAGGCGCGCCCCATCGCGCGCGGCTGCACGCGCTTCATCGAGGGGCCGCCGTCGGCGATGGCCAGGACGACGCGCAGGTCGTCGAGGTTGCGCACCTGGTGGTTGTGCTCGGCGTTCGCGACGGCCGAGCGCAGCACCTTCTCGATGATCCGCGCCGCGGCGCGCGGCGTGTACTCGAGCGTCGCCAGCGCCGCGCCCACCGGCTTGCCGCGGATCTGGTCCAGCACGAGCCGTGCCTTCCGGGCGGAGAGGCGGACGAAGCGGGCCGTGGCGCTGGTCTTCATCGGCGCGGGCTACGACTTCCCCGTCGGCGACGTCGTCGCCTTCTCGGCCGAGCCGTGCGCCTTGAACGTCCGCGTGAGCGCGAACTCGCCGAGGCGGTGGCCCACCATGTTCTCCGTGACGTACACGGGGATGAACTTCTTGCCGTTGTGCACGGCGAGCGTGTGGCCGACGAACTCCGGCGCGATCGTCGAGCGGCGCGACCAGGTCTTGAGCACCTTCTTCTGCCGGGTCCGGTTCAGCTCGTCGATCCGGGCCATCAGCGTCTCGTCGATGTACGGCCCCTTCCTGAGGGAGCGTCCCATGGCCGGCTCCTATTTCGTCCGCCGCGTCACGATGTTCCGATCCGACGGCCGCGCGCCGCGCCGCGTCTTGTAGCCCTTCGTCGGCTTCCCCCACGGCGTCATCGGATGGTTGCCCTTGCCCTTGCCCTCGCCGCCGCCCATCGGGTGGTCCACCGGGTTCATCACGGTGCCGCGCACCGTCGGGCGGAAGCCCAGCCAGCGGACGCGCCCCGCCTTGCCGACGGACACGTTCTCGTGGTCGAGGTTGCCGACCTGCCCCACCGTCGCCATGCAGCCGATCGAGATGAGCCGCACCTCGCCCGAGGGCATCTTGAGCGTGGCCCGGTCGCCCTCCTTGGCGAGCAGCTGTGCCTGGGCGCCGGCGCTCCGGCAGAGCTGGGCGCCCTTGCCGGGCTGCAGCTCGATCGCGTGGATCAGCGTGCCGACCGGGATGTTCCGCACCGGCAGCGCGTTGCCCGGCAGGATGTCGGCCTGCGGCCCCGACATCAGCGTGTCGCCGACCTTGAGCCCGTGCGGCGCGATGATGTAGCGCTTCTCGCCGTCGCGGTAGTGGAGCAGCGCGAGCCGCGCCGAGCGGTTCGGATCGTACTCGATCGCCGCGACGCGCGCCGGGATGCCGAACTTCTCGCGGCGGAAGTCCACCGTCCGCAGCATGCGCTTGGCCCCGCCGCCCCGGTGGCGCACCGTGATGCGGCCGTAGACGTTGCGGCCGTTCGTCCGGCGCTTGGGCTCGAGCAGGCCCTTCTCGGGCGTCTTCTTGGTGATCTCCTCGTACGTGACGTACGTGAGGTAACGGCGGGCCGCGGACGTCGGCTTGACGGTTCGGATCCCCATGACGCTCAGGCCCCCTCGACGAGCTCGATCTTGTGGCCGGGCTGGAGCGTCACGATCGCCTTCTTCCAGTCCGGGCGCCGGCCCTGGAAGCGGCCCATCCGCTTCAGCTTGCCCTCGAACGACGCGGTCCGGACCGAGGCGACCTTGACGTTGAAGACCTCCTCGACCGCGGTGCGGATCTCCACCTTGTTCGCGTCCGGGCGCACCTTGAACGTGACGGTGTTCTGCTCTTCCTTCTGCCGCATGGTCTTCTCGGTCATGAGCGGGCGGAGCAGGATCGCGCGGGCCGGCCGGCTCATGCCTTGAGCGCCTCCTCGAGGGCCTGGAGCCCCGCGCGCTCGAACACCACCCGCCGCGCGCGCAGGAGCTGGTAGACGGAGACGTGCGCCGGCGTCTCCACCTCGAGCCACGGCACGTTGCGCGAGGCGCGGGCGAGGCCTTCGCCGAGCTCGCGCACCACCAGGAGCGTCGGCTCGGCGCGGAGCCCGAGGGCGCCGAGCCGGGCGACGAGCGACTTCGTCTTCGCGTCGGCGCCGTCGAGCGCCTCGATCACGGCGAGCGCGCCGTCGGCGATCCGCGCGGCGACGGCGGCGCGCAGCGCCTCGCGCCGCATCGTGCGGGGCAGGTCCTGCGCGTAGCTCCGCGGCGTCGGGCCGAACGCCTTGCCGCCGCCCTTCCACTGCGGCGCGCGGATCGAGCCCTGCCGGGCGCGGCCGGTCCCCTTCTGCTTCCACGGCTTCCGGCCGCCCCCCGAGACCTCGCTCCGCCCCTTCGTGTCGTGGGTCCCCGCGCGCCGGTCGGCGAGCTCGCGCGTCACGGCCTGGTGGAGGAGCGGCACGCGGATCTCGACGCCGAAGACCTCGGGCCGGACCTCGAGCGTCCCCGCCTTCTTCCCCTTCGCGTCCAGCACGGGCACGGTCGCCATCGCTACTTCTTCTCCGCCGCCTTCTGCCGCTGCGCCTTGGTCAGCTTCACGGACTTCCGGAGCATGACGAGCGAGCCGTTGGCGCCCGGCACGGCGCCCCGCACCAGGACCAGGTTCTGCTCGGGCAGCACGCGCACGACCGACAGGTTCAGCGTCGTGCGCCGGTCGCCGCCCATGCGCCCCGGCATATGGTGGCCCGGCCAGACGCGCGAGGGGTCCGACGAGGCGCCGATGGAGCCCGGCGCGCGGTGGAACATCGAGCCGTGGGTCGCGTCGCCGCCGTACCAGCCGTAGCGCCGCACGCCGCCCTGGAAGCCCTTGCCCTTCGTCACGCCGACGACGTCCACGAGCTCACCCGGCTGGAACATGGTCACCGTGAGCGCCTGGCCGACCTCGTAGCCCTGGAGCTTCTCGGTCTTCTCGAGCCGCACCTCGCGCACGACCCGCATCGGCGCGACACCGAGCTTCTTGAAGACGCCGGCCGCCGGCTTCGAGACGTTCTTCTTCTTCGCGCCGAAGCCGAGCTGGAGCGCGTCGTAGCCGTGGGTGTCTTTCGTGCGGACGCCCAGGATCGTGCAGGGTCCGGCCTCGATGACGGTGACGGGCACGTGGCTCCCGTCGTCGCCGAAGACCTGGGTCATGCCGACCTTGCGGCCGATGAGTCCCTCTTTACGCGCCATGTCGGGCCCTAGAGCTTGATTTCAACGTCCACTCCGGCGGGCAGATCCAGCTTCATGAGCGAGTCGACAGTCTGGGGCGTGGGGTCCACGATGTCGAGCAGCCGCTTGTGGGTGCGCATCTCGAACTGCTCGCGCGAGGTCTTGTCGACGTGGGGGCTCCGCAGCACGGTCCAGCGGTTGATGATGGTCGGGAGCAGCACGGGGCCCGAGATGCGCGCGCCGGTCCGCCGCACGGTCTCGACGATCTCCTTGACCGACCGATCGAGGAGTTGATGGTCGTACGCCTTGAGGCGGATCCGGATCTTCTGGTCGGCGGCCACGGTCGCCATGTCGCTACTCCGTGATCTCCGTGACGACGCCCGCCCCCACCGTCCGCCCCCCCTCCCGGATCGCGAACCGCAGCTCCTTCTCCATCGCGATCGGCATGATCAGCTC
>Ga0209648_10001019_pt1 | contig 22390 bp, 17 predicted proteins | sample GraSoi2013_115cm_FD_185830 | JGI IMG/M metagenome (GOLD analysis project Ga0209648, IMG submission 185830) | Grasslands soil microbial communities from the Angelo Coastal Reserve, California, USA - Sample 9_17_2013_115cm (SPAdes) (version 2) | ecosystem: Environmental > Terrestrial > Soil >... | reverse complement strand
CCCGCCATATCGGCTTTGACCTTGGTCCGATATTGGCTGGCGCCGGCAGTGTCGGCTCGGTGCGTCAGGCAAGAGCTTGTTTGCGGGCCTGGTACTCACGCCAGATTAAGAACGCGACGACTAGATCGACAATCGTAAGCGCGATCATCCAGAGCGAGTGAGTGAAAAAAAAGCGATATGCTTGATAAGCGATGAAGCCGGCCAGGAACCAAAGCGAAACCGGATATGACCAGAGCCGTCGCCTCAACAGCCCCGCGACCAGGGAAACTTTGATGATGCCGTGAACGAATTAGATAACCGCTGGCGAATAATTTCGTGTCTGCGGAAAGCTCATGAACCATGCGCTGGAGAAGGGTTGCAATGCGGTCGGTTGGATCTTCCGCCAGTTCGGGAGCGGTCAAAAAGACGACTAGCGCGTTCAATCCCGTGTGAGGAATAAAGAGTAAGAGCAGCCCGCCGATTGTCTCGAGCAAGCCGGCGACCCCTTTGCTCCAAACACTGAGCAGGAAGAACGCGTGCTCGATTTTGCGCTCGATTCCAGTTGATGCGTGAGAAGACATCGCTCAGTGACTGCGGGCGGACGCGGGATTCTCTACCTCGCCTGCGGTGGGTCCGCCAAAGGAGAACGAAAACACCGCGAACACTTGCACCGCGGGTGTGTGATCACTAGTTCCGATGAGCGGCGAGAGATCAAAACGCGCGTTCTTCGTCGGGCGCCATGCTAATGTTGGCCCGATGGCCAAACCTTTTGTTGTGCCCTCAAGCCCGGGTGCCTCGCCGCCGCTGCGGTATTGCATTTCAAGTCCGACCTCGAGTTTTTCTTCCGGTAAAAGGACGGGGACTTCGACGCTCTGCGCGAAACCCGCGCTGGTTGATTGTCGGCCACCAAACTCGCGATCCACAAAGATGTTCATCGCCCACTCGATCAGGTGAGGAAAATCGTGCGAGATCAGGAGCGCAAGCTCTCCCGAATCGGGCAATGCGTTGCTGAGGCCAAACTGATATTCGGCGGAGATAGCGGGATTGAGTGGAAGCTTGTTCCAATCAGCAAGCGCGTAACGCGCTTCGAGAGTGAAACTGCGGTCGCGAGTCTCACCGGCGAAGTGCTCAACCTGGTTTTGAATGCCAACGGTGAAACGCGCAGGCAGCCCCATTTCGATCTCCTGCCGGAAAGGCTGATTCGGCAGGCCGTGACGAAAGGCGGCGCCCTCATATCCAGCCTCCAATTCAAAGCTGAAAGGCGAAAGCACATACGACTTTGTGAGTGTAGAGATGCGACCGTGCGATAGATCGGGCGGAGCACCGTAGGCGCTTGGTAGCTCTTCGGCTTCAGCCTGTACGACAACGTTGCGAGTGACGGCCTCCTGGGCCATGGCCGACCAGGCACAGACGACTGACGCCAAAACTTGCACAAGGAAAACGCGCGAAAAAACTCCGCGCGCGGATATTAACGGAGAGTCCGGCTGCGCGCCGAAGTAAAGCCAGCTCACGGTGTCAGGTTTAGCGCGAGATGGACAAGCGTGCCACTCACTTCGTCATCGCGGGCTGCGCCGAAAATTACAGTCCCCGGCACACCAATTCAAAACGCAGCTCTGATCTCATAAAAAAGAAACCTACTTTGCGATGCAGTTCTTCGGCTCGGTTAAGAAGCGGGGGCCCTTCGTCACCCCGAAGGCTTTCGCGGCCGACGCCGCTTTGTTTCATACCGTCGAATCGGGCGCGTGGAAGTCCTTCACGCGTTGGGCCAACGTCGCGCGCCGTCTTTGCGAAGCGATTATTTTGTAATAATCGGCGGAGGCCGCGGCTTTACTTAAACAAGGTCCGATGGTTAAAGCCGCGCTGAAAAATCCGCACGCCGTCATCGTGCTCGCGCTAGCGATTCTGGTCATCGGACTCACGGCGATCTCGAAATTGCCGACGGACATTTTGCCAACGTTCAAAACGCCGGCGGTCCAGATCGTCACGTTTTATCCGGGCATGCCGGCCGAGGTGATGGAAAAGGACATTACCACGCGGCTCGAACGGTGGACTGGACAATCGAACGGGATCGCGCGGCAGGAAGCCAAATCGATGGTCGGCGTCAGCGTGGTAAAAGATTTCTTCCGTGAAGATATCGATCCAAACACGGCGATGTCGCAAGTGACATCGCTAGCGATGAGCGACTTGTTTTATCTGCCGCCCGGCACGATCCCGCCGATGGTGATGCCGTTCGATCCGACCGCGACAATTCCGCTTTGCCTGATCAGCGTGTCGAGTCCGCAATTCGACGAGACGAAACTTTATGATGTCGCCTACTTCGATTTGCGCAATCGCCTCCAGTCGATCACCGGCGTCATCGCGCCCGCAGTTTATGGCGGAAGACTGCGGCGCATCCTAGCCTATGTCGATCCACTGAAAGCGCAGGCGCGCAACCTCTCGCCGCTAGATGTCATCAATGCGGTCCGCGATTTCAACGTCATGATCCCGACCGGCACCGCAAAGTTCGGCGCGCTCGATTATCAGATCAACACCAACGGCATGGTGCCCCTCGTCGCGCAGCTGAATGATTTGCCGCTTAGAGTTGGCAACGGTCCGCCGACCTACATCCGTGACGTCGCAAAGGTCGAAGACTCGCATCAAATCCAGACGAACATCGTGCGCGTGCACGGGAAACGGCAGGTTTACATTCCGATCTATCGTCAGCCGGGTGCGAACACGATCGCGGTGGTCGAGAGCATTAAAGCGCAACTCAAGCCGATCCTCGAACGCATCAAAGGGATCAACCTCGATGTGGTGATGGACCAATCGGTTTATGTGCGGCAGGCAATCCGCAACCTCGTGCAGGAGGCTGGGCTGGGTTTTCTGCTCGCAGCCGCGATGGTGTTCATCTTTCTCGGCAGTGCCCGGCCGACCGGCGTTGTGCTCATCGCATTGCCGCTCGCCGTCCTGGGCGCGCTCATCGGTTTGTATTTTACGCATCAGACGCTCAACGCCATGACGTTGGGCGGCATCGCCGTTGTGATCGGATTGCTCATCGATGAGTCGATCGTCGTTTTGGAAAACACGGCGCGTCACTTGGATTCGGGCCTGTCACCACGCGAAGCCGCGCTGATCGGCGCAAGCGAAGTGATGCGCCCGCTGACCATTGTAACCATCACGATCAGCGTCGTGTTTTTCCCGATCGTTTTCATGGGCGGGATCGGGAAGTTCTTATTTATGCCGCTGGCGATCGCAGTGATCTTCGCGATTTGGACGAGTCGCTTGCTTGCCTCGACATTCGTTCCCGTCTGCGCGGCGAGGTTTTTCAAACAGCGCAAGGCGCAGAGCGAGGATGGGCGCGAAAGCTGGTTCGGCCATGTGCGCGACCGTTACACCCACGCCTTGGATCGCGTCCTGCAATTGCGCTGGCGCGCACTCGCCGCGACCGCCGGATTATTCATTTTGTCGATGTTGATCTTCAAACTGATTGGCACGGAGCTTTTCCCGCAGACAGATGCAGGGCAGTTCACCGTGAAAGTGCGCGCGATGACGGGCCTGCGCATTGAGAAGACGGAGCAAGTCATTACAGATGTCGAGAATGCGATCCAGTCCGTCATCCCGGAACTTGATCGCAAAATGGTGATTTCGAATCTTGGTGTCTTGCTCGACTGGCCCGCTGCCTATACCCCTAATTCCGGATCACAAGACGCGTTTATTCTTGTGCAACTGACGGAGCATCACGGCCGCTCGACATTCGATTACGTCGATGAGTTGCGGAAAAAACTGCCGCAGCAATTTCCTGGCACCGAGTTCAGCTTTGACACCGGCGGGATGCTGAGCGCCGCGCTCAACGGCGGTTTACCCTCACCGATTAACATTCAAATCGAAGGGAATAAGCTCGAAGTCGCGCATGAGATCGCCGAAAAAATCAAGCGCTATGCTGAGACAGTTCCTGGCGCTGTCGACGTCCGTATCCAACAGCGGCTCGATGCGCCGCAAATCAACATCGACGTGGATCGGGTCAAAGCTGCGCAGGTTGGATTGACACAGGAGGAAGTGGTCAAAAACATCGTTACCGCGCTCAACAGCTCGATCAACTTTGCGCCTTCATTCTGGATCGATGAGAAAAACGGCAACCACTACTTCATCGGCGCACAGTATCGCGAGAACGATATTCAGTCGATTAACACGATCCTCGACATCCCCATAACGGGTAAAAATCAGCCAACGCCGGTAGCGTTGCGCACCGTCGCGAAATTTTCGCGCGGCACAGCTTATTCCGAAATCAATCATCTTAATATCACGCGCGTGACGGATCTCTTCATCAATGTGCGCGGACGCGATGTCGGCTCGGTCGCTAGCGATATCGAGCGTTACATCGGCAAGATCAAAACCGACCGCGCGCAAGTGCCCGAGGGCTATTACATCCAGATGCGCGGCGAAGTGAAAACGATGCACGAGTCGTTTAAGTCGCTTGGCTTCGGATTTTTCCTCGCGGTCGTGCTCGTTTATTTGGTCATGATCGTCGAGTTCCGTTCGTTTCTCGATCCGTTTATCGTCATGTTTGCCGTGCCGCTCGGGTTGATCGGCGTGGCCTGGATGCTCTTTCTCACGCACACCTTTCTCAGCATTCAATCGATGATGGGCATCATCATGATGGTTGGCATCGTGGTCAGTTTCAGCGTGCTGATGGTCGACTTTGCCAATCGCATCCTGGCCGAAGCTGCCGAGAAAAAGAAACGCAAGACTCCGCGCGATGCGATTGCCGAAGCCGCCGCGATCCGTCTGCGGCCGATCTTGATGACCGGCATCGCCGCTGTTCTCGGTCTGACGCCAATGGCGCTTTTCGGCGGCGCGAACATCCCGCTGGCGCGCGCTGTCGTTGGAGGAATTCTGGCGGCGCTGGTCCTCGTGCTTTTCGTTGTGCCCGTTCTCTACGTCTTGTTCAAACGCGAAAAAGCGGGTGTCTCTTCATGAAGAAATTTTATGCCGTAACGCTTGTTGTTGCTTGGCTTGCTGCGCTAAGTGGCTGTGAATGGTTCCTCCCGCAAGCTCCGGCGACGCCGGTGCAAACCATTCATCCGAAACGCGGCGAGATTGTTCACCGGCTCACGCTGCCCGGAAATGTGATGGCTTATCAGGAGGCCACGCTCTACGCGAAGGTCGCCGGTTATTTGAAAACGATCAGCGTTGATAAAGGCGACACCGTGAAGCAAGGCGATCTGCTTGCCGAAATCGAAGCGCCGGAAATGCTGGCTGATCTCGTTAAAGCCAAGGCGGAAGCCGATGCGGCGCAGGTCGATTACAAGCGCGTGACGGACGCACAGAAGAAGGCTTCCGATTTGGTAATGCCGCAAACGGTTGACGTGGCAAGAGCGAAGTCTGGCGTGGCGGTAGCCGGCCTCCAGCGCATCGAGACGCTACTTAGTTATGCGAAAATCATCGCTCCGTTTTCTGGTGTAATCACGAAACGCTGGGTCGATCCGGGCGCGCTTATTCCCGCAGCGACCTCGAGCAGCGCAGCAAAGAGTGCCGCCGTTGTCACTCTCATGGATTTCAGCACGGTGCGCGTCGACGTAGCGGCCCCGGACACCGAGGCGCCGTTCGTGAAGAAGGATTTGCCGGTCAAAGTGACCGTGGACGAGTTGTCCAGTCGCGCGTTTAAAGGCACGATCACACGCTTTGCTTACGCCTTGGATGAATCGACCAAGACCATGGCGACTGAAATTGAAATTTCGAATCCCGATCTCGCGCTGCGCCCGGGCATGTGGGCCAGCGTCGAGATCGAACTGCAAAAAAAAGAAAACGCGCTGCTCATCCCTGCCGAAGCGCTCGTCATTGAGAAAAACAGAAACTCTGTGTTCGTCGTGCGCGATAACAAAGCGCAAAACGTCTCCGTCACCACCGGGTTCGATGACGGCGTAAACGTGGAAATTCTTAAAGGCTGCGGACCCAACGATTCCGTCATTGTCGCCGGCAAACAATCCGTAACCGACGGACAAAAGGTCAAAGCGACTGAAGCGAAATGAATGGCACGCGTTCGTTCTTGTGCAGCGCCACCGCGCTGGCATTCATCGCAATGGCGTCGCTCCAGGTCGTGCCGGTCGTTGCCGAATCAAACCGATCGCCGAAAGTGCTGACGATCAATCTGCCGACGGCGCTGCGCCTGGCCGGCGCGCGCAACATCGATATCCAACTCGCACGGGAAAAACTTGCCGAGACCTATGCGGCGGAAGAGAGCGCAATGGAACGATTCTTTCCGTGGCTTGCGCCGGGCGTCGCGTATCGTCGGCACGATAACTTAATACAAAACACGGAAGGACTGATTGAAGAGGTCCATAAGCAAAGTTATGCCCCCGGCGGGACGGTTGCCGCGCAAACAGACATTGGCGACGCGATTTTCAAATCGCTGGAGGCGCATCAGCTTAGCAAGGCGGCTCGTCACGGTCTCGACACGCAAGAACAGGAGACGATCCTGACTGCAGCGCGCGGCTACTTCGATTTGGCCGCGGCGCACGAAGCGGTAGGAGTTGCGCGAGAAGCACTGCGCGTATCGACCGATTACGCAGCGGAGATCGATCGCGCCGTGGAAGCGGGCGTTGCTTTCAAGGGAGACGCGTTGCGGGTCAAAGTGCAGCGGCAGCGCGATGAGATAGAGCTCCGGCGCGCAGAAGAAAATGTGCGGCTCGCTTCCGCGAAATTGGTTCAGATTTTGCATCTCGATCCGATCGTGGAGCTGATGCCGCGCGACGGAAGCGTCGTACCGCTCTCAATTGTTTCTGAGAAAGAGTCATTCGGTGATCTTGTTTCTCAGGCGTTGGCGGCGCGGCCCGAAACACAACAAAGTGCGGCGCTCCTCAGCGCGGCTCAGCATGCGAAGAACGGTTCGATTTATGGTCCGCTCATTCCAAGCGTTGGTGGCCAGGCATTTTTCGGCGGGCTCGGCGGCGGAATGAATAGCGAAACCGGACACTTCGGTGAATCCGAGGACTACGTGGCGCTACTGAATTGGCGCATCGGCCCGGGCGGCCTTTTCGATTTCGGAAATATCCATGCGCATCAGGCGCGCCTGCACGGCGCCGCACTCGTTGCTGACAAGGTAGCTGACCAAGTTGCGAACGAGGTCGTCACTAGCCAGGCCCGCGTCCAGTCGCTTGAAGACCAGATCGCCATGGCCAAACAATCGTTGGCCGATGCGGAGGAAGCGTTGCGTCTCGGTCAAGAACGGAAAGAATTTGGGGTCGGCGTCGTCCTTGAGACGATTCAAGCCGAACAGGATTTGTCGCGCGTTCGCAACGATTATCTCAACATCGTTACGGACTACAACAAAACTCAATACACGCTTCTGCGCGCGCTCGGCCGGCTTTCCGCGCGGGATCAAAGTCCGAGCTTCTCAGAAATAAAACGGCCTGCTAAAGCTTCACATCAACATGATTGAAGCCCAAACGAAGGAGAGCATCGTACGCCAGCGATACGCGACGGGAGCAAAAGAACGTGCGGACAAACTTTGCTGCCCAATCGATTATGAGGACCAGTATCTGAAAGTGATCCCGCAAGAAGTAATCGAGCGCGATTACGGCTGCGGCGATCCCTCGCGTTATCTTCGCGAAGCCGAAACGGTTCTCGATCTAGGAAGCGGCTCAGGCAAGATTTGTTTCATCGCCGCGCAAATCGTCGGCCCGAAAGGCAGGGTCATCGGCGTGGATATGACCGACGAGATGCTTGAGGTCGCGCGACGCAATGCGCCAATTGTTGCCCAGCACCTCGGTTACGCGAATGTGGAATTTCGCAAAGGCCGCATCCAAGATCTCACACTCGATCTGGAACTGTTGGATCGGCGATTGAGAGAGCACCCGATCGCAAACGCAGCGTCGTTTCTCGCGGTGGATGAACTGGCCGAAGAATTGCGTTTCAAACGTCCGCTGGTGGTGAGCGATTCCATCGACGCAGTAATTTCAAATTGCGTCTTGAATTTGGTCGAGCCGAAATCCAAACGACAACTCTTCGAAGAAATTTTCCGTGTTCTCAAAAAAGGCGGGCGCGCAGTGATCTCCGACATCGTGAGCGACGAGGAAGTGCCGGAAGAAATGCAAAATGATCCAGAGCTTTGGAGCGGTTGCATTTCCGGTGCGTTCACCGAGGACGGGCTTCTCGCCGCGTTTGAAGAGTCAGGGTTCTACGGACTTCAAATCTTGAGGCGCGACGCGGAACCGTGGCGCACAGTGCAAGGGATCGAGTTTCGTTCCGTTACCATCGAGGCGTTTAAAGGAAAGCAGGGCGAATGTTTCGAGCGGAACCAGGCCGTGATTTATCGTGGACCATTTAAGGAAGTGCTCGACGACGACAATCATCGGATGGAGCGAGGCAAGCGTTACGCCGTCTGCGACAAGACTTGCAATCTCTACAAGAAGGCGCCGTATCGCGAATTTTTCGAGTTCGTTGATCCGATTTTTGATGTACCGCTGGCCCGAGCAAAGCCATTCGATTGTTCACGCACTGCTTTGCGGCATCCGAAGGAAAGCAAAGGCCAAGACTACGATGTGACTACGGAAGCGAAGGGCAAGTGCTGCGACGGCGGGAGCTGCTGTTGATGTGGGTTGTCTTAACTTTCCGCGAAGTGAGTCACCCCGCCGATCCCGTCCGTGACGGCCGTGACACGCCCCCAAACTATAGTTAGCGGGCGTTCCTCTAAAACGCAGCTCCTACGGTTTTAGTGAAGCCGTTGGCGAAGCGACGCCAAAATGTTTTCCGTAACCGCCCGCCAAATGCCGCGCCCAGGCCTTCGACTCGCTTCCAATAAATCGCGGAGGCTAGGAACCATTGTTACAGTTTCAAGACGAAAGTGTTACGATTCGGCAAACTTTCCGATCGCATGCCGAAGCGATCGCGTGAATCCGCGTAGAAGTATTGCAATTTAACGCGCGGGCGAGTTGACTCCCTATTCCATGGAAACTGGCGCTGGCAGGAAAATCCTGGTCGTTGAGGATGAGAGCGACGTTGCAGATCTTCTTACGCTGAACTTTCGCAAGGCGGGCTTCAGGATTTCGACTGCCGTCGATGGCGCAAGCGGTTTGCAGAAGGCGCGCGAGGACAGACCCGATTTCATCGTTCTTGATCTGATGTTGCCAAAAATGTCGGGGCTCGAAGTCTGCAAAATTTTGAAAAATGACACGGCGACGAGTCACATTCCGATTCTGATGTTAACGGCGAAAGCAGAAGAGATTGATCGCATCGTCGGCCTGGAATTCGGCGCCGACGATTACGTGACAAAACCATTTAGCCCGCGCGAAATCCTGCTGCGAATTCGTGCAATTTTGCGGCGTGGCGAAACACCGGGCGAAAGCCTGAAGGCTGGCCCGATTTCGATCGACCCTGCGCGCCATGAGGTTCGCGTTAACGGGAAGCAGGTGCGTCTCACGAGCCTGGAGTTCAAATTGTTGCAGACGTTGATGCAACGCCGGGGCCGGGTTCAGGACCGCGACCGGTTGCTTAACGAAGTTTGGGGCTACGAAAGCGTGATCGACACCCGGACAGTGGATACACACGTGCGCCGCTTGCGTGAAAAACTCGGCAAAGTCGGTGACGCGATTGAAACCGTGCGCGGTTTCGGTTATCGGTTACGAGACGATTACCGGAGATGAGTTGGCTTCTGCTTTGCGCGATGGTTGCAGCCACAATCGCGCTTACCCTGATCGCGTGGCGCAAGTGGATCGCACCATGGCAGGAAGTGGAAGAGCTCGTCACTCAAATCGCGCGCGGTGAGCGCCCGCGCACCTTTCTGGTTCGCGACGGCGCACAAGCTCACCGTATCGGCCTGGGCTTGGAAAAAATTTTTCATGATCTAAAGCAGCTCGATAAGCAGATCGCCAAGCGTGAGTCGGGGTTGCAGACGATCTTTTCTGCAATGCAGGATGCTCTCCTCGTGGTCGACTCCGACCGTCGCGTCGTTTTAGCTAATGAAGCATTTCGAAGACTTTTCGCGCTGCCGGAAATCTCGTCGGGCACGCCCCTGCTGGATAGCGTGCGCGATGCCACGCTCGATCAAGTGATTGGTGGTGCTTTCGGTGGCGGTCAGCCGGTTCGCAGCGAGTTGGCAATGGATGGTTCACAAATCGAGCTCCACGCCATCGCGACAAGAAACGAGGCGGGCGAGATAACCGGAGCACTCGTTTTGTTTCACGAAATCACTGAGCTTAAGAAAATGGATCAGGTGCGGCGGGATTTCGTCGCCAACGTCTCGCACGAATTGCGCACGCCATTGTCGATCTTGCGCGGCTATATTGAGACTTTGATCGAGACCCCGGATACGTCGCGCAAGGAACTCTCACGAATTCTCGGAGTGATGAAGCGCCATTCCAATCGCCTCGATTTGCTGGCCGAGGATTTGCTTATCCTTGCGCAATTGGAATCAGCCAATCCGAATCTGCAATTGGACGACGTCGATCTGTCGAGCTTCTTCGAAGAATTGATTCGCGATTGGGAAAAGAAACTCGCAAACAAACAGCTCAACGTGACCGTCGACGTTGCGCCCGACTTGCCCACGATTCGCGCCGACCGGGGACGACTGCAGGAAGCTCTCTACAATTTGCTGGATAACGCGGTGAAATATTCGCGCGAGCGCGGCGAGATTACGCTGATGGCCCGGCCGCGCGACCAACAAATCGTGCTAAGCGTAAGCGACACCGGCATCGGTATCGGCAAAGAAGATTTGCCGCGGATTTTCGAGCGGTTCTATCGCGCCGATAAAGCGCGAAGCCACAACAGTGTTCGCGGCACCGGTCTCGGCCTCGCGATCGTCAAACATATCGCGCAACTCCACGGCGGCCATGTCGAAGCTGAGAGCGAACTAGGCAAAGGGACGACGATTCGCGTGGTTCTGCCAATTACTTTGGCGCCGTCTCTACCTGCCTCGCCGTAGCCTTGGCAAAGGCGGGTGAGACGCGCGACATGCGCAATGCAGACAGCCCAGACCAGCGCTTCGCACAGCGAAGCGGCTACGTTGTCACACAAACGTAACAGTAAAGATTTTGACCGGGTGAATCGGCGTGCGGCACTCTCGTTGCATGACGAAATCTTACAGAACGAAAACCCTCCTTGGACTCATAATCGCGCTTGGGTTGAGCGCGACAGCATCGGCGCAAATGATGATCAACGGCGCAGGCGCAACGTTTCCGTATCCGATCTACTCGAAATGGTTCGATGAATACGCAAAGGTCGATCCTTCCGTACGATTCAACTATCAATCCATCGGCTCTGGCGGAGGCCAGAAACAAATCCTCGCGCAAACCGTCGATTTCGGCGCATCTGATGGGCCGATGAGTGACGACAACCTGGCCAAAGCGCCAGGCAAAATCCTCCATATTCCAACGGTCGCAGGAGCGGTTGTCATCACGTACAACCTGTCGGGTAATCCGGCTGTAAAGTTCGATGGAGACACAATCGCCGGCATTTTTCTCGGTCAGATCAAAAAATGGAACGATTCAAAACTGACAACGTTGAATCCGGGCGCAAAATTGCCCGATCAGGACATCGTGGTCGTGCATCGATCTGATGGTAGCGGCACAACGTTTATTTTCACCGATTATCTGAGCAAAATAAGCTCGGAATGGAAGAGTAAGGCTGGCAATAATACGTCCGTAAACTGGCCGACTGGAATCGGCGGCAAAGGCAATGAAGGCGTGTCGGGCCAAGTGAAGCAGACGCCGGGAGCGATCGGCTACGTGGAATTGATTTACGCCATACAGAACAAGATGCCGTACGCTGACGTCAAGAACGCAGCTGGCGAATTTGTGAAAGCGACGGTCGACTCGGTAACCGCGGCGCTGGCAACTGCCCAGATCCCGGATGATTTCCGTTTCTCGATGACAAATGCGCCGGGCAAGGAGGCGTATCCGATTGCGGGTGCGACGTGGCTGTTGGTTTACCAGCAGCAGAAAGATCCAACAAAAGGCAAAAAGCTGGTCGAATTCCTCAAATGGTCGATGACGAAGGGCGAAGCCATGGCCAAAACTTTGGATTACGCGCCACTGCCAGAAAATGTGCAACAGCGTGTTCTGAAGCGAATCGACGAGATCAAATATTAATAAATCTGGCAAGCGACGCGCTTGCCCCAAGGTGTAACCTGCCGATCCCTCACAATGGCGTCAGCTGCTTCAGTTTCCATTGCAGAAATCCCCGCGCGCGAACGCATGGCGCCATCGTCGCGATTCGGGGATCGGGCATTCGAGTGGCTCACGCTGGCAATGGCATCGGCCGTGGTCGTGCTGGTCATTCTGATCGGCTTGGAGTTGTGGAATGGATCTTCACTCGCCATCAAAAAATTCGGCTTTCATTTCCTCACCACGTCCACCTGGGACCCGGTCGCGGAACAATTCGGTGCGCTGCCGTTTATTTACGGAACGCTGGTTTCTTCGGCGATTGCATTAGTCATCGCTGTGCCATTGGGTATCGCAACGGCGGCCTATTTGACGGAACTTGCGCCGTTGTGGATTCGGCAGCCGCTCGTTTCGCTGATCGAAATGCTGGCGGCGATTCCAAGCGTAATTCTCGGACTTTGGGGCATCTTCGTCATGGTGCCGTGGCTCCGGAATTATCCTTTTCCATTCCTCAAACACTACTTTGGTTGGATACCACTTTTCACCGGCCCGATCTACGGCCCGTGCATGTTTGCAGGCGGAATCATCATAGCGATCATGATTCTGCCAATCATCACGTCAGTCTCCCGCGAAATTTTGCGCAGCGTGCCGAACTTGCAGCGTGAAGCGGCCTACGCGCTCGGCGCCACCCGGTGGGAAGCGACCCGCATCGCAGTGCTGAGTTATGCGAAGAAAGGCTTGTACGGTGCGGTCATTCTCGGTCTCGGACGGGCCCTCGGCGAAACGCTGGCGGTCACGATGGTCATCGGCAACACGCCGCAAATTGTGGCATCCCTCTTCAAGCCGGGGTACACGCTGGCCAGCGTGCTGGCCAACGAATTTACGGAAGCAACGACTGACATTTACCTTGAGGCGTTGTTTGAGATTGGGCTGGTCCTTTTTGGAATAACGATCCTGGTGAACCTCCTCGCCCAACTGCTGCTGCGAACGATCGCCACAGCATCAGCAACACGCGCGGTGCAATAGTCATGTATTCCGGAAGAACAGACAACCATACCTGGCGCAAAATCAAAAGCGCGCTCGCCTCGGCAATCGCCTTTATTTCGGCCGTTCTTGTGATCCTACCATTGGGTCTGGTGTTCTTTTACCTTCTCATTAACGGGATCACTTCGGTTAACTGGGATTTCTTCACCAAGTTACCGGCGCCGGTCGGGGAGGTCGGTGGCGGCATGGCAAATGCCATCGTTGGCTCGCTTGAACTACTCGCCCTTGCTGGCGCAATTGGAATTCCAGTTGGCGTTCTAGGCGGAGTTTACCTGGCGGAATATGGCTCCGCACGGATCAATTCAGTCCTGAGATTTTTGGCTGACGTCCTCAACGGAATCCCATCGATTACCTGGGGTGTGGTCGTTTACGGTCTGATCGTATTGCGGTTCAAAAGCTTCTCCGCCTTGGCTGGCGGTCTCGCCCTGGCACTGATCATGATTCCACTCATTCTTCGCACGACCGAAGAAGTCATTTTGCTGGTTCCCAATGGTTATCGGGAAGCTGCGCTCGCCCTCGGTGTCAGCCGGTGGAAAACAATTGTCCACATTGTAATGAAGACTGCATCCAAGGGGATCATCACCGGCATTTTGCTGGCGTTAGCACGGATCGGCGGCGAGACCGCCCCGCTTCTTTTCACTGCGTTTGGAAACCGGTTTTGGAATCACAGCCTCAGAGAGCCCATCGCCGCGCTCCCGTTACAAATTTTCACCTACGCAATTTCTCCCTATGACGACTGGCATCGTCAGGCCTGGGCCGGCGCGCTAGTGCTCGTCACGGGAATTTTTTGCGTTAATATACTGGTGAGATTCCTGACTCGCGGGCGGGGGCCGTCGATTGTTTAGAACATTCGCGAATGGAGAACTTAGCTATGGCAACACCCGAACAAAGCGTTACGGAGCGCGTCGAGCAGCCTGCTCAGCCGCCGGCCAACAGCGAGCCCGCGCCAAAGTTTACTTTTGAGGCGAAGAATGTGTCGATCTGGTACGGGGAGAAGCGGGCCATTGAGGACGTGAGCCTCAACATCGCTTCCAATGCTGTGACAGCGATCATTGGGCCAAGCGGTTGCGGAAAATCAACGTTTCTTCGGGCTCTCAATCGCATGCACGAGCTAACGCCAAAGACGCGGATGGAAGGGACGGTCCTGCTGCATGGCGAAGACCTCTATTTGAGTAGTGTTGATCCCGCAATTGTTCGCCGCCGAGTTGGCATGGTCTTCCAAAAATCGAATCCGTTTCCGACGATGACGATTGGCGAAAACGTCGTCGTGGGCTTGCGATTGAACGGAGTGCGCAATCAAAAATTCCTCAATGAGCGTTTGGAAAAATCACTCCGCATGGCCGCCCTTTGGGATGAAGTGAAAGACGATTTGCACAAACCCGGAACAAGTCTTTCTGGCGGCCAACAGCAAAGGCTCTGCATCGCCCGCGCGCTCACCGTGGAACCAGAAGTGATTCTGATGGACGAACCCTGCTCGGCGCTTGATCCGATCGCTACGGCGAAGATTGAGGAATTGATCTACGAACTCAAGGCCCAATACACAATTGTGACTGTGACGCATAACATGCAACAGGCCGGCCGCATCTCCGATTACACCGCCTTCTTTTATCTTGGAAAGCTGGTCGAGTTCGGGCCGACCACCCAAATTTTTACAAATCCAACTGAACGACAGACGGAGGATTATATTACTGGCCGATTTGGATAATTGTAGCCGTCGCCCTGTGGGCGACGCGCGCTCGTCCCACAGGGACGCGGCTACAGCGGATCAAAGATGAACCGGAAGAGGAAGAGTAAGAGGAAGAGCTGAGATAGACATGGTTATACCAAAACATATTCTTGGGACGTTCGACGAAGTGCTCGCTTCGCTGCGCAATAATGTGCTGATGATGTCCAGCCTGACCGAGCGCAGTTTGGAGCGGGCGATAAAAGGGCTGTTCGATCGCGATGACGATCTTTGCGCAAATGCGATCGCCGACGATGAAGAGATCGACCAACTGGAGATACAGATCGATAAGGATGGCGTGGCAATTTTGCTGCGGTTTCAGCCCGTGGCCTCCGATCTGCGGCGGGTCGTTGCCGCAATGAAACTTTCATCGAATCTGGAACGTATGGCGGATCAGGCGACCACGATTGCGCGACGCGCGCGGAAATTGAATCAACATCCGCCGCTGCCCGAAGTCGAATTAATCAAGCCGCTGTATGAGCAAGCCATGTCGATGTTTAAGGACAGCATTGATGCCTTCGTGCGCGAAGATGTCGATCTGGGCCGCGCGGTCGTTACGCGCGACGAAAAACTGGACGAACTAAACCATGAAGCCAGTCGAAAATTGATCGAGCGCATGGCGAACGACCGGGAACAGTTGCGGGGCTACTTGAACCTGATTTTCATTGGCCGCTGCCTCGAGCGCGTGGGCGACCACGCCACCAACATTGCCGAGGACGCCGTTTACGCCGCGGCAGCGGAAGACATCAGGCATCAGACTGTCGCCGCCTCTGCCTGAGCGACGGGCGTTGCGTATGCGCAATTGATTGTCGATGTTGAGAGATGCCGGAAGCCACTGCTCGAATCGAAGAGGAAAGCAGCGCGGTTGCCGCTCCTGAGGTCGTACAAACCGCGCACGATCGATTTGGCGACCACAAAAATTTCATCAATCGCGAGCTGAGCTGGCTCGCATTTAATCGCCGCGTCCTCGAGGAGGCCCAAGATCAGAGGCAACCGCTCATCGAGCGCGTCAAGTTTCTCACAATTTTCAGTTCGAATCTGGACGAGTTCTTCGAGATTCGCGTCGCCGGAATCAAACAACAAATTGAGAGCGAGACGAGCGACGTTGGTCCTGACGGGTTGAGCCCCACCGAGCTATTCGATCGTATCCAGAAAACGGTGCGCGGACTCGTGGCGACGCAATACGCACTTTGGAAAAATGAATTGCAGCCGGAGCTGGCGAAAAATGGGATCTACGTGCGCGAAATCGCGGAGTTACCGGCAAAACGCGAAGCGTGGGCGCATCGTTATTTTCAACAGGAAGTTTTCCCAATGCTGACGCCACTGGCAGTGGACGCCAGTCATCCGTTCCCGCATCTGTTGAACCGCAGCCATAATCTCCTTGTGCGGGCGAAGGCGCAGCGTGGCGGTGAGCCGCTGCACGCGATTGTACAAGTGCCGCGCGCCGTATCGCGGCTAATTGCACTGCCGCGGGGCAAAGGCGCGGAGGAACCGTGGGAGTATATCTATCTCGCCTCCCTGATTAAACAGCACATCGGCGAATTGTTTCCGGGTTTGATCTTGGACGAGGTGCACGCATTTCGCGTCACCCGCAACAGCGACCTCTACATTGATGACGAGGAAGCGGAAAATCTTTTGCGCACGATCGAGCAGGAACTGCGGCGTTCGAGCCGCGGCGACGCCGTGCGCCTTGAAGTCGAAGCCGATTGTCCGAAGGATTTTCTCGAATTGCTCCTGCGGTTTTTCGATCTGACAGAGGCCGACGCTTACAAACTCGACGGCCCGCTTTCCATGACGCATCTCATGCCGCTCGTGACGAATGACGCGTTCGCAAAATTAAGGGATCGTCCGTTTCAACCGGCGCGGGATCCAGCCCTGCCGCCACATGCCGATTTTTTCGAGGTTTTGCGGCGGCAGGACGTGCTGCTGCATCAGCCTTATGACAGCTTCGACCAGGTTGTCGAGCTCATCGAGAAGGCGGCAACCGACCCGCAAGTGCTGGCGATCAAGATCACGCTTTATCGCACCAGCGGCGATTCGCCTGTCGTTGAGACGCTGATCGATGCGGCGAATGCAGGCAAACAAGTCACGGCGATCGTCGAACTTCGCGCGCGGTTTGATGAAGCCACGAACATTCAATGGGCCCGGCGCCTGGAAGAAGCCGGCGCCCACGTCATTTACGGTGTAGTCGGTTTAAAGACGCACTGCAAAGCGATGCTCATCGTCAGGCGCGATGCAGATCGACTGCGGCATTACGTGCATCTCGGGACAGGCAATTATCATCCGCGCACCGCGCGCATTTACACGGACTTCAGCCTACTCACGAGCCAGCCGCAGTTGACCGAGGAAGTGGCAATCGTATTCAACACGCTTACCGGCCTTGCTGGGTACCCGGGTCTGAAGAAATTGATGGTCGCGCCATTCGACATGCACAGCCGTCTCATCCAATTGATAGAGCGGGAGCGAGACAACGCGCGCGCCGGTAAGCCAGCCCGCATTGTCGCGAAACTGAATGCGTTGGTCGACCAGGAGATGATCGAAAAGCTGTATGAAGCTTCGTGCAGTGATGTGACCATCGATCTTGTCGTGCGCGGGATTTGTTGTCTGCGGCCCAAAATTCCGGGACTAAGCGAGAACATTCGGGTCATCAGCATTGTTGGCCGCTTTTTGGAACACAGTCGCATCTATTATTTCGAAAACGCTGGAGATCCTTTGGTCTACCTTTCCAGCGCGGATTGGATGCCGCGCAATTTTTTCCGGCGCATCGAAGTGGCGTTTCCAATCGAGACGCCGGCCCTGCGCGATCAGATCGTCAACGACGTGATTCCAACGATTCTCAACGATCGCGTGAAAGCGCGCGAGTTGCAGCCGGACGGTACTTACCGGCGCTTGCAACCGGAAGGTCCGGAACCAAGTCGACAGGCACAGTGGCAATTTCGGGAAGTGTCGCGCGAACGCACAAAAAAACTCGCCGGCTCAAAGAAAAAAGCCCGAGCGGACAAACTAATTCCGATCAGCGTGGTAGATAAAGACTCGATTCCGGCAGTGAGAAGCTCAGAGACGCCGTGAAGAAAAGAGTTCTCGTCATCGACGTCGGCGGTTCGAACGTGAAGTTGATGATTTCACGTGCGCAAAAACGAAAGTTCAAATCCGGCGTGGACCTGACGCCGCGCGAAATGGTGGCTCAGCTCAAACCGCTGCTGCAGGATTGGAGTTTCGATGCCATATCCATGGGATTTCCGTCCCCGATCCACAATGGACACATCATCTGCGAACCCAAACATCTCGGGCCCGGGTGGACACGATTTGATTTTGAGAAGGGCCTGGGCAAACCGATTCGGATCATCAACGACGCAGCCATGCAGGCCCTCGGCAGTTTCCACGGCGGACGCATGTTGTTTCTTGGACTGGGCACTGGACTGGGATCAACATTGATTTGGGAAACCAACGTGCTCCCGCTGGAACTCGGCGATCTGCCTTACGGTAACGGCGAAATTATCGAGAATTACCTTGGCAAATCGGGATTGAAGGAACTCGGCGAAAAACGCTGGAAACGAGAAGTGCTTCGCGCCGTCCTGTTGCTGAAGAAATCGGTTGTTGCGGATTATGTTGTTCTGGGCGGCGGGAGTGCGAAGAAGTTCGACGAACTGCCGGACGGAATTGAGTTAGGACACAACCGGAACGCTTTTCTCGGTGGCGCTCGCCTTTGGCAAATCGACCCGCGCACCCGCCGGACCAAGTGGCAGATCATGTAACAACGCGTATAGATCCACATGCAATTGTATTTCCTTCGTCATGGTGAAGCCGGTTGGCCAGATTGGAAGAAATCGGATGATGCGCGCCCGCTCACCGAATCTGGTAAAAAGGAAATACGCGACGTTGCGAAATTCCTCGCGCGTCTCAAGGTGCGACCCGATTTGATCGTCACCAGCCCCTTGCCGCGTGCATCTCAGACGGCGAAAATCGCGGCCGAATACCTGAAGGCCAAAGTGCGTGAGGACGAATTGCTCGCGCCCGGATTTGGAATGAGCGAACTGCGAACGATCCTCAAGCGGCATCGCGCAAAAGTTTTGATGCTGGTCGGCCACGAACCAGATTTTACTAATGTGATTTCAGGGTTGACTGGCGCTTCGCTCAAGCTTTCCAAAGCCGGCGTTGCCCTGGTCGATGTGGATCCTGAGTCTGAAGAAGGAAAACTTCTCTGGCTTTTGCCACCGAAAGTTGCGCGTAAATCTAAGTGACGAGCGCTTCCGCCAGCGAGTGCGACGATTTGCCTTCCCACTGCTGAAGCCAGTTCCCGACGCGAGCGCCGAAATCGCGGGGGCGCTCGGCGAAAAAGTGTTGCGCCAACTCCGCCGCGCCGCGCTGCAGGTCGGTCTGGCTGACTTCAATAACGGCAAGCAGCCTCTGACCTTCGCGTTGCCATTTCGATTTTCCATCTTCGCTCCGCAATCTTGCGCCGAGGAAACTCAAGTCATGTGCCCGACCAAGCAGATCCGCTAACGAACGCAGGTCGTCCGCCAGGGCTTTTAAGACGACCGGGTTAACCGGCCGAAGGATTCGCAATTGATACCAGAGCGTTTTCGCCTCAGTCCTGAACGCGTGAAAATTTTCGGCGCTAGGATTTGCTGTTGCTTCCGCCAAAGCTTTTCGAGCCCGCTTGTAACTCGCCTGCACAGCGCGCGTGAGCTGATTGCAGTTGAGTTGATCGAGCGTCCAGCGATCGACGGTCGAGCCCATCTTCTCCAATGTCGGCACTGCCTGGGTTTGCCACTCGGCGAAGGCGGCCATGAAATTTTCGAGGTCCATGATCAGCATCGCTTCGAGTTTTCCATAGGTGGCGCGACCGTTGCGATGTGTGACTTCTTGAAGTTGCCTCACCGTCTGCAAACGCACTTCAGCATCGCGGATTTCCGAAGTAAGCCGGCCGACATCGCGCAGACCATGGTCTTGTTCCCGGAATAGACCGTGGCCGATCTCCTTGCGCACCAGCCGCACCGCCGCGCGCGCTTTCTTCAAATGCTTCCGCATTTCGTGCACCGGCGTGTCGTCGGTTTTCACTTCGTCTTTCGCAACCGCGATGGCAGCCTCGATTTGTTTACGGCAAATCCGGCGAAGATTGTCACCCAGGGGTTCGCCGTGCTGTAATTGGTAGCTCATTGCTGGAACTTACTCCCGTGCGGTGTCACATTCCTGTAACGTTTTTCGCCGGTGATGTCACGCTCTAAACCAACGCCGCGGTTTGAATTGGCGACAGCTCGCGGTGAACGGGTCCGGCCGGCGATCACACCAATTTTTGCTGAGCGCCCGCCGGTTGCAGGATCACGAGCGCTGATGGTTTTGCCGTGATTTCGATGGTGCTCGGACTTTTCGCCTTTTGCTTTTTGCGCGGCCAAACCTTGCTGTCAAAGTGAAGCGTCGAGTTTTTCCAAACAAGGTTTAACCTCCGAAATCTGCGAACCGGCAGCGGGAATTTGGCTTTCCGCCCCGCCAGGGCGCGCATCCAGATATTCCACCAAGAGCGAACGGTCGTCTTCACGCGCGCATACAAAATCCAATTGGCCATCCTTTGTTGCGGCCTGCGATGCGAGATAAAGTACAGGCCCGACCGAGCGAATGTTCATCGCTTCCCAGAGAATGTAATCATCGGAAATGTCTTCGTCGTCGATGTCGATCGTCCATTTCCGGGCGGAGTAGTCGTGCAGCATTCCGCGCAAGAGTGAAACGTGTCGCCTCATTTCTTGTTCTTTGGAAAGCTCTTTCGCCTTCGTGGATTTGTCTTTTGCATCGCGAAGGTAATCGGCAAGAAGGCCGCCCCCTGCACTTTCGAAAAAATAACGCTTGCCCCATGGCCCTCGCGCAAGGCCAACATCAAACGCTCGCCTCTTCCCGCGTTCGAGGCCGGTAATAATTTCTTCCGGCGATGCGGTGAAACCAAGACTGCGTGCCAGATTATTGGCCGTGCCCAGCGGAAGAACGCTCAACGGAATACCGCTATCGATGAGTTCACGGCCGACCTTTCCGACCGTACCGTCTCCGCCAGCGACAAGCAGCAGGTCAGCAGGTTTTTTTAGAGGTTTTTGTAATCGTTCTCAGTCGATTGATAAATCGCGTGATGCCCTGCCTTGGCCAATGCTGCCATCAATTCCTTCTTGCGATGGGTGCCGCGACCTGCCTTCGGATTGTGGATCAATATGATTCGCATGCGCTATCGGTAAAATTCGTTCCGCAAATTATTCGGGTGAAACCGATGTAACGGCCTTACGGTTTGGCTGTTGGTCGTGGGGTTGACGCTGGGGAAGCGGGTGGCGTCGTGGCGCCAGCGGGCAACACGCCTGCGCCAGAATCACGCGCAGCGGAAGCGCCGGGCGATGCCTGAACAGGCGTGGTCGTCGGCGATGAGGCGGGCGAGGATTGTGCTGCCGCAGGAGAAACCGAATTTTGCGGCGCGGCTTGTGTCTTCATGAGTTCGCGCCGGAACGCGCTATCGGCCGTACTCCTGTGAGCATAAAGGACCGACAACGCAAACGTGAGCGCAAAAAAAATGCCGGCCAGCCAGGTCGTGAACTTCACGAGCACATTGGTAGTTTGCGCGCCGAAAATATTGTCTGTGACTGCGCCGCCAAATGCCGCACCCAGGCCTTCGCTCTTTGGCCGTTGCATCAGGATCACCAACACCATCACCAGCGACACGAGCACGAAGAGCGCCAGACAGAGATTGATCAGCAAATTCATCGGGACGCGGAATATCGCCGGTTAATGACGAATGACAAATGACGAATGACGAAGGAAGGCCGAAATGACCAAAATCGAAATAGCGCGAGCACGGTAGCGCCGCCTTCGTCATTCGGGCTTCGTCATTGATTCGGCTTTCGTCATTCGGGCTTCGTCATTCTTAATGCGGTTCCAAATCTCATCCATCTCCGCAAGATCGACATCACCCAGCCGTTTGCCCTGCGCTCGCAGCTCGTTTTCCAGTTGATTGAACCGCGTCACAAATTTGTCGGTACCGCCCTGGAGCGCGCTTTCCGCATCGATTTTGCATTTTCGCGCCAGATTGACGACTGCAAAGAGGGCATCGCCAATCTCGTCCTCCATCCTCGCTCGATCTCGCGACGCGATCGCCTCTTTCATCTCGCGAACCTCTTCTTCGACTTTCGCAACCACGTCGCGCAGGTCAGCCCAGTCGAAATTTACTCGCGCCGCTTTGGATTGCGCTTTTTGCGCACGCTTCAGCGCGGGCAACGCTTTAGGCAAACTGGCGAGATAATGCGAATCGGCCTTTTTTTCTTCGCGCTTGATCGCTTCCCATTGTTTGAGCACAGCGCCGGAATCGCGCGCGTCGCTGGTTCCAAAGACATGCGGATGCCGCCGGACCAGCTTTTCCACAACGCCGCGAATGATTTCGTCGATGTTAAAGCGCCCAGTCTCCCGAGCGATCTCCGCGTGCATCACAACCAGCAGGAGCAGATCGCCTAATTCCTCGCAAAAATGCGCGTCATCTTTGACGCGCGCAGCCTCCGTCACTTCGTAAGCCTCTTCGATTATAGCAGGCAGCAGCGATTCATGG
>Ga0209648_10001017_pt1 | contig 22403 bp, 14 predicted proteins | sample GraSoi2013_115cm_FD_185830 | JGI IMG/M metagenome (GOLD analysis project Ga0209648, IMG submission 185830) | Grasslands soil microbial communities from the Angelo Coastal Reserve, California, USA - Sample 9_17_2013_115cm (SPAdes) (version 2) | ecosystem: Environmental > Terrestrial > Soil >... | reverse complement strand
TAATCCGACCACTTGAAATGGAATCGCAGTGCCGGAATGCCCCATTGGTCGACAACATCGGGATCGATTTCGCAGTAGGTGTCCGGGTTAGGAAGCATCTCGCCGCGCCCAGCGAAGCCGATGTGCGTGCCATAGACCTGGCGGGCGCGCTCCTTCAATGTGGTGCCGTAACCTTCTTCATCGTGACAAAGACCGTGGAACATGCCGACGCCGGGCATTTCGCGGCCGCCGCCAAATTCGATGTGATAGCCGCGGGGAAAATCATTCTTGCGGTCGAATTTCCACCACGGCATGTACATGTGCATGCCGCCGACGCCGTCGTGATTGTGGGGCGGCATCTTCTCCAGTTGCGGGAAGTACCCAGAACCGCTGCTGCCGACGGAATCGGTGAGATACTTGCCGACCGTTCCGGAAGAGTTGGCGATACCGGCCGGAAACGCAGAAGATTTGGAATTCAGCAGCAGGCGCGCGGATTCGCAAGCGCTCGCAGCCACGACGATCGCGCGCGCGTTGATGCGCTTTTCCGTACGCGTCGCTTTGTCAACATAGGAGACGCCTTCGGCTTTGCCTTCTTTACTGACGAGAATCTCACGGGCCATCGCGCCGGTAATCAGCGTCAGCTTTCCCGTTTTCATCGCGGGCGGCAGCAGGACCTGGCTGGAGCTGAAATTCGAAGCGGTGATGCAGCCGCGTCCGCACTGGCCGCAATAGTGGCAAGGCGCGCGTCCGTTTAGCGAGCGCGTGATGATCGCGAGGCGCGACGGAATGCAGATGATGTTGAGCTTGTCGCAAGCTTTCTTGACCATCAATTCCGTGCAGCGCGGTTTGGGAGGAGGCAAAAACACGCCATCGGGAGCGCTGGAGACATTTTCTCTAGTGCCGAAGACACCGATGTACGATTCCACTTTGTCGTAGTACGGCGCAATATCTTCGTAAGTGATGGGCCAATCGTCGCCGAGTCCATCGCGCGTGGCCGATTTGAAATCGATCGGAGCAAAGCGTAGCGCGATGCGGCCCCAGTGATTGGTACGGCCACCGACGACCCGTGAACGAAACCACTGGAAATTTGAGCCGGGAGCGGAAGTGTACGGCTCGCCTTCAATCTTCCACGCGCCGTTCGGCGCAAGGAACTCGCCGAAATTTTCGCGCGCGTGTCCACCGATCCCCGCGCCGCGATGCGGCGCTTCGTACGGCCACATCAGCATCTTGAAGTCTTTTTCGGGATTTACATTCGGTCCGGCTTCCAACAACACGCAATTTAGGCCGCCCTCAGTGAGAATCTTCGCGGCCATGCCTCCGCCCGCGCCGGAGCCGATGATGCAAACGTCATACTGTTTCGGAGAGCGAATCACCTGAGCCATTTGGAAGAATTCTCCTTGCAAGTTGAGCTGCGGCAAGCCCCGCCCCTACAGATTATTCTTTTTGAGTTCGGAAACCGCAAAATCGCAGGCGCGCGCTGTCAGCGCCATGTACGTGAGCGAAGGGTTCACACATGCGGCAGACGTCATGCACGCGCCGTCGGGCATGAAAAGATTCTTCGCGTCGTGCGCCTGATTGTGTTCATTCAAGACGGACGTTTTGGGATCGCGGCCCATGCGCGCGGTGCCCATTTCGTGAATGCCAAGACCGGGCGAGGACATGTCCTGATAGACATAAATATCCTTGGCGCCGGCAGCGGCGAGCATTTCCGCGGCCTGAACGGCAATGTCTCTCGACATGGCGCGCTCGTTGTCGCCCCATTCACAGTGAATTTTCAGGGTAGGGATGCCCCAGGCGTCGAGCTTTTCTTTATCCACTTCGACGTAATTGCTGTGATACGGCAAGCACTCGCCGAAACCGCCCATGCCCATGCGCCACGGGCCGGGCATTTTGATGGAATTTTTGAACTCCACGCCGATTCCGGCTTTCGCGGAGTTGGCGTGCCAGCCGTCGCGGCTTCCGCCGCCCTGGTAGCCGTAACCGCGGAGGAATTCTTTTTGCTTAGTCTTCACGTTTCGAAAACGAGGAATGTAGATGCCATTGGGGCGGTTGCCGAAAGGCACTTTGTCCTCGTGACCGGGCATTTCACCGCCGGCACCGGCGCCCATATGATGATCCATGAGGTTGTGGCCGAGTTCGCCGCTGCTGTTGGCGAGGCCGTTGGGAAATTCCGCTGTCGCGGAATTGAGAAGGATGCGGGTGGACTCCAGCGTGGAAGCACAAAGGAAAAAAACGCGGGCCTTGAATTCAAGCGGGGCCTTGGTTTGCGCATCGATGACACGGACACCGCTGACGCGGCGGGTCTGCGGATCGAACATGAGACTGTGAACGACGCTGTAGGGACGAATGGTGAAGCGCCCGGTTTTTTGCGCGGCGGGAAGAGTTGAACTGAGGCTGCTGAAATAGGAACTCGTGATGCAGCCGCGGTGGCAAACACCGCAGTAGTGGCAGGCGGCGCGGCCTTTGTGAACGCGCGTAAGCACGGCCGAGCGGCCAATGGTCATGATGCGATCATCGAAATGTTTGGCGAGAGCATCGCGGAAATCCTGTTCAACGCAGGTCATTTCCATCGGGGGGAGAAATTTTCCGTCAGGCAATTGCGGCAAGCCCTCGGCCTGGCCGCTGATGCCGGCAAACTCTTCCACGTAGTCGTACCAGGGCGCAATGTCGGAGTAGCGGATGGGCCAGTCCACGGCGACGCCGTCCTTCACATTCGCTTCAAAATCGAGATCGCTCCAACGATAGCTCTGGCGCCCCCAGGTGATGGATTTTCCGCCAACCTGGCGGCCACGAATCCAAGAAAAATGTTTGCCGGGAGCGGAGGTATAGGGATTGTCAACATCATTGACGAAAAACTTGTTGGAGTATTCGTCGCAAGCGTAGTAGCACTCGCGCTGAATGTGCTGGGTGCGTTCACGCTCCGCGCGATTGTCCCAGCCGCGGAACTTCAGATCATAGACGGGAACGTGCTCGACGTAGTCGCGCTCGGGGACGATGCTACGGCCGGCTTCGAGAACGAGCGTGTTTAGTCCTTTTTCGGTGAGCTCTTTCGCCGCCCAGCCACCGGTGATTCCCGAGCCGACGATGATCGCGTCGTAGGTATTGGCTGCCATGTGAATCTCCCCCTATGCCTTTTTCTCCGCGGGCAAAGACACACAGCCATGATGGGCGCCCGGAATAATTTCCAGTTTCAATTCTTGTGTGAAACCGATTTCGGAGGTGTAGTAGCCGTGGAGGGTGATGTCTTTGAAGACGCCGAAGAATTCGCCTTTTAGCTGCTGATCAAACTCGTCCGGAACGGTGTTTCCGGCGTGCCTCCGCCGGGCGCGTTTGGCGGCGACGGACTCGTCCATGGCGCTGAGCAGAGCGTATTGCTGTGCCGGCGAAGCATCGACGAAATTCCTTCCGAAAAGTTCGTTGCTTTGCTTGTCGACGCCCGCGAGGCCGGCGAGAAAATTCCGGCGTTCATCGTCGAAGGCCCATTCGGTGAGGATGACGTCTATGAATTCATTGACGCGAGCACCTTTGGCGCCGGGCGTGTCGGTCGCCGGAATGATTTGATCGATCATCGCGACGACGGTGTCATTCTGGTGCGGGTTGAGCGTGCGCAGCGTGTATCCAGAGGCCGGGTGCGCGCCCTGGAAAAACGCAAAAAGATCCGTAGGCAGAGCGGGCAAAACGCCGCCGGCCATCAGCAGTCTCAACGCTTCACGCCGTTGCATAAGTCCTCCCGCGGGACCTGGTTTTGCGGACAAATTATATTCGCTCTCAGTAGTCCCAAATTCAAGTTCGTCGCGCCCGGAAGAGTGCGCTATTCACCCAAGAGTTCTTTCCGCACGTTTTTCAAAACGTAGGCGGCGCGCTCGACTCCGACTTCGCCCGCGAGAATCGGGTCTTCATTCTCGATGCTGAGAATTCCCTCGAAGCCCACGTCCATGTAAGCCTTAATGATGGACTTCCAGAGGCTGGCGCTGTGACCATACCCGACAGCTCGAAAAGTTTCCGAGGCCAGATCAAGTTCGTTGGTTTCGAAGGCAAAGTTCAGCACTCCATATTTATTGACGTTTTCGGGAAAGAAAACGGTGTCCTTCATGTGCGCGTGGAAAAGGGCGCCCTGTTTTCCCAGAAAGTGGATGACTTCGACGGGATCGCAGCCCTGCCAGAAAAGATGGCTCAAATCGCAATTCGCGCCGATCTCTTCGCCGGCAGCTTCGCGGAGTTTCATGAGCGTGCGAGGGTTATAGACGACAAAGTTCGGGTGCATCTCGAGGGCGAGGCGCTTGACGCCGTGCTCGCGTGCGAATTTCGCGGCATCCTTCCAGTAGGGAACGATTCTTTCCTTCCATTGCCAATCCTGCATCTGTGCGTATTCGGGAGGCCAGCGATAGGTGATCCAGTTCGGCTGGGTGTCTTGTGGCGTGCCGCCCGGACAGCCGGAGAAACCCACAATGACTTTTACATCCAGGATTTCAGCGAGAAGGACCGTCTTGCGAAATGTAGCGATGTCTTTCTGGGCATGTTTGGGATCGGGATGGATGGGGTTGCCGTGACAGCTAAGAGTAGCGACGCGAATCCCGCGGTCTTCAAACTTTTTCAGCCAGGCTTTCGCTTTAGCACGGTCATTGACAAGGTCGTCGAGAGGACAATGGTGGTTGTTTGGGTAGCCTCCCGTGCCGATCTCCATGGCCTCGAGACCCAGAGCCGTGACCTTGTCCAGCATGGCGTCAAGAGAAAGATGTTCGTAGACCGGATCGAACACGCCGATCGGAATCTTGCGCAAGTTACCGGAAGGCTTGGGCGCGGGAACGCTTGGAAGCGGTGCTTCGGAACTTGCCCCGTGGGCGAGCATCTCACCCCCCGGGATTGCCGCCGCCAGCATGCCACTCGTGGCAGCCAGAAACTCTCTCCGTCCCACAGCGGAGTCCTTGAGTTGCTTCTTCATGCGTCTCCTCGGCAAACGCAGGGATGGAATGAAGACCAATGTTTCCGACGCATTATACGTTACTGTGACGCGCAAACAAGCATCGAAAATCGTTTTCTAAAGGGTTCACGCGGATGGGAAGAGGCAAGTGATACTTACGAGTAGCAGTCTTATTTATTCCGTGCGCAGCGCGACAACCGGGTCAACGACTGAAGCACGCTGCGCCGGCAGGTAGCCGGCAAACAAAGCCACGACGAGAAGCAATAGGGAGACGCCGGCAATGGTCGGCAAGTCGTTGGGTGAAAGGCCGAAAAGCATGCTGGCAACGAGCCGGCTGGCAGCCAGCGCGCAAGGAATTCCAATCGCTATTCCCAGCATCGTCAGTGCTAGCGTCTCTTGCAGCACGATCCAAAGAACTTTGCCAGGCTGCGCACCTAACGCGACGCGAATGCCGATCTCACGGGTGCGGCGCGTGACGGCGTAGGACATCAGTCCATAAAGACCGATGGAAGCAAGCAGCAGCGCAAGAGCTGCAAAGAAACCGGAGAGCAAGGCGGTGACGCGCTCCTCAACAAGCTCCTGACTGATTACTTGCGCTACCGTTCTTGTCCCGAGTACATACTCGTGGCCGAGCGACTCGATCTCACGGCTCAGCGTTGTTGCGAGCGCTTCGGGAGCTTCCTTGGTGCGCACGATAAGACCGCCCCATTCTGACGGATATTGAAGAGAAGAAAGAAAAATGGCCGGCGTATCCGCATTCCGGAGATCGAAGATTCGGGCATTGCCGGCGATGCCCACGATTTCGATATTTTGATACTCGGGCATGAAGCCGAAGCGAACGGTCTTTCCGATGGCGTCGCCGTTCGGGAACAGGCGTTCCGCCAGATTGTTGTTCACAATGGCGAGACGTGGGTGCCGCTCGTCATCGGTCTCCTCAAAATCGCGGCCGCGAAGCAGTTGAATTCCGAGCGTTCGGAAGAAGCCGGGCGAGACCATCGCGGCATTTGCCATTAGACGGATGCCGGTGCTCGAATCGGCGGTCATTGGAGAAACGGTGTCGTGCCAACTTTGCTGGCTAGGGATTGATGCGTCTCCAAAGCTAACCGAACCAACTCCAGGTAGGGTCGAGACGCGCGCCAGGAGTTGCCTGTGGTAACTGTTCAAGTCCAGGTTGTGGAAGCCGCCCGGCTTGGGATACAGGGCGATTTCAAGCATGCTTTCTTTTTGGAAACCGAGATCGATGGAGCGCAGACACTGGAAGCTGCGCACGAAGAGGCCTGCTCCTAAGAGCAAGACCAACGAAAGTGCAACTTGGATGATAATAAGCGCTTTGCTCAATCTGCCAGTTCCGCCACTCAAGCTGCGAGTATTTTGCTGCAGCACGGATGCCGGATCTTCGCGCGAGCAACGCCATGCGGGTGCAAGGCCAAAAAGAATTCCTGTGAAGATTGCCACAGACACAGTGAGAGAGAGTACGCGCAGATCAGGGGTCAAGTTAAGCGAGACCGGGAATAAGTTCCCTTCAGTCATGAGAAGCACGAGCCGGCGACTTCCCCAGAAGGCGAAAGCAAGCCCGAGCAGGGCGCCAGCAAGAGAGACCGCGAGACTCTCCGCTAATACCTGGCGGGCGAGTGACCAACGGCTCGCGCCAATGGCAACACGCACACTCATTTCATGGCTGCGCGCGGCAGCACGCGCCAGCATCAGGTTCGCAAGGTTCACGCAGGCCACGAGCAAAATCAATCCGACAATGCCAGCGAGAACGTAAAGTGGCCGTTTAAATTGGGTACTCAAGTCCGCGGCGATGCCTCTCGCGGCCGATGAGACCTCGAGGCCCATGGAGAGAAAAGTTTGGCGGCGCAGGCCGGGAGTTTCCGTGGAAGCCGTGGCCAAGAGCACTTCCGGCCAGAAGGATTGGAGCTGCGCTTGAGCCTGCTCGATGCTGACTCCGTCCTTCAGGCGGCCGATGACGTGCAGCCAGAGCAGTGAACGACTTTCCAGACTGAATGGTTCGCTCTGAAGGAGTGGCATGGCAGTGACCGGAAGGGTGACGTCCGGTGGCTCGCCTGTGCTCAGTCCGGTGAACCACTTTCGAGTAACGCCGATAATCGTGAAAGGATGCCCCTCGACGCGAATCTGTTTTCCAACAACGTCGAGCGCACCGCCAAAGCGACGTTGCCAGAACTCATAGCCGAGCACAGCTACTTGCGAGGTTGTACCGCTGCTGGGACTTGAATCTTCCGGGGTCAGCAATCGTCCAAGAAGAGGAGCCACGCCAAGCTCGGAGTGACCATTGCCGGTGACGGTAAGCACGCGGTTCAGCGAAAGAACTCCGTGCACTTCCACGTTGTGCATGCTGCCGGTACCCCAGCCGATCAATCCGGTGAAGACGCGCTGGCCGCGTTCGACTTCGCGGAACATGGGATAGGAGAAGGGGACTTTGCCATCCCGACGAACTGTAGAAAGCTGGACAAGCCGCTCCGGCTGGCGAACGGGAAGGTCACGAAGGAGCAAGGCGTTGATCAGCGTGAAGATGGCGGTATTCGCGCCGATTCCCAGGGAGAGAGAGAGCACCGCGACGGCCGTGAAACCGGGATTCTTGCCCAGGACACGAATCGTGTAGCGCAAATTCTGCCAGGCCGTCTCCATAATGCTCGCTCCCGAAGTCACGGAGTTCTGGGCGTCTTCAGATTTACTCTGAGAGGTGAGGTCTTGCAAGCTCTTAGTCAATGAGCAAGAGCACGAGAGACCTTCCGACCGGAGAGACCTGCGGTTGGTGATCAGCGCGATTTCAATTCTTTCAGAGGAGGGATGGAGACGGGGACGGTCAAGGCGCGCTCGGCAGGTTTGTTGCCGTCTCGAATTGCATTAAAGAGCATCTCGATGGCCATGCCAGTATTGGGAGGAACGAAGACGGTCGCGGCCAGGAGCCCGCTGCGAACCCAAGCCTCGCCGGTCTTGGGCAATCCGTCACAGCCGGTAAAGGGAAGTTTCAGCCAGCGCTCCTTCTCCGATTCGTTCATCAATTCTTCAAACGCTTTCCTGGCCCCGATGGCCATCGAATCATCCTGAGCGGCAATCAGGTCAATGGCAGCCCTCTGCGACGTACTCAACTTCAACCAGGAACGCACAGCGCGCTGGGCACTCTCTTCAGTCCATTGCGCTCGGAGGACGGTGACGTGGATATTCGACGGCTTCGTCTCCTGCATCCCCACGGTGCGCTCCTTGGCCGCGGAATTCTCCGCCGGCCCCTGAATATAGAGGATGGCGCCGCCGTGAGGGAGCAGGGCGGCAAACTGACGGCCCTGGATCCTGCCAATTTCGAGATGGTCGGAACTCACGCCGAAAAAGGGAGCAGACGACGACTTGCGCAGTTCCGGGATGTAGTTGGCGTCGCGATTCAGCACCGCCCATCCGACACCGGCCGAAGCGGCCGCGCGGGCGACTTGCGGCAAAGCAGTGCCACCGACAGGCTCAAAAACAATGGCATCGGGCCGTTGATTCTCGTCAGCTTGGATGGCTTTGAGGATCTGAGTACTTTGCGTAATGGCGTCGTTATCGGCGTAAACGATCTGGATTTCCACGCCCAGTTTGCGGGCCATCTGCTGCGCGGATTGCGCCTGTTCGATTTGGTAATCGTTGTCGTCCGTCGTCAGCGAAACCAGGATGCGCAATTTGTCCATCGCAGCGGGAAACTCCTCTATGGATCACTGTTAAAGATACATCGGACGCGGCACGTTTCGGAAGGATACTACGGCCGCCGTTGCATGAGAAGAGATCCGCGTCGTGGAGGCTTACGTCCAAGTTGCGGAGTTCCGCAAGTGTGGCCAAGAGCGTTTCATTCGAATGAATCATAAGTGACGACCAGTCACTCAATTGCGTCACGGACTGTCTGCCTCGAGGCTTTCGCGCCTCTTCAGCCTGTTGGTCTCGATCAGTTTTTGATAGGCAGTGAGCGCCTGCTGCGCCTCTGGCAATCGGCCGACGCGGCGGTAAGCCTGACTCAATTGAAAGTAGGTGGCTTCACGATCCGGCGCAAGTTTTCTCGCGGCCTCGAGGCTTTCGATAGCGCCTGCGGCATCACCTTGCTGCAAGAGTGCGCGGCCCAGCTCGAATTGCGCCATTTCATAATCCGGCTTGGCATGCACTACCTCGCGCAACAGCGCCGCCGCCTGGTCCGAGTGTCCCTGCATAAGAAGCGCGTAGCCAAGATGATAGCTGGTCACTGGATCCTTGGAGTGTATCTCGAGTTCGGAGCGAAATTCCTCAGCGGCGGATTCGAAATCACTCTGACGAAGGTGGATAAGGCCCATGAAAAAATGCGCTTCGGGGAGCCGAGGATCAAGTTGTAGAGCCGATTTCAACTCGTCGAGACCACCTGCGTAATCCTTTTGTTGGGCATAGGCCTGTCCAAGAAGGAGATGAACGGCCGGATTGCTCGTGTTTTGCGCCAGCAGACGGCGAAAAATGTCACTAGCGATTTCGGACTGGCGCGTTCGAACAAGGGCCGTGCCCAAGGCGAAGAGCAGAGCTGGATCGTCCGGTGGATTTTTAAGAAATGGGCGCAGAACTTCTGCTGTCTTAACAAAGTTGTCAGCCGAAAAATAGCTGAGACCCAGCAGCTTGCGTACGAAGACATCATCGGGAGCGCCAGCGAGTTGACGTTCCAGCGGCGGAATAGCGTCGGAATAAAGTTCGGCACGATAGCTGGCCAATCCCCAGTTCCGGTTGAGTCCTGGAAGGTCGCTCTTCCATGCCGCAGCTTGCTTAAAGTATTCCGCGGCCTCATTGAACTTGGAAGCCTTGGCGCGCATGACGCCGAGATCATTGTAGGAGCTGGCGAGAATCTCCGATGCGAACGCGCGATATTCTTTCGCGGCCTTGGATTCTGCTATTGGTCGAGGCACCGAAGCGGCCTGGGCCGCGAGATTCTCCTCCATGCCTCCCTGCGCCATCGCTTCCGTGGATTTTTTCTGGTCCTCGGCTCCCGATTCGAGCAGGCCGGCGATGCGGTCGGAAGTGTGGCTATCGCCGTCGGCAGGGACGGCGGGTTCATCGAAAATGTGCTGAGCGTCATAGCGAAACTTCGCTTCGCGATAGCGCTGCGAATTCGCCAGCGCTTTCTGCGCTTCCTCCAGGCGGCCGAGACGGCGTAAATCCTGGCCAAGCAAATAGTAGGCGCGGCTGACGTCGCGTGGAATTTCCTCCGGGTTGGGCACCACGCGGAGATATTTTTCGAAAGTCTCGATGGCCTGCGGAAGGCGCTTCGTTTCGCTGTATGTTTCTCCGAGATAGAGATAGGCGAACGGTTCCTCGGGACGCAAGCGTATCGCGTGCAGGAGAGCGGGTTCCGCAGCCGGAAAATCGCGGAGCGCGACGTTGGAAAGGCCGAACAGCAGCAACGCGTTGTAGTCTTCGGGATGAAGCTTCAGTTCGCGTTCGAATTCCACGCGGGCTTGCGGATAGGCCTCTTCGCCGCGAAATTCGAGAATCGAATAGCCAAGCAGGGCATGAGCGCGCGGATATTTGGGATCGAGTTGAATGGCTTTGCGAAATTCGGCGACAGCGGATTCGGGAAAATGCCCGATGGTGTACGCGCGTCCGAACAATACGTGCAATGCAGCGGAGTCTCCCATGGTCTCCTGCAAGCGCTGGAACAATTGCTGGCCATCGGCGAAACGCTTGGCTTGCAGATAGGCAACGCCAAGAATATAGGAGGTTTCGAAATCGTCTTCCTGTGCGACAGAAGCCTGCAGATCGCGGATGGCGGCAGCAAAGTCTCCGCGGTAGAACTCGATGCGGCCGAGCACGTTTTGCGCGCGCGCATTACGCCGGTCGGCGGCGGCGACAGATTGCGCTAGTTGCCGGGCTTTTTTCACGTCGCCGGCGCGGAATGAAGCGATTGCGGCATCAACCATTACGTCAGGGTCGCCCGGGGCCAATTTGAGCGCTTCGTCAAGTTCGCGCGCAGCTTCATCAAAGCGGGCTTCGTTAACGGAAAGATTGCCGAGCTGCCGGAGGCCAAGAGCGATGGTTTGGCGGTAATCACGTTCGGCTTCGGCGAGGTCTCCGGAGGAGAGCGCGGATTTGGCGGATTCGAAATGGCGCTTAAGCAGAGTGCCGGGATCATCGGCGGCATGAATTGTTGCCGCAAAAAGCGCGGAAAGAACAAAAAGTCCGGAGTGGAGCTTAATGGGCACCGTTCGTCGCTCCACCCACGGGCGGCGGCAAAGTCTTGGTATCGCGGATTCCCGCGCCTTCCACGATCGTATAAATACAGTCAGCGGCAACGTTCTGGAGCGTTTCAACCGTGCCGTTGGGCCAGCGAATTTCGACGGATTCCATTTTCTTGGCCGTGCCCAGGCCGAAGTGAAGGCGCAGATCGTTTTGCGAAAGATAGCTTGCGCCGGCGCGGACCTCGCTGAACTGCTTGACGCCTGCTGCGCGAATCGTCACCCGCGCGCCGATTGCCGCGCGGTTGCTCTTCGTGCCGATGAGCTTGAAGAGGACGCGATGGAAGCCGTTGGCATTCATGTTTTTCAGAAGGGAGGGCGCCTCGCCCACGTTTAGAAGCAGGACGTCGATATTGCCGTTGTTGAACACGTCGCCGAAAGCGGCGCCACGGCGGGACTTCAAGGGCAATTCCTGGAGACCTGCTTGTTTTGAGACTTCGTCGAAGGTGCCGTCGCGATTGTTGCGATGCAGCAGCAGCGGCTCGCGAAACCGGGGACCGGTTTCCAGAGTGTCAATCTGCGGATAAACGTGGCCGTTGGCGACGAGAATGTCCAGCCAGGTGTCATTATCCATGTCAAAGAAAGCCGTGCCCCATCCAACGTAAGGATAGCTGGGCTGGCCGACGCCGGAAGTCCAACTCACGTCGTCGAATCCTTGCGGGCCCATGTTGCGATACAGCGAATTGGGCTGCTCCTCAAAGTGCGTGACGAAGAAGCTAAGACGGCCGCTATGGTCGTAATCGCCCCAATCGACTCCCATGTTGCCCAGCTCCATGCCTTCGCCGCTGAGGGCTACGCCGCTGAGCATTCCCACGTCGGTGAACGTTCCGTTGTGATTGTTGTGATAGAGATAGTTGGGGACGGAGTCGTTGGCAACGAGCAGATCGGGCCAGCCGTCGTCGTCATAGTCGACCCACATGACGCCGAGGCCGTAGTAGCCGATGTCATCGTGGACACCTGCTTTGACGGAAACTTCCTCGAACGTGCCGTCGCCCCGATTGTGATAGAGGAAATCGCTTTCGCCTTCGAGACCCCAGGGCCCGCATTGCACCAGAATGCCCTTGAAGCGGCAGAATTTGTTGCTGCCGAACTGCGGGAGATTATTCATGTCCAAATGGGAATAGCGGGAGACGTAGAGATCGACGAAACCGTCGCGGTCGTAATCGCCCCAGGCGGCGCCGGTCATAAAGCCACTGCCGCCGACGCCGGCTTTTTCGGTGACGTCCTCGAATTTGCAATTGCCGAGGCCGTGATAGAGCGCGCTGCCGCCGTAGCCGGTGACAAATAGATCGAGCTTGCCGTCATTATCATAATCGGCGACGGCCACGCCCATGCCCCAGCCGCGATGCGTCAAGCCGGCTTCCTTGGTGATGTCTTTGAAGGTGCCGTCAGCCTCCTGGTGATAGAGAGTGACCAAAGGGTCGCCGCCGGCTTTGTACCGTTCGACCGTCGAGCCGTTGACCAACACCACGTCGAGGCGGCCATCGTCATCGCAATCGAACAGGCCTGCGCCGCCGCTGGTCGAATCGATGACGTAATGGGCTTCCGGGGCCGCAATATGAACGGCGGTGAGGCCAACGTCCGTAGCGACGTCTTTGAAGGTGGGAATGGGCGGGAGGCCGCTGCGGTCCTTCTTGGCGGGCGTAGGGAGCTTGGGGAGAGGAACACGCGCGCTGCCGGGTTGCTGGCTCGGAGCTTGCGCCAGCGAGGCCGCTGTGAAAGCGAGAATGAGGATGAGAACGGAAAGAATCGGGAAAAAACGCAGCCAGTGAGTCCGGAGCATGTCTTAATTGTATCCCAAAGAGTTTTGATGCCTTAAACGGCCAGCGCGCGGTTAGACGGATTCAAACGCACTGTAGATGGGCGCGGTGAGAATGAAGCGTCCCGCCAAGCCCGAGGGACTTGGCGGGACGCTGAAAGGAGCCGGTTGTGCCAGTACGATCAGAAAGTGAACCGGATCGAGTACTGGAATTCCCGATTGCGGTCCGATTGCGTTCCTACCGTACCTGTAATGGGGTTCGGTGAACTGTTCTGGATCGAAACTGCATTCCCTAGAGTGCACGTCGAGGCTCCATTTGCGTCCAGAAACTCCGGTTTCGGGTTAGTGCCGGTGCACCTGTTCGCGGCATTGAAGCCTATACCAGTGAAACCCTGGTTGTTGCCTAGACTCCCATATTGCGGATGGTTGAAGAGATTGAAGGCATCCATCCGGAATTGCGCGTTAATCCGCTCGGTTACATGGAAGTTCTTCGAAACCGAGAAGTCCACGGTGCGAGAGGGTGGCCCCAGGCAGTCGCCGATCGGAGCGTTCCCCATCGTACCCAGCTTGAGCCCATTCATGGTGTACCGGTTCGGGTTGATCCATTGGAAGTTAGCAAAGCTGGGGTTCCGGCATGGTTGTCCCGGCACCAAGTTGGGCCGCTGGTTCCCTCCACCGTTGCCGATTCCAACCGGATCGTTGACATTCGATATGCCTCCGATGACTGGCGTATAGGAGGACCCGCTCGAGATGTTGACGATCGAACTAAGCTGCCAAGAACCGAGGGCAGCCCGGACATACCGCTCCATGTTCTGCAAGGTGGGCAGGTTATAAATCACGTTGGCGCCAAGGATATGTGGCCGGTTGATAGTAGCCGGCCCATAGCCAGCTCCCAGATTGAACGGGTCTACGACCTGACTCCCGGCTCCATTGCTGATATGCAGTGAGGTATCCGAGAAGGTTTTGGAGAATGTATAGGATAGCTGGAAGGTTGAATTGCGCTGGAAACGCGTGGTGAATGCCGTTTGCAACGAGTCATACTCCGCGCTGCCATGATGCGAATACATCCCGATGCCGCCGGATTTCAGGGCATCGAAAGGCTTAAGCAAATTTCCTGCTGCGTTGCCGTTCGACTGCGCAAAGGCCAGCCTGTCAGCCGGACGAACGGCATTGGCATCGTAATTGGTGGTCCAGTTTTTTGTCTTGCTGCCGGCGTATCCCACCTCGAACCGTGTGTCCTTCCAGAGCTCATGCTGGATGGTCAGGTTATATTGCAAGACATAAGGTGCACGGTTGCTCAGATCCTGGCCAACTCCCGCAACCCCTAAACCAGTGCCAAAGCAAGTTGCTGCGGCGTTGCCGCAGGCGGGAAGGGGGTTGGTATTGTCAAGGAATCTTCCATTGCCGTTAGGCGAGGTGAAGCTGGCAACAAACGGCGGGTTTACGCCGGCAGTTCCGTCCGTCACAAAGATGTCGTCACGGTTGTAGAACTGACCGAATCCCGCTCGGACCGCCCACTTCCCTGTTCCAGTGGGGTCCCAGGCCACGCCAAGGCGAGGACCGAAGCCGAGATGAAAGTTGTTTTGTATAGCCCGGTTGGGACCCGGCAATCCGCCCGTTCCCGGCGGGCAGGGATTCGCCAAGAGGCCCGCCGAGTAGAACAACCCGTTGCATGGCTGGTTGCCAAGTAAGGGGTTAAACGCCGCCTGGTTAAAAATCGTGAATTGATCATCGTTCTGGTAAGGATTCGGGAAATAAGAGTACCGTACCCCGAGGTTTAGAGTCAGGCGGTTAGTCACCTTCAGGTCGTCCTGGGCATAGAGTTCAAAGTTCTGCCAGCGTCCTTGTTTCTTGAAAATGGTGTTCTGTTCGCCCCAACCGACCGCCGTGTTCTTCAGAATCCAATCAGCAGGGCCGTACTGCGTGGTATGGTCCGCTAAGGTGGTGCATCCGGGGTCGGTGATATTCTTGCAGCCATTGTAACCGACCGGGCCAAAGCTAACACCCTGTTTCTGGGAGAAGTTATCCTGGTTCTTGGAATTCCGGCTGTAAAGGACACCGACCTTTAGCGTATGGCGCCGTATGACCTTTGAAAAGTCATCCTGGTAGGTGTAGAGATCCTCTGCGTTGCGCCAGGGCGCAAAGCTCCAAATGGTGGGGAGGCCGCCGCCATTGATCCACACTGGCGGATTGCTGGTCGGATTCGGATTCGGGAAAAACGTCGGAATCAGGGTATTGAGCGCCTGCGCTGCTTGAGTCGTTTGAGTGATGTTGATGCGATTCGCCGAGTAGGAGAACTGGAAATCGTTCACGGCGCTTGTGCCGATAGTTTTGCTCAGCCGGCCGACAGCAACGCGGCTTGGCTGGCTCCACGCCTCCTGGATCTGGGAAGCTCCTGAATCCGCCCCCCAACCGGAATTACCAACTGCGGAGGGTCCAAAGGTCCAGGACTCATTCGTGTATCTCATCATCGCCGTTAAAGTCTTCGTGAGGCGCACATCCCCGCGGAAGCTATCTTCGCGCCAGTAGGTCGGCTGACTAAACGCTTTTGCCCAGTTGGTGCCGCAACCATAGTTGGGAGTCAGCACACCACCAGTCAACCGAGGAAGCGTCGGCGTGAAATACGTGTTCAGAATTGCTTGACCCGCGGGGCTCAAACGCGACGTTGGAATGACGTCTATCGTACCGGGAGTGGAAGGAGAGGCCGTAAACAGGGCGGTGGGATTGCCTGCTGGATCCGGATCGTGGAGTCCGCCATTCAGAAGGCAGCCCGTTGTTGTGGCGCTGCTGAACTTAGTATCCAGGGCGGAGTCGGAGAAGTCCCCGGTGCGCTGCAAGGGCGTGGGAACATGAGCACTGCGCACTTTTCCCTGGATCAGCCGGTTCCATTCCTCCGATATGAAGAAAAAGATCTTGTCCTTCTTGACGGGGCCCCCAACGGAGCCTCCGAAGTCGTTCCGCCGAATCGAATCCTTCTTGGCTGTGGGATTGAAAAACTTAAGAACGGTGTCCTTGGCATCCAGACGGTCGTTGCGGCCGAAGTAATAGGCGCTGCCGTGAAAATCGTTGGTCCCCGCCTTGGTGACGATGGTGATTACGCCCCCACCGGCTCCGCCGAATTGGGAGCTATAGCTGTTCCGTAGGATCTTAAACTCCTCAATAGAGTCAAGGGACGGATAAATGAGGAGAGTGCGATTCGAACCGACGTCGACGTTGTTGGCGCCATCTACGAGCCAAAGATTGGCATTAGAAGGACCACCACCGACGGAAAGGTCCGCGCCCCCGTTGACGCCTTTCTTGTCGTAACTAAAACCACCATCAGTCTCGACGCCGGGAACCATGGTGACCAACTGGGCAAAGCTCCGGCCGTTCAACGGCAATTGGGTGATCTGGGCGCCCGCAACCGTGCCGCTCAGTTCCGCATTGGCAAGCTCGACCTGGTTCGAGGTGGCGACGACTTCAATCGTTTCGGTCTTGGCGCCGAGTTTCAATTGGGCGTCAAGAGTCAGGCTATCGTTGACGTGAAGGATAACATCCTTTACTTGGAAGGCCTTGAAGCCTTCACCGGTCACGCTCAGAGTGTAGCGGCCGAGCGGAAGGCTCTGGAACGAATAGGACCCATCCTTGTCGGCCTTCACGCTTCGCGAATAGCCGGTGTCCACGTTGGTGATCATGACGTCGGCTCCCGCGATTGCGGCGCCTTGCTGATCCGTAACCGTACCGCGGACCGAACCGGTAAAGTTCTGGGCGCGAGCGGCTAGAGAAGTACCGAGAATGAGCGCAAGAACTACGAGCAGCGAGAAAATCACTCGCGATTTGCAAATCGATTCATTCACATTCAAAAATCGAATTTTCATTCGTTTACCCTCGAGGAGATATTTGCTCGAAAAAAGAGCGTGCGAAATCCGCCTACAGAAAAGTGTCTCGGACTCGCGTTCTCTTTCACCCCTACTGAAACCCCGGAAAAGAACCCAACCCCTAAAGCACTACCTGACGTAATGCTTTTGTACTAGGGGGGGTTTTATATCCATCCAGGCAGGCTTGTCAAGCAGAAATAATGATATTCTAAAGAAAAATAATGATATTCTACGGCCACGCAGATCGGAGGGCCGAGAGCCCTCCTAGTTTGGGGACAGGCAACTGTCAGGTGCTTAATCCGTATAAACGTAGCATGATGCCCATCTGGACGGCCAACCACGCCCTGGCTCGTCGCGCCGAAAGCTTGCCAGTCAAGGTCCAAGTTGAGCTAGAATCGCGGCTTACGGCACGTCGGGGGAGCGCAACCAACTGCGATCTCGCTCTTGGGGACATCATTTCCCATATCCCAATTTTGGTAGATGTGCGGAGAATCTCTCAATGACCCCGCCGCCGCGAAAGAAGCTTGCCGTCCGTAACGAGGATAAGGTCACCTTAAAGACTATTGCTCAGCATCTCGGGCTGACTCCGGGAACGGTTTCGGCCGCCCTGAACAATTCTCCCGCCGCGCGCTCCATTCCCGAGCATACCAAGAATCGCATCATCGAAGCTGCGCAAGCCCTCAACTACCGGCCCAACTTTTTTGCGCGCACCCTGCGCTTGAAGAGAACCTACACGATTGGCGTGATCGCTGAAGAGATCGGCGACGCCTATGGCGCTCTGGTGATCAGCGGCATCGAAGAATATCTTCGCAAGAACAACTATTTTTTCTTGACCGTGATTCATCGCCATGATCCAAAGCTGCTGCAAACCTACGCGCAGATGCTTTTGACGCGTGGCGTGGAAGGCTTCATCACCACCGACACATCGCTCACGGAAAAACTTGCTCTGCCCACTGTTGCAGTGGCAGGACACAAACGCGTCGAAAACGTGACCAACATCGTCCTCGACCACAAACGCGCCGCGCGGCTGGCCCTGGAACATCTTCGCGATCTCGGTCACGAGGAGATTGCCTTCATCAAGGGACAAACCATCAGTTCGGATTCCACCGTACGTTGGAACGCTATTTGCGAAGTAGCCCGGCAGCTCGAAATTCGCGTTCGTCCCGAATTGACCATCCAACTCGAAGGCATCGATTCGACCCCCGCCATTGGCTATCCCTTCGCCAAGCAACTCCTGGCAAGGAAGCATCCCTTCAGTGCACTTTTTGCTTATAACGATATTTCGGCGATCGGCTCTATCTGGGCCATTCGCGAGGCGGGCCTGCGCATTCCCGAAGACATTTCAGTTGTAGGTTTCGACGATATTGCGGGAGCAGCGTACGCCAATCCTGGACTCACTACGGTAAGACAACCACTCGTGAAGATGGGCCAAATCGCGGCGCAGACGGTTGTCGATCTCATCGAAGGGCGCGGCGAATACGTGCCGGAGATCGCCATCGAGCCCGAGTTCGTGATTCGTCAGTCCACCGGGCCTGCCCCTTACCGCCAACTACAGCGCATCGCGGCAGGCACGACTCAGGTGCAGGGAGGCTTGCCCTCCAATAAATCCTAGGGTCGCCGGCTACTTCCACTTCCCTGCTCCCTCAACAATAGGAATGTAGCGATCGGCGTGCAGATCCGTGAACAGGTCGATTGGGAGGGGGAATCGAAATGCGCCGAGATATGATTTCTTGCTGAACCCGTGCACCTGTACTTGGCTACAGGAGTTTCCCTAGGGAATAAGCCGAATTACTTTCCATCTCCAAACAATCCAGACTGTGTCACAGAAGTCAGGCTCTTAGTGTGCGAGGGAGTTTGGGTTGGAACGCGTTGCTAGGAAAATTCGCGTGCTGGTTGCTGACGATTCGCGAACCGCACTCCATGCGGTTTGCGCGTACCTCGACTTCGAGGGGCAGTTTGAAATCGTCGGAACGGCCAGCGACGGTCTGAGCGTGCTGAGCCAAGCCGAAAGCCTATGTCCGGACTTGTTGCTAACGGACCTATGCATGCCTCGAATGACCGGACTCGAAGCGGCAATGCAGCTGCGGAAGTCGTTTCCAGGATTGCGAATTCTAATATTCACAGAATTGAACGGGCTTCTTCTTCGGGAGGAGTGCCTGCAAAGTGGCGTGGACGGTTTTGTAGAAAAAAGTCAGATGCCGGAAAAGCTCATGGAAGAGGTCCGCAGGCTGTTTCCTGAGAATCCGCGGATGGATTGAAAGGCCTGCCGGGCAACTGGGTAAGGCCAAAGGGAGAGAAATGGATGTCGACCAAGAAAATTCTGCTGGTGGATGATTCCTGCACCGCACGTTTGGTGAACAGGATGATATTCAGCCAAAAATCAAATTACGTGCTCATCAGCGCCGTCGATGGAAAAGAGGCGGTGGAAAGAGCGAAGCGGGAAAAGCCGGACCTGATCCTTATGGATATCGTAATGCCCCGGATGACCGGACTGGAAGCCTGCCGCGTGCTCAAAAAGGACCGGGAGACGGAGAAAATCCCCGTGATCCTGCTGACGACGCGCGGCGAGGAACAATACGTTCAAGAAGGATACGCGAGCGGGTGCAGCGACTATCTGACAAAACCCGTGAATGACGCGGAGTTACTCGATCTGCTGAAAGCATACCTCGGCGAGTAAATCAAAACAGGCAGGAAGCATGCAGAACTCACGCAGAAGTAGCGAGGGAAAAACATGATAGGCACGGGAGATGGAAACCGTCCACCAGCGAAGGCGGGTTGGCGGATCGAGCTGGCAGACGGAAACGCACCGATTCCCACGGAGATGGAAGAGCTGCGCGTGCGCGTGCAACAGATCTCGCTGCGCGAACAGATTGAGCGAAATCATTTTCTGCTGATGCGGCTGAACGCGGCGAACGCACGGCTGATTCAAAGCTTGGAACAGGGTGACGTATTCGAGGCCATCGCGGAAATTATCGCAAATCTGGTTGGGTCAGAAGAAGTAGCAGTGTTCGACTATCACGCTGCGGAGCAAAAATTTTCCTTGGCGTGGTCTTCAGGCGTTGAAGCAGAAACCCTGCAGCCTTTTCTGCGTGGCGCCGGCATGTTCGGCCGCGCGGTGCAGCACGGCTTAAGCCAATTTCAAGAGCGCCAACAAGAAGGAGCGCTTCTGCCCTACGAGAAAAACTTGACGGCATGCGTAATCCTGAAGTCCAGCCGAGAGATTGTGGGCGTCATCGCCATCTTTGGCCTTCTCCCGCAGAAAAACAATCTGGAATGGGCCGACTATGAATTGTTGAAATTCTTGGAGACCTACGGGGCGGTAGCGATGAAGTTTCAGAGGTTGCAAGGGAGACAGGTGTCAACGTGAAGTCGCATCCAACAGTGAAACATGCATCGCCCGTTTTGGCGGCGGGGCCGTCGGCCGAAAGTCGCGATTCCCGTCCATCAAATTCTCATTTTCTGCATGCGGGCCAGGTTTTCGTTTCGGCGGAAGCGAAATCGATAGTTCTCATCCTCGGTTCTTGCGTTGGGGTATGTATCTGGGACGGGGTCAATTCGATTGGCGGCGCCACCCACTTCTTGTTGCCCAGTTGGGATGGAGCAGGAATAGCTTCCCCCCGTTACGGCAATGTAGCCATTTCCATACTGGTGCAGAAGCTCCTGGAAGCTAGAGCCAATCGCGGACACCTTCGAGCCAAGGTGTTCGGCGGAGGCTGCCTGTTCGATTCCATGCGGGAATCGAGTTCGAAGAAAGAGCAACACCTCGGCAGCCGAAACGTGGAGATGGCTCTAGAAACATTGACGAAAGCGCAAATTCCAGTGGTGTCCACTGTTGTTGGCGTGGACCGAGGGCAACGCATCGTGTTTCGCACGGATACTGGCGACGCAGAAATAAAGGTTTTGTCGAGGAGTTATGGAAATTAATCGGGAAATGCTGTTGCAGTCGTTCCGGGAAGAAACCGAGGAATGCCTCGTGCAAATGGAGCAATCGCTCCTGGCGCTGGAGACACGTCCTGAAGATCGCGAGCTGATTTCTTCGCTGTTCCGAGCGGCGCACACCATCAAGGGCAACGCTTCTCTGCTGGAATTCAACGCGCTAGCGCGATTTCTGCACAATGCCGAGGATCTGCTGGATCTTTGCCGCAGCAACATTGCAGTCCTGTCGCAGGAATTGATCAGTGTGTTGCTGCAGGCCGTGGACGCCGTACGGCAAATGGCCAAGCGAGCGGTCGAGGGAGAGGAAAGCCTTCTTCCAGAACATGAGGCAATGAGTGCGCGCTTCGCCGAGATGACGGCTGAATTCAAAACATCCCAGACAGCTGGAGCGCAAGAAAGTCCCGCCTCATCCCTTCCTGAGTCATCCGCTGGCACCACGGCATCCAAAGCCGGGGTGCAAAATCTGCGTGTCGACGTGGGGAAGCTTGACCGCATGCTGAACCTCACGGTGGAGTTCGCGATTGCGCAGGGGCGTCAGCGGCGAATCCTAGAGGAAAGGTTTGGCCAGGTTGCCAACGGTCGCGAAGTTCTCGAGTCCCATCACGGATTGGAAGCGCTATTCCTCGAGCTGCAAGAGCTGGTGATGAAGATTCGAATGGTCCCGGTCGGGCCGACGTTTCACCGCTTTGCTCGAAGCGTACGTGACGCGGCCCGGAAAAGCGGAAAACTTGCGCGCATGCTGGTGGTGGGAGAAGACGTGGAAGTAGACACGACCATCCTCGAACATATTCATGACCCACTCATGCACATGATCCGAAACTCGGTGGATCACGGATTAGAAACGCCGGAAGTCCGGCGCGCCGTGGGAAAAGACCCCAGCGGAAAGATCGTGCTCCAAGCTTTTCACGATGCCGGAAATATCGTGGTACAGATCTCCGACGATGGAGCAGGCCTCGATCACGAGCGCATCCTCGGGCACGCGCGGGCGAAAGGAATAGTTCCAGAGGGAGCCCGTCTCAGCGAAGCCGAGATTCATAACCTCATTTTCCAGCCGGGATTTTCGACGGCGGACAAAGTGTCTGAACTCTCCGGCCGCGGCGTGGGTCTGGACGTGGTACGACGAAATGTGAATGCCCTGAGCGGTTCAATCTTGCTGGAGAGCCGCAGAGGCCAAGGGACCACATTCACCATACGGCTTCCACTCACACTGGCGATCATTGATGGGTTTGCGGTGAAGGTGGGGACGGAAACTTACGTAATTCCGCTCAGCTCGGTGCAGGAGTGCCTGGAGCTGCCATTAGAGAAGCATAGCTCCGACGAAGGCGGAGTCATCAATCTGCGAGGCGAAGCTTTGCCGTACGTGCGGCTCCGCGACCTGTTCGAATGCGGTGGCGCCGCTCCGGCTCGGGAAAAAATTATTGTGGTGGAATACCACGGTGGGCGCGCAGGTCTGGCCGCGGATGAATTGTTAGGTGAGCAGCAGGCGGTAATCAAGCCGCTGGGGCGGCTGTTTCAAGGAATTCGTGGTGTTTCCGGGTCGACGATTCTTGGCAATGGGCGAGTGGCGCTGATTATGGATGTTCCCGCCCTTTGTGAAGAAGCGATCCGCCGGAGCGCCGAACTAGTTTCGCAGTAGGGCCATTTTCGGAAGTGCGAGGCGGCGCGTGGCCGCACTCGGAATAAAGTTCGAAGGAGAGCAGCATGTTGAAGAATATGTC
>Ga0209648_10001016_pt1 | contig 22406 bp, 16 predicted proteins | sample GraSoi2013_115cm_FD_185830 | JGI IMG/M metagenome (GOLD analysis project Ga0209648, IMG submission 185830) | Grasslands soil microbial communities from the Angelo Coastal Reserve, California, USA - Sample 9_17_2013_115cm (SPAdes) (version 2) | ecosystem: Environmental > Terrestrial > Soil >... | reverse complement strand
GGCGAAAGCGGCATTGGGGAGGCGACTTCGGCGAGCGTGTTTGAGACGGAGCGGCGCAATGCGCGGAGTTTATCATCGGGCCGGCCAAAGGCCGGACCCGGTGGCTTATTGCGCCCTACGGCCCCGCACACGGAACGGCGGCCGAACAAGGTGTGATATCGTACAAAGCTGAGGGCGGATTTAGACAAAACGAACTAATTTTGGAATTCCCAACGAAATCAATGCCGCCCGGTTTTCCGCGCCGCGGCGATCCCGGATCATTGGCGACCGCGCGTCATCGCACGGCGGCTCGCCTCACTCTATCTTGATGTGCGCCTCCGCAATCACCTTGCCCCACAGTCTGGTCTCTTCCGCAAAGAATCTCGCCGCATCCGCCGGTGAGCCGATCATCGGCTCCAGCGTGAGTCTCGCAAGGCTTGCGGCGACATCCGGCTGTCTCAGACCTTCGACAACATCGCGGTTGATCTTGTCGGCCAATGCGGCAGGCGTTGTGGGCGGCGCCACGATGGCGAACCAGGTGACCGAACGAAAGCCGGGCAGTCCGGATTCCGCCAGCGTCGGTACCTCGGCAACCACCGGCGAGCGCTCGGCGCCGCCGACGGCAAGAATTTTCACTTTGCCGGCGCGATACATCGGCGCCGCCGTGGTGAGGGTATCGAAGAACATGTCGATATGGCCGGCGATGACGTCGTTGAGGGCAGGCACCGCGCCGCGATACGGAACGTGCACCATCTTGATGCTGCCAAGCCCCTCAAGCTGGCTCGCGGAGAGGTGCGCGGTCGAGCCGGCTCCTTGCGAGCCATAGGTCATTGTGCCGGGATTGGCCCGGGCATAGGCGATCAGCTCGCTGACGCTGGCGGCCGGGAGATCGTTCCTTGCCACAAGGGCGTTCGCGACCTTCGCCAGCAGCGCGACCGGCACGAAACGCAGCGGGTCGAACGCAAGATCGCGATAAAGCAGATGAATGAACGTGACCTGCGCCGGCGGGCTCACCATCAAGGTGTAGCCGTCGGCGGCCATGCGGAACACCTGGGCAGCGCCGAGCACCATGCCGCCGCTGATGTTTTCGACGATCACCGGCTTGCCCCACGTGCGTGCAAGCTGGTCGGCCATGATCCGGGCGAGCGTATCGGTGGTCGAGCCGCCGGCTGCCGGTACGACAAGTTTGACCGTGCGCGAGGGGAAGGACGAAGGCGATGCATCTTGGGAGTGGCCCTGCGCGGAAGCGAAAGCGAAACCGACAAGGAGGAGGCCCAGTACCACGCGCCCCGATATTCGCATTCTGCATCCCCCACTCGCGATCAACCGCATTCGCTTTGAGCGATTTCTCGTCGGCTATCGCCCTCTATCCCGACATTGCGCACCGTGGAAAATGGCATCTACAAAGATCAAACCCGAAATCTCTTCTATTCGATAGACGATAACGTACGGAAGGCGCCGTATCGCCCACTCGAGCGTGCCCGGCATCCTCCCGACATGACCCATACGCGGGAACTGCCCAAGCCTCTCGGCGCTGCTCAGAATCCGATCAATCACGGCGTCTGCAGAACGCGGACGATCTTTTGCAATCCATGCATGTATCCGGTCGAGGTCATCGTACGCAGCCTCCCGAATAATGACCCTCATAGACGCCGACGCGCAAAGCGCTCTCGCACTTCCTCAAGCGTGACAAATTTCGGATTTGGATCAGCGAGCCGACGCTTGACCTCCGCTACCTGTTCATCGGTCAGCGTGAGACGGCTCTCGTCTTGTGCTTCCATTTCGGTGAGCACACGCGCCGCCCGTTCCTGGCGCTCCGGTGGCCAAGTGAGCACTCGGTCGAGGATTTCTTTTACTTGGTCTCTGGTCATTTTATAAATATAGCATGATACCGATCGGAATAAATGGCTGAATGCGGCGAAAAAACTGCGCGCGCCCGGTGCGGCGCAATGCGCTACGCTTATTGCGCCCTACGAAGCCGTAGCCCGTAGGGCGCAATAAGCGTAGCGCAATGCACCGATCCGGCTATCGGCCGGTGCGTTCTTTGTCTACTGTGCGGACCGAAACATAGCCTTCCGCAATGTCGCGGTCGATGGCAGCGCGCTCACGCTTCTGCGGGTCGCCATAACCGCCGCCCCCGGCCGATTGCACCAGAAAACGTTCCCCGGCCTTCATCTCGTAGCGCCCCGATGCCGGCGCTTCGCGCTCATCCGGCGTGCCGAGCCGCACCACGAACCGGCTGCGTCCGCCCGGCTCGCCGCCGGCAAGCCCCTGCGGGGGAAAGCGCGATTTATCGAATCGGCGGATCACCGTCGCATCCGCCGACAATTCGTATTCGCGCCGCATGCTCAGGCCGCCGCGCCACTCCCCAGCGCCGCCGGAATCCGGCACGAGATCAAACTGCGTGATCCGGCACGGAAATTCCGCTTCGAGAATTTCGATCGGGGTGATGTGGAGATTGCTTAAGTGCGTGGCGGTCGCCGACGTACCGTCATGGCCGGCGCCGCCCCCATAGGCGGACCCGATGATCTCGTATTGCATGGTCGATTGGCCGGGACGGCCTTGCCGCCACGCAATGCTGAGTGCGCTGGATGAGCCCGCGTTGGCGACGGCGCGGGCCGGATGAAATTTGCCGAGCGCCTCTAGGATGACGTCGACGAGCTTGAGATTGACCATCTGGTAGTTCGAGACCGCAGCCGGCGGCTCTGCGTTGACGACCGTGCGCGGCGCGACGACCAAGCGAACCACGTCACGCATGCCGTCGTTGAACGCAAGCCGCGGATCGAGGCAACCAATCAGGCCGTAAAACACGCAAGCCTCGACCATGGATGGGCGCAGGTTCACCGGCCCGGAGGCTTGCGCGTCGCTCGCCGAGAAATCGAATGTGATGATGCCGTTTTCGACCGCGACCGCGACGGCAAGCTTGATCGGCCGATCCGTCACGACGCCGTCGCCATCGAGGAAGCCCGCAGCCGACGCCGTCGCGCCGGACGGCAGCCTCGCAATCGCGGCACGCAGCCCGTCGGCGGCGGCTTTCAGAATGGCGGCAAACGCCTCGCACAATGTCTCGGCGCCGAACCGCGCGCACAACTCCTTTACGCGCGCCGCGCCCATCTGGGTGACGGCGATCTGCGCGTTCATATCGCCGCGCACCAGCGCCGGCTGCCGGCTGTTGCCGAGGATCAATCGTTCGATATCGGGCAACGGACGGCCTGCATCCCGGATCTTGACCGGAGGGATCAAGAGACCCTCCTGGTACATCTCGGTGGCGTTGGCGGAGGTCGAGCCCGCAACAGCGCCGCCGAGATCGGCCTTATGGGCGATCGAGCCCGCAAAGGCGACGATCTTTCCGGCGGCGAAAACCGGCGCCACGAACGCCATGTCGGATACGTGCGGCAGCCCACCTTCGTAAGGGTGGTTGGAGACGAAGACGTCGCCGTCGAGGATTCCCTCTGCGCTCCCTTTCAGGCTTGCGGTCCCGTAGACCGCGAGAATGCGGCCGATCAAGTGCCGATAGACCGGCGCATGGAAGAACATCGGCGGAGCCACGATGAGGCGGCCCTCGCGATCAAGGATCACGCAGGAGAAATCGCGCGATTCGCGGATGATGGTGGAATAGCCGGAGCGGTAGAAATGATAATGCATTTCCTCCACCAGGCTCGCGATCTTGTTGCGCAGGATTTCGACCGTGATGGCGTCCAAGTTGGTGCTCCGTCACTTCACCAGAACGAGGTTGCGAAATCCGTCAACGGTCGCGCGCCAGCCCGGCGGGATCGCGGTGGTCGCGTCGAATTGCTCGACGATGGCTGGGCCTGTCAGAATGGCGCCCGGATCAAGCCGGTCGCGCTCGTAGACCGCCGACAGAACGGCGTGCGCGCCGTCGAACCAGACTGCCCGCTCGCCCTTGCGGGCGTTCCGGGCAGGGCCGGGCGACGACGAAGCCTCCTCACGCGGCTCAAATTTCGGCACTTCAACGCGCAAGCGCAATCGATAGCTCACGATCTCGACCGGCCTGTCTTTGGCGCTGTGACCGTGGATTTGGGCATGGCGCTCGTCGAACCGCACCCGGGCGGCGGCGAGTGTCGCGGCGGACACGCGTTCATCAAATAGACCGTCCAGCGGTGTGCGCAGTTCGTAGCCCTGGCCCGCATAGCGCAGATCGAGCTCGCGCCAATAGTGGGCGCGTGCCGCGTCCAACCCCTCGGTTTCGATGTCAGCGCGCGCCTTCGTCTCCAGGCCCGCGAACATCGCCTCCGCGTGATCGGCATCGCGCTGCGAGAGCGGCTTAAGCTCCGAGCGCATATAGTCATGTACCACGTCGGTGCAGATGAGCCCCAGCGCCGAGAACGCGCCCGGCCGCGGCGGCACCAGGATGCGCGTCATGCCGAGTTCCTCTGCGACAGCCGCCGCGTGGACTGCGCCGGCGCCGCCGAAGGCAAGCAGCGTGAACGCCGTGAGATCGACGCCGCGCTTGGCTGCGAACACCCGCACCTCATCCGCCATCCGGATATCCACGATCCGACGGATACCGGCGGCGGCTGCGAACATGCTCATGCGCAGCGGATCCGCAACGGATCGCTGCAAGGCTTTTTGCGCCGCCACGATGTCGAGCCTCTGGACGCCGCCGAGGAAATAATCCGGATTGATAAAGCCGCAAACGAGATCCGCATCGGTGACGGTCGGCTGCGTGCCGCCGCGGCCGTAGCAGGCCGGCCCCGGATCGGCGCCGGCGCTGATCGGCCCGACGGTGAGGAATCCGCCGCCATCGACCGCCGCGATCGAGCCGCCGCCGGCCGAGATGGTGGTGAGATCGAGCGCTGGCACGTCCACCTGCCGGCGGGCGATGACGCCTTCGGTGACTTCCAGCGGCGCACCGGCCTCGATGAAGGCGATGTCCGCACTGGTCCCTCCCATGTCGAGGGTGACGAGGCCGCGTGCGCTTTCTTGTCTGCCTGGGACCGCGGGCGTCCCGCCCGCAGCCCCCTCCCTACCCTCCCCTGCAAGCGGGGGAGGATAGGGAGGGGGAAGAGCGGGCGGGACGCCCGCGCTCCCAGGCGAGCGAGCGACCGGCCCCGCCAGATAGGCCGCCGCCTGGGCGCCGGCCGCCGGCCCCGAGAGCAGCGTGTGCACCGTCTTGGCCCCGGCGATCGCCGCCGCGAACGGCATCACGCCGCCGTTCGACTGCATCAGAAAACGCTGGCGGGTGCGAATGCCAACCGCATCGAGGCCGCGGTTGAGATCGCCGATGTAACGCACCAGCACCGGCTCCAGATAGGCGTTCACCAGCGTCGTCGAGAGCCGCGGCCACTCCCGCACGCGCGGCAGCACCTCGCTTGATAGCGAAACATGGACGTCGGGAAATTCGGACAAGATGAGTGCGCGAGTCTCCTGCTCGTGGGTGGGATTCATGAATGAGAACAGGTAACAGACCGCGATGGACTGCACCCCCGCGGCTTTGAGTTCCAGGGCCGCCCGCCGCACCGCGGCGCGATCGAGCGCAATCAGCACGTTGCCCAGATAGTCCATGCGCTCGGCGACCTCGCACGTGCGGCTTTGCGGCGCGATAGGAACGGGCTTCTGGTAGAAGTAATCGAACAGATTACCGTCGCGGGCCTGAGTCTGGATTTCCTGGACTGCGCGGTAGCCCCTGGTGATCAGGAGCCCGACCTTGGCCCCGCGCATTTCCAATAGCGCATTGGTGGTGATGGTGGTGCCGTGGGCGAAGAAATCGATTTGTGCGGGATCGATGCCCCGCCGGACGAAATTCGCGATGCCGTTGAGCACGCCTGTGGCCGGGTTGCTCGGGGTACTCGCCACTTTCTCGACCAGCAGCGCCCCCGTGGTCACGTCGTACAACACCAGGTCCGTATGGGTGCCGCCCACATCGACGCCGATCCGATAGCGCGGCATTACGCCGACTTCTCCCCGACCATCATGGCGCTGACGCCGCCATCGACGAACAGCATGTTGCCGGCGACGAATTCGGAATCGTCCGACACCAGGAACAGCACGGCACGCGCCATATCGAGCGGCACGCCGGGCCGCCCGATCAGGTTCACCACCGGACGGGTGGGATCGAATTCATCCTTGCCAACCGGCGAGCCGATCTTGTTCGGGACCACGCCGTTGACCCGAATCTTGTAGGGCGCGAGCTGCACCGCCATGGCGCGGGTGAGGTTCGCGACGCCGCCCTTGGCGGCAGCGTACGCCACGGCGCGCGAACGGCCGAAAAATCCCGATGTCGAGCCGACGTTGACGATTTTGCCGCCGGACCCCTGGGCCACCATCTGGCGCGCCGCATGCTGGCTCATCAGGAACGGCCCGGTGAGCGTCACCGCAATCACCGCATCCCACTGCTCTTTGGTGATGTCGAGGATGTTCTTGTTGTCCGAGATGGCCGCATTGTTGACCAGGATATCGATGCGCCCCCATCGGGCGACGACCGCGGCGACGCCCCGCGCGATGTCGGCCTCGGCCGCCATATCGGCAACGAACGCCGCCGCCTCGCCGCCCGCCTTCGTGATCTCGGCCGCAACCCTGTCGCCGCGGCCCTTGTCGAGGTCGACCACCGCCACCTTGGCGCCCTCGGCGGCCAACGTTTTCGAAATTTCCTCGCCGATATTGCGGCCGGCGCCGGTGACGATGGCGACCTGATTGGAAAGTTTCATCGTTCGACCCCGGTTGAAAAAGCGCATTCGGTCGCACGGCAGTCGTCTTAGCACGGCCGCGAAATGCCCGCCAATGATGGGGTTGTCTTCCCTTGTGGCCGAATTGTGCGGATGCGGGAAATAGTGCCGAGCCAGCAAATCAATTTTCGTGCGCCCTAGCGCCTGCGGAGCGTTTCCGAAGGGCTCTCTCCAAAGCGTTGCCGATATTCGACGGCGAAACGGCCTAAGTGACCGAAGCCCCAACGTGTTGCGATTTCGGTGACGCTCATCCCTCCTTTTGCATCGAGTAACTCTTGCCGGGCCTTTTCGAACCGCAGGTTCCGCAGATATTGCATCGGCGAGACACCGCGGGTGTCGCGGAAATGCTTGAAGAGCGTTCTCCCAGCGACGCCGGCTGTTAATGAGATATCAGCGATCGTTACCGGTGCATCGAGATTTGCGTGCATATAGTCGACGGCACGCCTGACGTCGCGCGAAGCGATCGTGCGCTCGAGGCGCATCAAGGCCTCGGAGTAATTGTGGGGATGGTGCAGCAACAACTCGCATACGATGAACTGCTCGAAGGAAGTGGTTGCGATCGCGCCGGTGCCTATCGCGTTCGTATGCTCGAAATCGTGCACGGCTGCGAGGACATAACGAGCAAATTGGTTGCCGAAGCCAGTGGTCAGTTCCATCGCGCGCGCGAATTCCACGGGCCCGGCCGGCACCTCGCCGAGGAGCGCAGCAAGTTGCTCGCCTACGGCCCGCTCCGTGATGCAAATCCTGAAGCGAGCTCCGAGACCGCACGTCTTTGCCCGATAGTCATGCCTGGGCGATGACACCGTTGCACGCTCGGGACCGCAGAGAACGTCTTGGCCACCGATGCGAGCTTCCATCGGATCGCTAATGGGGAGCATGACCTGATAGTCCGCAAGCCCGGCCAGACTGCGAGTGACGGCCGGAACGCCATTCTGCAGGTAACCAACGGACAGACCCGGAAGGACGGCGCAATTGATGCACATGTCGATGCTGCCCACGTCCCGGCGCGCGACATCGAGCTCGAAACCCTTATCGTGAAGGAATGCTTGCGCAGCATCAATGTTGTGCGTGCGCACTATTCGTTGACGGTCCATGTAACGCTTAGCAGCGTGACCCATGACAGATTTTTCGCCGCCTTGCCGCTCGCGCAGCCCGCACGAGACTGCGTCGACGAATTTCATGCAGCTTTTGGATAGCCTTGCAAGGCCCAGTCGAAAAAATGTGCGAGCAAGGGTAGCCCATTGGACGCTCTGGCATGAGAACCTCAATGCCCGTCCTCACGTATCACCTGATCATGTGACGCCAAGCGCGCCCGATAATCGCATGCAGGGCTGGGCAAGCCTTGCCGCAAATGCAGCAACGGAGATTGTACCGACAGGAGTCGCGAAAAATGTCTACTTTCAGAGCCCACGCATTCATTCGTTCAATTCCGACCATCACAATCGGAGTCTGTATTGCAATTGGCGCCCCTGCGCCGACACGCGCCAACGTCATCGCCGACTGGGACGAGAATGCCGTTTCAGTGGTCCGGCAAATGACGCCCTACGCCGCCCAGCGTGTGATGGGGCTGGTTCACGCCGCGATGTTCGATGCGGTCAATTCAATCGAGCGTCGCTTCCGTCCGTATCTGGTGCAACTGCCCGCAGCCCCCGCGACTTCGAAGGAGGCAGCAGCCGCCGCCGCGGCGGCTGCGATCTTGGTGGCGCTTGACTCGAAGGCGGCGAACAACACGAAGGCCCTGGTCGCAAGCTATCTTGCGTCGATCGCCGACGGTGAAGCGAAATCGGATGGCGTCAAGCTTGGCGAAGCAGTCGCGGCAAAAGTGTTGGAGGCGCGGGCGAACGATGGCGCCGATGCGCCCGACGCCTACCGGCCTAGGACCGCGCCCGGCGTCTATGTGCCGACGCCGATTACCGCGGGCTCGATGTGGCCGAACATGAAGCCGTTCGCCATGGCCAAGGGGTCCCAATTCCGGCCGGGCCCGCCGATTTCGCTTCAGAGCAAGGAGTGGGCAACCGACTACAATGAGCTCAAAGACTATGGCGGGCAGAACAGCGCCAAGCGAACCGCGCAGCAGACCGAGACCGCTCGGTTCTGGCTCATGGTCGGTCCGCAAGCCTACCATCCGTTCGCACGCCAGCTTGTCACTGCAAAACAGATGAGTGTCGGCGACAGCGCACGGTTCATGGCGCTCGTGGCGCTCGGATTGAACGACGCCCTGATCGCCGTGTTCGATGCCAAATATCACTACGAGTTCTGGCGCCCGATCACCGCAATCCGCAACGGCGATACCGATAACAACCCGGCCACTGAACGCGAGGCGACATGGCAGCCAATCGACAACACGCCGATGCACCCGGAATATCCGTGCGCGCATTGCATCCTCAGCGGCAGCGTCGCCGGTGTCGTCAAGGCGACGCTCGGGGCCGTGGACATTCCAGAGGTCGCCATGACCAGCGCGACCGCTCCCGGCGTCACCCACCGCTGGACTAACATGGCGGTCTTTACCGAAGAGGTTGCAAATGCACGCATCTGGGCCGGCTTCCATTACCGCTTCTCGACCCGCGTCGGGACGGATATGGGGCGCCAGATCGGTGAATATGTCGCGAAAAGCGTGATGCAGCCAACAACCGTAACGGGTTCACGGTGACCACTGCTTTCCTGTGTGGGCAGCGGCCGCGCGGCCCTCTCGTCGAACTGTGCTATGTTGCCGTTGCAACAAGTTCCAGGAGGCGACCGAATGTCCACGACTGTCGAGGTGCTGGCGAGCGCGTTCAAGGATGCCGGCACGCCCTTCATCGTGGGACATCCCGGTGGCGAGTCGGTCGAGTTGATGGAAGCGGCGCGCCAGCGCCAGATGCGGTTCCTGCTCATGAAGCACGAGGTGGCGGGCGCGATGCTCGCCTCGACCTGGGGCGACCTCACCGGAAGCCCGGGCATCTGCATGTCGACCCGCGGGCCCGGCGCCACCAACATGGTCAACGGCGTCGCGCATGCCTATCTCGACCGCTCGCCGCTGATCGCCATCACCGACTCCTACTCGCGGCCGACCTATGAGATCGGGCTGCGGCAACGGCTCAATCAGCTCGCCATCTACGATCCCATCGTGAAATGGGGCACCACCATCGACGCCAAGGTGGTGCGCCAGCAGGTGCGCCGCGCCATGCGCACCGCCACCGGGGCGCCGCCGGGCCCGGTGCATTTCGAATTGCCGCAGAGCGAAACCACGCGGGAAGCGAGCGACTATGTGGCCGAGCCGCCGCTGGTTGCGAACCTGGTGTTTCCGGGTCCCGATCGCGCCGATCTCAAGCCGGCGCTCGATGTGCTCAAGCGCGCGCGGCGGCCGGTCGTGCTCGTCGGCCTCGGCGTCTACTGGTGCAGGGCGGCAGCGGAGTTGGTGAAATTCGCCGAAAAGCTCGGCGCGCCCGTGCTCACCACCACCAAATGCAAGGGCGCTATACCGGAGGACCATCCGCTGCGCGCCGGCTGCATTATCGGCGGGCTGATCGAACGCGAGCTGGTGAACGCATCCGATCTGATCATCACGATTGGTCTCGATGCGGTGGAATTGCAGCCGAAGCCGTGGCCGTACAAAATCCCCGTGCTGTCGCTCGCCTCGATCCCGAGCGTCGACGGTTTCGTGCCGGCGGACCCGGAGATCGTCGGCGATCTCAAGCCGCTGCTGGCTTGTCTTGCGGAACTCGCGCCCGAGGGCGCTCACTGGGGCGAGAAGGCGGCCAAGAAATTTCGCGAGCAGGTGTCGAACGCCCTCAACACGCCCGCCGCCGGTCTTTCCCCGCAGCGCGCCGTTGAAGCCGCCCGCGCCGTGATGCCGCGCAACACCATCGCGACGTGCGATGCCGGCGCCAGCCGCTTGCTGGTGGTGCAGAAATGGGAGTCCTATGGGCCGCGCGAATTCCTCACCTCGAACGGCCTCGCCTCCATGGGCTATGCGGTGCCGGGCGCCATGGGGGCGCGCCTCGCCTTTCCGGACCGGCCGATCCTCGCCTTCACGGGCGATGGGGGCTTCCTGATGGCGATCGCGGACCTGCAGACCGCGTGGCGCGAGAACCTGCCGATCATCGTGCTGGTGTTCGACGACCAGGAAATCGGGCTGATCCGTGTCAAGCAGGAGATCAAAGGCGTGCCGGCGCACGGCGTCCATGTCGGCGGCGTCGATTGGGAAAAGCTCGGCCATGCGTTCGGGGCCGATGCCGCCGTGGTGGAGACCGAGCAGGACCTCACAAACGCGCTTGGCGCCGCACTCAAGTCGAACCGCACCACCATCGTGGCGGCGCGCATCGATCCGTCCGGCTACGTGGCCCAGTTCAATGCGTTGCGCGAACTTTGACCGGTAGCCAGCATGGAGCCACCGGGTCCGGCCGGAGCCTGCCATCGGGCCGGCCAGAGGCCGGCCCCGGTGGGGCCGGCCCGGTGATAAACCCCGCGCGTAATCCGGGACTCCCCAATCAACATAGCCATGCAGCTCCCGGATTTCGCTGGCGCTCAAGCCGGGCTACAGGTAAATCGTCTCCCCGCGTTCGGGGGGACGAACGATGACTCGGGGAGGGGTCGAAACAACGATGGACATCAAGCTTACGGGGAGGAAAGCCCTTATTACCGGCGGTAGCAAAGGTCTCGGCCTGGCGATTGCCCGCACATTTGCGGACGCGGGCGCCGACGTCGCCATCATGGCGCGACGGCAAGGTCCGCTGGAGGAGGCCGTCACAGCGATCGGGACGCGGCCGGGGCAACAGGTCCTCGCGGTCGCCTGCGACGTGCGGCGCGCCGAGGATATCGCCGCAGGATTTGCCCGCGTGGCGCAGGCATTCGGCCATGTCGACATCCTGGTGAACAACGCCGGCACCTCCAACGCCCATCCGTTCGAGACCGTCACCGATGCCCAATGGCAGGAGGACATCGACCTGAAGCTCTTTGCCGCCATCCGGCTGATCCGGCTCGCCTGGCCGCACATGAAAGAGCGTCAATGGGGCCGCGTCATCAACGTGCTCAATATTGGCGCCAAGGCGCCGCGCCCCGCCAGTGCGCCGACTTCGGTCACCCGCGCGGCCGGCATGGCGCTGACCAAGGTGCTGGCAGGCGAGGGCGCACCGCACGGAATCCTCGTCAATGCGCTGCTGGTCGGGTTCATTGAAAGCGACCAATGGGTCCAGCGCGCTGCGAAGCTGGCCGTGCCGCTTGCGGATTTTCTCGCCAAGATGGGCAAAGAGGTCCCCATGGGCCGTGTCGGGACCGCACAGGAATTCGCCAATGCTGCCTGCTTCCTGGCGTCGGATGCGGCGTCCTACATCACCGGCACGGCCATCAATGTGGACGGCAACCGCTCGTCGGTGGTGTGAGATTGGACCGCGGGCGTCCCGCCCGCAGCCCCCACTATGCAATCGTCACTCCGCCATCCGCCACGATCACCTGCCCCGTGATAAAGCGCGCCGCCGGCGACGCCAGGAACGCCACGATGGGGCCGATCTCATCCGGTTCGCCGATGCGGCGCAGCGGCGTGGTGGCGGTGCGCCGCGCCAAAAGGTCCGCGTTCTCCCACAGCGCACGGGCGAAATCGGTCTTGACCAGGCCCGGCGCCACGCAGTTGACGCGCACGTTGCGCGGTCCCCATTCCACCGCGAGATTGCGCGCCAAGGCGAAATCGGCGGCCTTGGAAATCCCGTAGGCGCCGAGCATGCCGGTGCCGCGCAGCCCGGCGATCGACGAGACGATGACGACCGCGCCGTCGCCGCGTTCCGCCATGGCGGGGATCACGAGATTGCAGAGCCACAGGTTGCTCTTGACGTTGGCGCCCATGACCTTGTCAAAGGCTTCATCGGTCAGCTCGCCGAGCGGCCCGTAGACCGGATTGACGGCGGCGTTGCAGACCAGAATGTCGATGCGTCCGCAGGTCCGCAGCGTTCCGGCGACCAGCGCCTCGACCTCGCTCTTGCGCGAGATGTTGCAGGCAATGACGCAAGCCTCGCCGCCGTGCTGGCGGATGCCCTGCGCGACCGCCTCGCAGGCCTCGGCCTTGCGGCTCGATATCACCACCCTGGCGCCGAGCCGCGCCATAGCCTCGGCGCTGGCGCGGCCGATGCCGCGGCTCGAACCGGTCACAATCGCGACCTTGCCGTCGAGGGTGAATGGCGACCCTGTTGCTTGGACGCGCCCGTCAAGCGTCATGGCGCTGCCGATTGGCTTGCGAGAGATATTTGCGCAGCTCCTGTTTGGCCACGGTCTCGCGGTGGACCTCGTCGGGGCCGTCGGCAAGACGCAGCACGCGGGTGCGCGCGTAGGCGTAAGCGAGGTGAAAATCCTGGCTAACGCCGCCGCCGCCGCAGACCTGGATGGCGCGGTCGATGACTTTCTGGGCCACGTTGGGGGCCACCACCTTGATCATGGCAATCTCGGCTCGTGCGGCCTTGTTACCCACCGTGTCCATCATATGGGCGGCGTGCAACGTCAAGAGGCGCGCCTGGTCGATCTCGATGCGGGACTCCGCGATCCAGTGGCGCGTCACCCCGTGGTCCGCGATGGCGCGGCCGAAGGCGCTGCGGCTGATGGCGCGCTGGCACATCTCTTCCAGCGCGCGCTCGGCGACGCCGATCAGCCGCATGCAATGATGGATGCGGCCGGGGCCGAGCCGCCCCTGAGCGATCTCGAAGCCGCGGCCTTCGCCGAGCAGGATGTTCGCCGCCGGCACCCGCACGTTCTCGAACACGACCTCGGCGTGACCGTGCGGCGCATCGTCATAGCCGAAGATGCTGAGCGCGCGCTCGACCTTGACGCCCGGCGTGTCCAGCGGCACCAGCACCATGGATTGTCGGCGGTGGGGCTCGGCCTGCGGATCCGTCATGCCCATCACGATGGCGATTTTGCAGCGGCGGTCCATGGCGCCGGAGGTCCACCACTTGCGGCCGTTGATGATGTAGTGGTCGCCGTCGCGCCTGATCTCGGCGCGGATATTGGTCGCATCCGAGGAGGCGACGGCCGGTTCCGTCATCGCAAAGCAGGAGCGGATTTCGCCATCCATCAGCGGCTTGAGCCAGCGCCGCTTCTGCTCCTCGGTGCCGAAAAGGATCAATGTCTCCATGTTGCCGGTGTCCGGCGCTGAACAATTGAACGGCTCGGGTCCGATCGGGGAGCGGCCCATGATCTCGCATAGCGGCGCGTATTCGAGATTGGTGAGCGCGTCCGGAAAGTGCCGCTTGGGAAGGAACAGGTTCCACAAGCCCGCGGCCTTCGCTTTGGCCTTGAGCTCCGTCATGATCGGCAGCTCGCTCCAGCGGTCCGCAGCGGCTTTGAGCTGACGCTCGAAAACCGGCTCGGCCGGATAGACATGCTCCTCCATGAAGGCGATGATACGCGCTGCCAGCTCTTCGGTGCGCGGCGAGGTCGGCCAAAGGGTCGTTGTCATTGGGATCTCACGTTGCCTCAGGCGTCCGCGATGAGCCCGCCCAGGCGGGCAAGTTCGGCAAGATGGTGGTCGGCATCGCCGAACATCGCATCGATCATGGTGACGCGCTTGAAATAGTGCCCCACCTTGTACTCCATGGTCATGCCGATGCCGCCGTGAAGCTGGATCGCCTGCTGGCCGACAAAGCGTCCCGAGCGGCCGATCTGCACCTTCGCGGCCGCGATCGCCTTGCGCCGCTCGGTCGGGTCCGGCTCCTCCGCCATCATGGTGGCAAAGAACGCCATGCTGCGCGCCTCTTCCAGCGCGATGAGCATCTCGGCGGCGCGATGTTGCAGCACCTGGAAATTGCCGATCGGCACGCCGAACTGCTTTCTGGTCCTGAGGTATTCAACCGTCATCTCATGCATGGCTGCCATGGCGCCGACCGCCTCGGCCGCGAGCGCCGCGAGGGCGGCATCCACCACTTGAGCTATGAGCGGGAACGCTTTGCCGGGCTCGCCCAGAACTTGATCCGGCCCAACCCGCACGCCCGCCAAGGTGACCTCGGCGGCGCGCAGACCGTCGACCGTCGGATAGCCTCGGCGCGATACGCCGGCCGCATCGGCGTCGACCACGAACAGTCCAATGCCATCGCGATCGCGGCGCGCACCGGCAAGACGCGCCGATACGATAAGCTTGTCGGCGCAGTCGCCGTGAATGACGAGGCTCTTGGCACCGTCGAGGATGTAGTCGGCGCCGTCGCGGCGCGCCGTGGTAGCGACGTCTGCAAGGTCGTAGCGCGATTGGCGCTCGGCGTGCGCGAAAGCGAGCACGAGGTCACCGCGCGCGATCTTCGGGATCACGGCCGCGCGCATCGCCTCGTCGGCGCCGCGCCGCAGCAACCCGCCGGCCAGCACCACCGTCGCGAAGAACGGCTCCAGCGCCAGCGCCCGGCCGAACGCCTCCATGACGATCATGGTTTCGACCGGCCCGCCGCCGATGCCGCCATGCTTGTCTTCGAACGGCAAGCCAAGCAGGCCGAGTTCCGCATAGCTCTGCCACAGCGCACGGCTCCATCCCGTGGGCTCATCCATGAAACGCTGGCGCGCCTCGAAGGAGTAGCGATCGGCCAACAGGCGCTCGACGCTCTCCTTTAGGAGGCGCTGTTCGTCGGTGAAGGAGAAGTCCATTGGGAGGCCGCTCACAATCCCAATATGGCTTTGGCGATGATATTCTTCTGAATCTCGTTCGAACCGCCATAGATCGAGACCTTGCGCCAGTTGAAATAGTGCGGCGCCAGCGGGCCCGCCCATTCGGGGCCGATCGGTGGCTCGTTCCAGCGATCGCCGTCGTCGTGGGTCTCCTGCGGCAGCGCATAGGGGCCGATCGCCTCCAGCAGCAACTCGCTGACGGCCTGCTGGATTTCGCTGCCCTTGATCTTCAGGATCGACGACGCCGGGTCCGGCTCGTTGCGGTCGCGGGCGGCGGCGACGACGCGAAGCTGGGTCATTTCAAGCGCCTTCAACTCCACCTCGACGGCCGCGATCTTCATGCGGAACCGCTCGTCATCGATCAGCGGCTTGTCGCCGACGCGCTCCAGCGCTGCGATCTCCTTGAGCCGCCGGATGCGCGCCTTCGACGTGCCGATGCGGGCGATGCCGGTACGCTCGTTGCCGAGCAGGAATTTGGCGTAGTCCCAGCCGCGGTTCTCCTCGCCGACGCGGTTCTCGACCGGCACGCGCACGTCGTCGAAGAACACTTCGTTGACCTCGCGGCCGCCGTCGATGGTCTGGATCGGCCGCACCGTAATGCCGGGCGTCTTCATGTCGATGAGAAGGAACGATATGCCCTGCTGCTTCTTTGCTGCCGGATCGGTGCGCACGAGGCAGAAGATCCAGTCGGCATATTGCGCGGTGGTGGTCCAGGTCTTCTGGCCGTTGACGATGTAGGCGTCGCCGTCCCGCCGCGCCGTCGTCTTGAGCGAGGCGAGGTCGGAGCCCGCGCCGGGCTCGGAAAAGCCCTGGCACCACCAGTCATCGAGATTAGCGATGCGAGGCAGATAGCGGCGCTTCTGGGCTTCGCTGCCGAACGCGATGATGACAGGCCCCACCATGTTGACGCCGAACGGCAGCGGATCGGGCGCCGGCGCCTGCTGCAGCTCCTCGTGGAAAATATACTGCTTTACCGGGCTCCAGCCGATACCGCCCCATGCGGCCGGCCAGTGCGGCACCGCCCACCCCTTGGCATTGAGAATGCGCTGCCAGGTGACGATGTCGTGCTTTTCGAGGCGCCGCGCCTCCACCATCTTGCGGCGGATCGGCGCCGGCAGGGCGGCGCACATGAATGCGCGCACCTCGTCGCGGAATGCGATTTCGTCGGGCGTGAAGCGCAGGTCCATTGGTTGGGGCCTTTCCTGGTCGGACCGCGGGCGTCCCGCCCGCTCTTCTGTGGGTGCGGGCGAGACGCCCGCGGTCCCAGGCATCAATTTATCTCGAACAACCCCGCCGCCCCCATGCCGCCGCCGATGCACATGGTGACGATGGCGCGCTTGGCGCCGCGGCGCCGTCCTTCGATCAGGACATGGCCGGTCATGCGCGATCCGCTCATGCCAAAGGGATGACCGATCGAGATCGCGCCGCCGTCCACATTGAGACGTTCCTGAGGAATGCCCAGCCGGTCGCGGCAGTAAAGCACCTGGCTCGCAAAGGCTTCGTTGAGCTCCCACAGATCAATATCGTCGATATCGAGGCCCTGGCGCGACAGCAGCTTGGGAACGGCGAACACCGGGCCGATGCCCATCTCGTCGGGTTCGCAGCCCGCGACCGCGAAGCCCCGGAATGTGCCAAACGGCTCCAACCCGCGCTTCTTCGCGAGCTTCGCGTTCATCAGCACGCAGGCGGAGGCGCCGTCGGAAAGCTGGCTCGCATTGCCGGCGGTGATGAAGCCGCCGTCGCGCACCGGCGCAAGCGCTGCGAGGCCTTCGAGGGTGGTGTCGGGGCGGTTGCCTTCGTCGCTCTTGAGGGTGACAGCCTCGTGGCGCTCCGCCTTGGTGTTCTTGTCCACTACCTTCTTCGTGGTCCGCAATGGTACGATCTCGTCGGCGAACTTGCCGGCCTGCTGGGCGGCAGCAGTGCGGCGCTGGCTTTCCAAGGAATATTCGTCCTGGGCCTCTCGGCTCACACCGTAGCGCTCCGCCACGATATCGGCGGTCTCGATCATCGGCATCCAGATTTCCGGCTTGTGCGCCTCCAGCCATTCCTCCTTGACGGGGGGTGGCCGGCCGCCCTCCTGCAGCAGGCTGATGCTCTCAAGGCCGCCGGCGACGATCACGTCGGCCTCGCCGGTGATGATGCGTTGCGCCGCAAACGCGATCGTCTGCAGGCCCGACGAGCAGAAGCGGTTGACGGTGACGCCCGGCACCGTGATCGGCAGGCCGGCCCGGATCGCCGACAGGCGCGCGATATTTTGCCCCGTCGCCCGCTCCGGCATGGCGCAGCCCATTACCACATCCTCGACCTCGCCGGGATCAACCCCGGCACGCTCGACTGCATGCTTGATCACATGGCCGCCGAGCACGGCGCCGTGGGTCATGTTGAAGGCGCCGCGAAACGCCTTGCCGATCGGCGTGCGAGCGGTCGAAACGATAACAGCGTCAGGCATGCTGGACTCCCTTGCGGCGGTCCTCCTCGATCAGCTCCTTCTTCGACAGTTTGCCGACGGCGGTGCGCGGCAGTGCGGCGCGGATTTCGAGGGCGGCCGGCATCTCATGGCGACCGATCTTGTCAGCCAGGAAATCGCGCAGCGCGTCGAGCGTCAAGGGCGATGCGCCGGACCGCAACTTGATGAAGGCCTTGGCGGCTTCGCCCCGGTAAGGATCCGGGATGCCGATCACCAGCGCTTCTTCCACGTCCGGGTGCTCGTAGATCGCCTGCTCGATCACCTGCGGATAGACGTTGAAGCCGCCCGAAAGGATCATGTCCTTCTTGCGGTCGAGAATGAAGAAGTAGCCGTCTTCATCCATGGTGCCGATGTCGCCGCTCAGAAAACCGCCGTCCGCAAAGGCTGCGGCCGTTTCGTCCGGCCGGTTCCAGTAGCGCTGCATCACGTTCTTGCCCTTGATCCGCAGCTCGCCGACCTCGCCGGGGCCGAGCACACGGTGCGGATCGTCGAGCGCCACCACCTCGACCGTGATGCCCGGCAACGGAAGCCCAATGGTCCCGGGCTTTGTCGCCCCGCGGAGCGGCGGGCTGATGCCGGCCGGCGAGGTTTCGGTCATGCCCCAGCCGCTCGGCAGCGGCAGACCCGAAATACGTCCGAAACGTTCCGCAAGCTCGACCGGCAACGGCGCCCCGCCGGAGGCGCAGACGCGCAGTGAGCTCAGGTCACGCTGCTCAATGCCTGGATGGTTGACCAGCGCGGCCCACATTGTAGGGACGCCGGGAAACGCCGTCACTCGGTTGACCTCGATATCGCGCAGCACCGCCTCGATGTCGAAGCGCGAGCGCAGCAGAAGCTCATTGCCGCTGGCTAGGTGACGCAACATCACGCTGACGAGACCATAGATATGGAAGAGGGGCAGCACCGCCAATACACGATCGGGCGGCGCATCGGCGTCCCGCTGGCCGCCGATCCAGATGCGGTAGCTCGACACGGCGGCCGTGAGATTGGCGTGGGTCAGCACCGCGGCCTTGGGAACCCCGGTGGTCGCCCCCGTATACTGCAGGAGGGCGATATCGTCGGCAAATACAGGCGGCCAATGAGAAGGGGTCGGGGCTTCGGCCATCAGGCGTTCGAGAGAAATTGGCTCTGCGCTGGGAGGCGAATCGGCCAATACGCGACGACGATGACGATCACCTCCCCCAACCGAAGTCGGCTGTTGCCGACTTCGGTCACTTTGTTGAGTGGCCGAACCCTCGCTATAGCGAGGTTCGGCAGGGGGGAGGTCGGCCCGCGTCAGCGGGCCGGGAGGGGGTGACAGCGCTTCAGCACTTGCTGCGTCGCCGTCAGCCCACCCCGGACCGCCTTTGGCGGTCCGACCCTCCCCCTCCAGGGGAGGGTGGCCAAATACGCTGGCGCTACCCATAAGGGGATATCTAGCCCAAATGGCATCATCCGCCACAATTACGCGATCGACATGTCCGGCCGCGGCGCGGCGGAGCGCCTTCGCGTCAAGGCCGGACAAGTTGGCAGTCACCAAAGTGCGCGCCCCGCTGTCGGTGAGCTTGTGGATCAGCTCCCGCTCCGCATCGAGCGGGCTTAAGTGGACGATGTGGGCGCCGGTCCGGAGCACGCCAAAGAATACGATCGGGTGCCAGGGCGTGTTTGGCATATAGAGCGCGACTGCGTGGCCGCGATCGATTCCCATATGCCGGAAAGCCGCCGCGGCGCGCGCGGCCTGGTCACCCAGCCCGCGGTAGCTGATGCGTCGGTCGTGATATTCCAGCGCCGGCCGATCGCCGTAATCTGCCACCGCGCGGTCGAGCAGTTCCGGCAACGTGGAGGTCGCAATCGGGCTGTCCCAGCGCATGCCGGCCGGGTAGGACTTTTCCCACGCATAGGGGCGGCGCGAAGACATCGGGACTTCGTCCTTCATCGATGCGTTCCAGGATCGTAGCCCGGATAGAGCGAAAGCGTAATCCGGGGCATCCCACCAACACCGGCCGCCCCCGATCACGTTCGCTCCATCCGGGCTGCCAATCACACCTCCAGCCACTCACGGCGGACTGCCCCGTTCGCCTTCAACTCTCCCGGCGTTCCCTCGAACACGATGGCGCCGTGCCCCATGACATAGACCCGGGCCGAGATTTCGAGCGCGATCTTGAGCTTCTGCTCGACCAGCAGGATCGCCACCCCGCGCCCCGCGATCTCCGAAATCAGTTCCGCCACCTTGGCGACGATGAGCGGCGCTAGCCCCTCGGTCGGCTCGTCAATCATGATGAGCTCCGGATCGCCCATCAGGGTGCGGCAGATGGTGAGCATCTGCTTCTCGCCGCCCGAGAGCACACCGGCCGCTATGTCGGCGCGCTCTGCGAGATTCGGAAACATGGCTAGGATGTCGGCGATCCGCCATCTGCCGGGCCGTTTCGCATCCTTGAGACCGAGCGTCAGGTTCTGTCGCACGGTGAGGCCCGGAAAGATGTCGCGGTTCTCCGGCACGTAGCCGAGGCCGAGCCGGGCAATACGATAACTCGGCAGCCCGGCGATCTCGCGACCCTTGAAGCGAATCGAGCCGACCGGCGTAACCTCGCCGATAATCGCCTTGACGGTGGTGGAACGCCCGACGCCGTTGCGGCCCAGGAGGCTCACCACTTCGCCGGCACCCACGTCAAGGTCGACGCCGTGGAGAATATGGCTCTTGCCGTAATAGGCGTTCAGAGCGCGCACGGCGAGCATCAGGGCGTCTCCTCGCCCAGATAGGCTTCCCGGACCTTCGGGTTTTTGCGAATTTCCGCAGGTGGTCCGGACGCGACGATCTCGCCATGAACGAGCACCGAGATACGGTCGGCAAGCCCGAACACCACGCTCATGTCATGCTCCACGATGATCAGGGTGCGGCCTTCGCTGATGCGCCGAATCAGCGCCACCGCGCGGTCGGTCTCGGCGCCGCTCATGCCGGCGGTCGGCTCATCGAGCAGGATGACGTCGGCGCCGCCCGCGATCGTGATGGCGATCTCGAGCGCGCGCTGTTCGGCGTAGGTCAGGATGCCGGCCGGCGCGTCACGCCGGTCGATGAGGTCGAAATCCGCCAGGATGCGATCGGTGCGCACGCCCACCTCGCGGGCCTTGTTGGCGTCGCGCCAAAAGGCGCAGCGCTCGCCCGCCGACCATAACATGCTGGCACGTACATTTTCCCACACGCTCATGCGGTGAAAGATGTTGGTGACCTGAAAGCTGCGCGACAGTCCAAGCCGGTTGATCAGCCACGGCGTGGTTCCGGTGATGTCGTTGCCCTTGAGGGCAATTGAGCCGGCATCCGGTTTCATCAAGCCGCTGATGAGATTGAACAAGGTCGACTTGCCGGCACCGTTGGGGCCGATCACGGCATGACGCTCGCATTCGCCGACAACGAGGTTGACCCCACGGATGATCTCGGTTGACCCGAACCGCTTGCGGATGTTGCGCAGTTCGAGGGCCGGCGCCGTCATCGCGGCTGTTCCTTGCGGGATTCGGCGCTTGCCCATGCCGCTGCGACGACAGGCCAAGTCAGACGGAACAGGGCAAAGCCCCCAGCCATGAGAGCTCCGGCACTTAGCCACGCAAGGAGGCGGTTAGCGGCGAGCGGAACGGTGAAAAACGTCATGTCGGGGCCGTCTGCGGCTTTGACCGCAAGGCGGTAGGTCATCTCGATGACGAGTGCGACCCCGGTCAGCATGACGAGCGCCGGCGGCAGCGCGATCGCGTAGGCCGCGGCAACCTTTGGCAGGCCGCGCTTGCTCCACAGCGGCCGGTGCATCATCAACAAGCCGGCGATGCCCTGCGGCGCGAACATCACCATGGCAATGAACAGGAGACCGAAATAAAGCTGCCAGATTTCCGTAACATCGCTGAGCATTATTTGTAGATAGGTCACCAAGACGGCGCCAATCACAGGTCCGAAGAAATAGCCGCTGCCGCCGATGAAGGTGGCGAGCAACACATTGCCGGATTGCGTCGCGCTGAAATAAGCGGAATTGGCGATCTCGAAATGGATGGCCGCGAGTCCGCCCGCGATGCCGGCAAAGAAGCCGGACGCGCAGAACGCCAGAAACCGCACGACCTGCGGATTGTAGCCGACGAACTGCACGCGTTCGGCATTGTCGCGCACCGCATTGCACATACGCCCGAGCGGCGTCCGGGTGAACCGGTACATCAGGAACATGCACAGCAGGCACCAGGCGGCGATCAGGTAATAGACTTCGATCTGCTGGCCGAAGCCGATGCCGAACAATCGCGGAAGCCGGGTGCGATCGGTCGTCACCCCTTCCTCGCCACCGAAGAAGCTGCGCAGGATGAGAGAGCTGGAGCCCACAAGCTCGGCGAGACCGAGCGAGATCATGGCGAAGGCGGTGCCGCTGCGCTTGGTCGAAACCCAGCCGAACACGATCGCGAAAGCAAGGCCACCCAGTCCGCCGGCGAGCGGGATGACGGGAAGCGGCACCGGCAAGCCACCCGTGATCACGGCATTCATGCAATGGACGGCAAAATAGGCGCCGAGCCCGAAGTAGACGGCGTGTCCGAACGAGAGCAGGCCGGTCTGTCCAAGCAGCACATTGTAGGACAATGCGAACACGATAGAGATGCCCATCAAGCTCATCATGGTGAGCGCCGTCCCGGACCGGGCGCCGCAGCCGCGATGTTCTCGC
>Ga0209648_10001015_pt1 | contig 22422 bp, 21 predicted proteins | sample GraSoi2013_115cm_FD_185830 | JGI IMG/M metagenome (GOLD analysis project Ga0209648, IMG submission 185830) | Grasslands soil microbial communities from the Angelo Coastal Reserve, California, USA - Sample 9_17_2013_115cm (SPAdes) (version 2) | ecosystem: Environmental > Terrestrial > Soil >... | reverse complement strand
GTGCCGACCAACTCCAACTCCCATAGCGTCGCGGCCGACTCTCTCAACAACCACGTGTTCGTGCCCTCCCAATCGGGGGGAATCTGCGGCACGCAGAGCAGCAACGGCTGCATTCTCGTTTACGGCCGGCAGTAGCTGTAGCGGCACAGACTCGCACGCTGAAGCGCGAAGCGGGGCCACTGAGCCTAGGACATGGATTTCTGTCGCGGTGTTGAATCCTCGGTGGCGCTTCAGGTGTATAATCTGAGTTGAAACGGGTTTTCGAGCGTCTGCACCCAGATGCTGTCGCGTGGATATTCAACGAGCGGTATGCGCAGCCAGCGTTGCCAGCGGCATCGTGGTTTGCCTCGGGTTATTTTTCACCCCACCTCACCCAGTTCAGAATAATGAGGCGCAAGACGCTTGATTCGACTGAAGGATAGTTGGGGCGCAGACCCAGCGCAGGACGGGGAGACAGCAATGAGCACCTTACGCGGAAGATCCGCATGGAGTTATATGGGCCGTGTGTGCATGATTCTCCCAGCCGGGGTGATGGCCGTGTGCGGCCCCGGCGTGGCTGCCAAGGCCAACAATAAGACCAAGCCCACCGAGGTTCCTGCAAAAGTGATTGCACACTTGCCTCTGCAGGAAGCCGCGGGGGGCGAGATGCTTCTCCAAACAAAAGGCGACAAGCACTACCTGTATGTCCAGAAGGCGTCCAGGCAGGGCTTTACGGTGATTGATGTGACGAAACCACAGGTTCCGAGCTTGGTGAACCGTAGCGCTTCTTCGAGCGACGCCACCGCAGGCAAACTCGAGCTCGTAGGTCCCGACGTGGGCCTCGCCGAAGTCCGGGACCAGAACGCCAAGGGGGTCATTCGGAGCGCGGATAGCCCCACCGAGACCGTCAAGATCCTCGACCTGAGCGATCCCGCGCACCCCAAGGTGCTTCAGACCTTCACGGGGGTTACGAGCATCCTCCAGGATCCCGACCGCGGCCTGATCTATTTAGCCAACAACGAAGGACTTTGGATCCTCACTCATTCCAAGCCAGGACTCGCGCCAGCGAAGAAGAAGCGGCCGTGCGGTTCGGAGGATGCCCTTGCTTCCATGCCTCCGGACTGCCAATAAACCTTTCGCCAACGCAGTCGCAGACGGTTAACAGCCAGGCAGCGCGCTTCCCTCCGTCGCATGTGGAGCCGCCAAGAACCGACAAGACAGGACTGAAGCGAGAAACTGGCAGCGGGCGGAGCAGCGGCGCGACCAGCGGACTAACTATTTGACGTGGGTTTCCTGGTAGTGCAGGGCTTTCCATTGGCCGTCGCGCTTCACCCAGATTTCGCCAACGAGGATTTTCTCAAACGGTACTGTGGATTTCGGGGGAAACCTGATAAAGACCTCGTACCGGACAAACGCTGCATCCAGGCAGAGCGTTGTCACTTTGAGAAAGGAAAGTGTGTAGTCGGTGACCGTGCTCTGCTGGAGCTCACTCAGAGCCTTCCGCTTGTAACGTTCGCCCCTGCCGTCGGCCTCGACGGCGACGTAATCGTCCGTCAAGAGCTCGCCATAACTTTTCTGGTCCTTGTTCTTGATGGCTTGCCATTCCGCCTTGATTTTCGCATCGAGCAGATTCGTGAGGTCCGCCTGGGCAGTGGACTTGGTGGGCTGGTTAGTCCCGTCCTGCGACTGCTGGCCGAAAACGAAACATCCCAGAACCAGAGCTGCACACGCCCAGCCAAAAAAACTCTGCATTACTTTCCTTCTCCAGTCTGGATTCCCTGCCGCCCGAGCGGTCAGGTTCCGCTCCATCTTCCAGACAACTGAACGTTAGTGCAAGTCTTTGGCTTTTTTTCTCACTGCTGCGAGCAACGGGGGTGGCAGTTCGGCATAGCCTTCCTGGACGGCAAACTGCTGGCCCTCCGTGTATATCCAATCCAAGAGATCGCCTATTGCGGCTGCGCGAGCGGCATCGGTGGATCTAATTCGTAGGTATATCCAGGTGAAACTGGTAATGGGAAATGTATCAGCTCCGCGTGCGTTGGTCAGCGAAGCGGAGAAGCTATTCCACTGCGGCGCTTCTATCGCCTTGCACGCCGCAGTAATACTCTCAGTGGAAGCTTTGACAAACTTACCGCCCGGATTCAACACCGCAGCTTGGGGAATATTGCCCTTCACCGCATATTGATATTCGACGTAGCCGATGGAGCCGGGGTTCTTTTTCACCTTGTCTGCCATGTCGGAACTGCGCTCCGCCGATTCGCCAACCGGCCATTTTGGCGAAGGAGTGATTCCGATTTGGGCCCGAAACTTGGAACTCACCTTGGAGAGAAAGTCAGTGAAGACGTAGTTGGATCCCTTTCCTGCAGGGCGGTTGATCACTTGGATCGGAAGATTCGGCAAATTGATCTCTGGATTGAGCTTCACGATCTGTGGCGCATTCCACGTCTTCACATCGCCGAGGAATATCCCGGCTAATACTTCCCCCGAAAGCCGAAGCTCCTGGTGGACATCGGGTAGGTTGTAGATGGGCACGATCCCGATCAGGACGACGGGCAGTTCGATCAAATTGTCCTCATTCCGTTGTGTATCCGTAAGTTGAGCTTCCCCAGCGCCAAAATCGCCAGCGCCATGAGAGATCTCCTTGATCCCTTCGCTGGTGCCGACCGGAAGGTATCGCATCTGAATGTTGGGGTTGCGCTTGCCGTACTCCTGGGTCCAGCGGTTGTAAAGGGGCGCCGGTACAGTCGATCCGGATCCCACCAGCACAATCGTCTTTTGGGCCTTGGCTGGAGCGCTGTGCGGCCCGAGAGTAATGAGGGACAACAGCCCGATGTGTGAGAGCAAACGGAGACTGGAACGTCGTTGCCCAATGCTTGGTGCCGAAGATCTTGCCGGTACTTTCATCGCGATCCTCCTGATTGTGGCGGAGCTATGTCAAATGAACCATCCTTTTGGCAACCCGGATACTCAAGCTAGCTGACGACTGTAAGTTACCACCGTTTTGAAGTGAAACCAGTTTTTGTAGGCGGCCTTGTTCCATCGCGGATCGCTGCGACACCTTGCGAGTGAGTTGCTCGCCTTCCGCCACCCGGGCAGGGCAGATAAGAAAAAGTAGCATGGTCAGTAAAAAGGGCTCAATCCAAATCAGAGGGGGCGGATGCAGAGTGGCTCTTGGCCGTTGGTTCTTGGTTTTCAGTGATCGGTGTAGTCCGGTTGAGAAGATTGCTGACTGTCGGGCGTGGGACGGCTCGTCCGCCGTTCGTTTCCAATTGGCTTCGGGAAGCGAAAGCCTTGGCATTTGTTAATGAATTATAACTTCGTTGACAAGCATCCGAGAGCCTTGTAGCGTCTCCTTTCACAGCGTATTTCCGTGGGAATCCAAGCAGTGGTAAACGCGATTGATTGGCGTCATGCGGAATGACACCTTAAAGTGGCCCACTCGACTGATGCGATCCTGCCGCTGGGGTAGCGCCAAGTCCTCATTCCGTGTCCAAACGAGCAGGTCGTTTCATTTTGACGTAAAATCCCTTGACCCGTTCGGTAGCGCGGTGCATCTAAAATCTGACTACGGTCTGCGGGCGCCCTTCTGCCCGCGACGGGAGCAAATGTGAGCCAGCCAAACCCTGTTCTAAGCGGCCGCGAAGCGGCCAACGACCAGCTGAGCATCAACACCATCCGAACACTGGCAATCGATGCGGTCCAGCAAGCAAATTCCGGGCATCCCGGCGCGCCGATGGGTCTTGCGCCGGTGGTTTACTCGCTGTGGCAACGCTTCCTTCGCTACGACCCCGCGGATCCTACCTGGCCAAATCGCGACCGTTTTGTGCTCTCTGCCGGCCACGCCTCGATGCTGCTTTACGCCACGCTTCATCTCGCCGGAGTTCGGGCCGTCAATGCCAAAGGCGAGGTCACGAATGATGCCGCGATGCCCATGGAGGAGATCAAGCGCTTCCGGCAGATTGACAGCCGGACTCCGGGACATCCCGAGTCGCATCTGACCAGCGGAGTCGAGACCACCACCGGCCCGCTGGGGCAGGGTGCGGGAAATAGCGTGGGGATGGCCATTGCCGGTAAATGGCTGGCGGAAAATTTCAATCGGCCCGGGTTCGACATTTTCAATTTCAATGTCTACGCGATTTGCGGGGATGGCGATTTGATGGAGGGCGTGGCTTGCGAAGCGGCATCGCTCGCGGGCCATCTGAAGCTGTCCAATCTCTGCTGGATCTATGACAACAACCGCGTCACGCTGGACGGGCCGGCGGAGTGGTCCTTTAGCGAGGACGTGATCACGCGTTTTGCAGGCTATGGTTGGAACGTCACGCACGTCACGGACGCGAACGATTTGGAACAGCTGGCCCGCGGCTATGAAAATTTTCTCCAGTCGAAAGACCGTCCGACGCTGATCGTGGTGGACAGCCACATCGGTTACGGATCGCCGCACAAACAGGATTCCTACGAAGCGCATGGCGAGCCGCTGGGCGAAGCGGAAGTCAAGCTCGTGAAGAAAAATTATGGATGGCCCGAAGATGCGAAGTTTCTCGTCCCCGATGGCGTTTACGATCAGTTCAAGAACGGCGTGGGGAAGCGCGGAGCCGAGGCCCGCGCGGCCTGGAAGGCGAAATTCGAGGAGTACAAGAAACAGTTTCCCCAGCTCGCTGATCAACTGAACAGAATGCAGAGCGGCCGATTGCCGGACGGCTGGGACAAGGACTTGCCGAGCTTCCCTGCCGATCCGAAGGGAATGGCGACGCGCGAGTCCTCTGGAAAAACTCTGAACGCCGTGGCGAAGAATATCCCCTGGCTGGTTGGCGGATCGGCGGACCTGGCCAAATCGAACAAGACCAATCTGACCTTCGACGGCGCGGGAGAGTTCTACCCGAATCAGTATCGCGGGCGCAACGTGCACTTCGGCGTGCGGGAGCATGCCATGGGCGCGGTCGTGAATGGCATGACTCTTTCGAAACTCCGCGCGTTCAGCGCCACGTTCTTCAACTTCAGTGACTACATGCGGCCCAGCATGCGCCTCGGCGCGTTGATGGAAATCCCGGCGATTTACATTTTCACGCACGACTCGATTGGCTTGGGAGAAGACGGACCGACGCACCAACCCATCGAGCAACTGGCGTCCTTGCGAGCGATGCCCAACATGCTGGTGCTGCGGCCCGGCGATGCCAACGAAGTGGTGGAAGCCTACAAGGTGATCCTGCAACGCACTCATGGGCCCTCGACCTTGGTTCTTACGCGCCAAGCCATGCCCACGTTCGATCGCACGAAATATGCTTCCGCAGCGGGAGTTGCCAAGGGCGCTTACATTCTTGCCGAGGCTCCGGGCGGGAAACCGGATGTGATTCTGATGGGCAGCGGCAGCGAAGTGTCGCTCTGCGTGGAAGCGGGCGAAAAATTGAACGCCGCCGGCATCAAGGCCCGCATCGTCAGTATGCCGTCATGGGAACTGTTCGAACGGCAGGACGCCGCGTATAAGGAGAGTGTCCTCCCTGCGAGTGTGAGCGCGCGAGTTTCCGTGGAAATGGCGTCCACGTTTGGCTGGGAGCGCTATGTCGGCCTCAAGGGCAAGATGATTGGGATGCGCAGCTTCGGCGCATCGGCGCCACTGAAGGACCTGGTGAAGAAATTCGGCATCGAAGCGGACAAGGTCGTGGCGGCAGCGAAGGAACTCCTCGGAAAGTGAGCTGGTGATGAAGATCGTGATTGGCTCGGACCACGCGGGGTTTCAATTAAAAGTTGCCATGGGCGATTTGCTGCGCACTCTGGGACACGATGTCCTGGATGTCGGCGCGTTCAATGAAAATCCTTCCGATTATCCGGACTTTGCGGAAGCCGTCGGCCGGGCGGTGCTGGACCGCAAGGCCGAGCGCGGCGTTCTCATCTGTGGCAGCGGCGTCGGCGCGAGTGTGGCGGCAAATAAATTGTATGGAATTCGCGCCGGGATGTGCCACGACACATATTCGGCGCACCAGGGAGTGGAGCACGATGACGTCAACGTGCTCGTGTTGGGCTCGCGAGTGGTGGGCTTGAAGCTGGCCGAAGACCTCGTGAAGGCCTTTCTCGGCGCTACGTTCACCAACGAGGAGCGGCACGTACGGCGGCTAGGCAAAGTGAAAGCTCTGGAAGCAAAGTTTGCCGCGGGATCGAAGGCCTGACGGACAAGACTGGTATTCAAAGCGTTTAGCGCTCCCACCCTGCGGGGCGTACAATATGGTTTCGAAGTGAAGGAGAACTATCATGACCACGACAACGAGAATTCCCAGTATTGCTGCCGGCGAGGAAACCAATCCGCTGAAAGCACTGCTCACCTACGGGCAATCCCCTTGGATGGACTACATCCGTAGAGACCTGCTGACCGGCGGCGGATTGAAAAAATATATTGATGGCGACGGCCTCCGCGGGATGACCTCCAATCCCGCGATTTTCGAGAAGGCCATCACCGGTAGCAATCTATATGACGATGTCCTCGCGTCGCCGGACGCGAAGAAGCTCGACGCCAACGGCATTTTCGAGAAAATCGCCTTTCGCGACGTGCAGGATGCGTGCGACATTTTCAAACCGGTGTATGCGGAATCGAAGTGCCGCGACGGTTACGTCAGCTTGGAAGTCTCGCCGTTTCTTGGCTTCGATTCAAAAGCCTCGCTCGCGGAAGCTCGCCGCCTGTGGAAGGCCGTGGCGCGCCCGAATGTCATGATCAAGATCCCAGGGACGCCCGAAGGCCTCCCGGCCATACGCCAGGCTCTCGAAGATGGGATTAACATCAATATCACTCTCCTCTTCGCGCAGTCCGCTTACGAACAAGTCGCCGAGGCCTTCCTTTCCGCGCTCGAAGCTCGCGCCGCCAAAGGCCAGGACATCAGCCACATTGCCAGCGTTGCTAGTTTTTTCGTCAGCCGCATCGATACCCTGGTTGATAGCAAGATCGACGAAAAGCTGAAGACGACCACGGATGCCAGCCAAAAGGCGCTGCTCGAAAGCATTCGCGGCAAGATTGCTATTGCCAATGCCCGGCTCACCTACAAGAAGTATCAGGAACTCTTCGGCGGACCGCGCTGGAGGGCTCTCGCGGCCAAAGGCGCGCAGACCCAGCGCCTGCTGTGGGCCAGCACTAGCACCAAGAATCCGAAATACCGTGATGTGATTTACGTCGAAGAGCTCATCGGCGCGGACACCGTCGACACTATCCCTCCCGCGACATTTGACGCTTTCCGCGATCACGGAAAGCTGCGCCCCAGCCTTACCGAAAATGTCGAGGGCGCCGCCAAGACCATGGCGGATATGGAAAAGGCTGGCATTTCGATGAAGGAAGTGACCCACAAGCTCATGGTGGACGGCGTCAAGCTCTTTTCGGATGCCTTCACGACACTGTTGGCCGCGACCGGCAAAAGCGCTGGGGTGCGCGCGTGAGCGTCAACAAACAAACCTACAAATTGCCGAATCAGCTCGCGGGCGCGGTGGCCGCGTCCCTCGACGACTGGGCAAGAAACAATAAAATCGCGCGCCTCTGGCAGAAAGATGCTTCGCTCTGGAGCAGGACGGACGAGAGTAATTGGCTCGGCTGGCTCTCCATCACCGAAGAGCAGCTTGCGCACGTTGACGCGCTAAGGCAGTTTGCCGAAGAGGTGAAGAAGGCGCGCTTCAAACATGCGCTCTTGCTGGGCATGGGCGGCTCCAGCCTCTGCCCCGAAGTTCTGCGCATGACGTTTGGAAAGATCAAAGGTTTTCCCGAGCTGCACGTTCTCGATTCCACCGACCCCGCACAAATCCGGGCCATCGAAGCGAAAGTGGACCTCAAGAACACCATCTGCATCGTTTCGAGCAAGTCGGGGGGCACGCTCGAGCCCAACATTTACAAGCAATACTTTTTCGAGCTCGTGAAGGCCAAGGTGGGTGAAAAAGAAGCCGGCAATCGTTTCATCACCGTCACCGATCCGGGCTCGAAAATGCAGCAAGTCGCCCAGGCGGATAAGTTCCGGAAGATTTTCATGGGTGTGCCGAGCATCGGCGGCCGCTATTCCGCGATTTCCAATTTCGGCATGGTTCCTGCCGCCGCCATGGGCCTGGACGTGGCGAAATTCCTGAAAAATACGCAGGAGATGGTCAAAGCGTGTGGCGCTTCTGCTGCCGTCGATTCGAATCCTGGCGTCATCCTGGGAACCATCCTGGGCGTCGCCGCCAGTCATGGCCGGGACAAAATCACGATCGTCGCTTCACCGGGAATCTCTGATCTCGGCGCGTGGCTCGAACAATTAATTGCCGAATCCACCGGGAAAATAGGCAAAGGCATTATTCCCGTGGATCGCGAGCGCCTCGCCAAGCCCGCTGCCTATGGCAACGATCGGGTCTTCGCCTATTTGCGCCTGGCAACGAAGCCTAGCAAGGCACAGGATATAGCGGTTGCCGCGCTGGAAAAGGCCGGGCATCCCGTCGTCCGAATCACGCTGCCGAACACCTACACCCTGGGCCAGGAATTTTTCCGCTGGGAAATCGCTACTGCCGTGGCCGGCTCCATCATCGGCATCAACGCCTTCAACCAACCGGACGTTGAGGCCAGCAAGATCGAAACCAAAAAACTGACGAGCCAGTACGAAACGATGGGAAGTCTCCCGCCGGAGTCGCCTTTCTTCGAGGAGAAGGGCATCAAGCTTTTCGCCGACGAAAAGAACACCGCGGCATTGAAAAGTGGCGCGAAACTGGCCGATGTATTGAAAGCTCATCTTTCACGCCTGGGCGCGGGCGACTATTTTGCCGTCCTCGGCTACATTACGATGAACCCCGCAAACGAAAAAATCTTGCAGGGCATGCGCCACGCGGTGCGCGACAAGAAAAAGGTGGCCACCGTACTCGGCTTCGGCCCCCGCTTCCTGCACTCCACCGGACAAGCCTACAAGGGCGGCCCCAATAGCGGCGTCTTCCTGCAGATTACTTGCGACGATGCTAAGGATTTGCCTGTGCCCGGACAGAAGTACACCTTCGGTGTGGTGAAGGCGGCGCAAGCCCGCGGCGATTTTACTGTGCTTGCCGAACGTGGCCGCCGTGCCTTGCGCGTCCATCTCGGAAAAAATCTGAGGTCAGGGCTAGCGACACTTGTGAAAGCTGTGCAAAAAGCAATCGACTAGCGCTATTAGCAAGCTTTTTGTAATACCCAAAATTGAGGAGCGGACACGATGCAACTTGGCATGATCGGCCTGGGAAGAATGGGCGCCAACATGGTTCGGCGCCTGCAAAAAAACGGTCACCAGTGCGTCGTCTATGACCGGAGCGCCGACTCCGTCAAACAACTCGTCGGCGAAGGCGCGACGGGTGCAACTTCCCTCGATGAATTCGTCAAGCGGCTCCAAAAGCCCCGCGCAACCTGGCTCATGGTGCCCGCTGCGGTAGTAGATTCAACTCTGCACGATTTAGCGGGCAAATTGGAATCCGGCGATACCGTGATCGATGGCGGAAATTCCTACTACATCGATGATATTCGCCGCGCGAAGGAACTCGCCGCCAAGAGCATTCACTATTGCGACGTCGGCACCAGCGGCGGCGTCTGGGGCCTCGAACGCGGCTATTGCCAGATGATCGGCGGCGAGACCGAGGTCGTGAAGCGCCTCGATCCGATTTTCAAAACCCTCGCGCCCGGCCGCGGCAATGTGGATCGCACCCCCGGCCGCGACAAGGTAGCCGGCACCGCTGAAGAAGGCTATCTTCATTGCGGTCCGTCCGGCGCCGGCCACTTCGTCAAGATGGTGCACAACGGCATCGAATACGGCTTGATGGCCGCCTACGCTGAAGGCTTGAACATCCTGAAGCATGCCAACGCGGGTAAGTCCGCCCGCGAGGCCGACGCGGAAACCACGCCGCTGCGGAATCCCGAACACTACCAGTACGATTTCAATCTTGCTGACATCACGGAAGTGTGGCGCCGCGGCAGCGTTGTCGCGTCCTGGCTGCTCGATCTGACCGCCATTTCCCTGCTCGACCAGCCTACTCTCGAGCGCTTCTCCGGCCGCGTTTCCGATTCCGGCGAAGGCCGCTGGACTATCCTCGCCGCCATCGAATCCACGGCCCCCGCGCCCGTTTTGACGGCATCTCTGTTTCAGAGGTTTGCATCGCGCGGCGAAGACGATTTTGCCGCGAAAGTATTGTCCGCCATGCGCTTCCAGTTCGGCGGGCACATCGAAAAGAAGGCAGCACACTAGGGATTTCAAGAGTCCTTTGGCGCCCGAAGACAGAAAGTTATTTTCATGAGCCTGAACCATACGTACGTGAACCCCACCGCGGCGCCGTGTGTGATGGTAATTTTCGGCGCTACCGGAGACCTCACCAAGCGCAAGCTCCTCCCCGCCCTCTGCAATCTTGCGCAGGACGATGTTCTGCCCAAACAGTTCGCCATCGTGGGTTTTGCCGGCAACGACTATGACACCGGCAGCTTTCGAAAAATGCTGGCCGATGAAATCCCGAAGTATGCCCTGGCTCCCATCAACTCGAAACTATGGGACTGGATGAACGAGCGCATCTACTACGTGCGCGGCGATTTTCAAGATGCCGAGGCCTTTAAGCGGTTGGATCAGCAGATTGCCGAGGCAAACAAAGAGCACAATGCGCTTGGAAACCGTTTTTTCTATCTGGCCGTGGCTCCACGGTTCTTTTCTCCGATCGCGCAAATGCTGGGTCAGTGCGGCCTTACGAAAGAAGAAAATGACCGCTGGGCACGCGTCATCGTCGAGAAGCCCTTCGGGCATGACCTGGCCTCCGCGCGGCAGCTCAACCACGATCTGAAGCAAGTCCTTACGGAAAAACAGATCTACCGCATCGACCACTATCTCGGCAAAGAGACCGTGCAAAACGTCATGGTCTTCCGCTTTTCCAACAACATCATCGAGCCGCTTTGGAACCGCAATTACGTCGACCACGTCCAGATCACCGCCGCGGAAACCGTTGGAGTCGAACATCGTGGCAGTTTTTATGAAACCGCTGGCGCGCTCCGCGACATGGTGCCGAACCATCTCTTCCAACTACTCACCATGACCGCCATGGAGCCGCCGATTTCCTTCGATGCCGACGAAGTCCGCAACAAACAGGCGGAAGTGCTCCACGCCATTCAACCGTTCGGTCCGGAGGAAGTCCTCACCAACATGGTCCGCGGCCAGTACGGGGGCGGCGCCGTCGGCGGCCAGCGCGTCGCTGGTTACCGCAGCGAGCCCGATGTGGCTCCTGATTCGAACACGGAAACTTTTGTCGCCCTGAAATTGCTGATCGACAACTGGCGCTGGGCTGGCGTGCCCTTCTATCTCCGCACCGGCAAATGTCTCGCGCAGCGTATGACCGAGATTGTCATTCAATTCCGCCGCACCCCGTTCGTGCTTTTTCGCAATACCACAGTGCGAAATCTCGAGACCAACCGCCTCGTGATTCACATTCAGCCCGACGAAGGCATCTCCCTGAGCTTCGGCGCCAAGGTTCCCGGCTCGGTGATGAAGCTTGGGCTCGTGAATATGGATTTCGACTACTGCAGTTATTTCGGCGCCGAGCACAGCACCGGCTACGAACGGCTCCTGCGCGACTGCATGGCCGGAGACGCTACTCTCTTCCAGCGCGCGGACATGGTCGAAGCAGGCTGGAGCGTGATTCAGCCCATTCTCGATGTGTGGCACGCCCTGCCCGCGCGCGGTTTTCCCAATTACGCGGCCGGCTCCTGGGGACCCATCGAAGCCGAAGAATTGCTGGTAAAGGATGGCCGCTCTTGGCGCAGGCCGGGCGATGAAGAAGTCGACAAACGCGGCAGCATCGCCGTGCCCGAGAGAACCGGAATCATCACCTGAGAGGAGCGCGAGTGGATCGTGAGATTCGAATCCTGGCGGACGGCGCGGCCATCGCCCAGCGCGCGGCGCAGGAGTTCGTTCAAGCAGCGGCCGCGGCGGTGCGCGCGAAAGGCTTCTTCAACGTGGCACTGGCTGGGGGATCGACGCCGAAAGCGCTCTACAGCCTCCTGGTAAACGATTCGGCGCTGCGCTTGCAGGTTCCTTGGGATAAAATACATCTGTTTTTTGGCGACGAGCGCCATGTCGCTCCGGACCATCCTGACAGCAATTTTCGCATGGCCACCGAGGCCATGATTTCGAAATCGCCGCTGAAGCCGGAGCAAGTCACGCGGATTAAGGGTGAATTTCCCGATGCGGACCAGGCCGCGTTCGAATACGAAAAGGCTCTGCGCGAATATTTCAAGTTGAAAGGTTCAGAGTATCCGCGCTTTGATCTCCTGTTGGCCGGGATGGGCAACGAAGGGCACACGCTATCGCTTTTCCCGGGAACGAAAGCGTTGCACGCGGATGGGCGCATCGCCGTGAGAAACTGGGTGGGCAAGTTGTACGCGGAGCGCATCACGCTCACTGCGCCGGCGGCCAGCAACGCCGCGCAAGTCATCTTCATGGTGACGGGCGCGGACAAGGCCCCCGCGTTAAAAGCAGTGCTGGAGGGTCCGTTTGAACCGGAGCAATTGCCCGCGCAATTGCTCCAGCCGAAAAAGGGAAAATTGCTTTGGCTGGTGGATACGGCCGCCGGCAGCATGCTTTCAATGGGAGCACGAGCATAGTTGGCCGCCCGGCGGTCGCACCTGAAACGAGGAGAAAGATATGGCAACCACTGCAATCCAGGGAAAAATTGGAACGTATCTCGGAGCGAAGGCGGATTCCTTGTTGGGATTCAAGTCGCCGAAAATCGCCAAAGAGCGCTTGCACCTTCCCGGGCCGGACTTCGTCGACCGTATCTACGCCGCGACGGACCGCAATCTTCGCGTGCTGGCAAATTTGCAGCGCCTGTTCGGCCACGGCCGGCTGAGCGGCACGGGTTATCTCTCCATCCTGCCCGTCGACCAGGGCATCGAGCACTCTGGCGGCGCCAGCTTCGCGAAGAATCCCGAATACTTTGATGGCGGCAACATCGTCAAGCTGGCCATCGAAGGCGGCTGCAACGCTGTGGCTTCCACCTTCGGAGTGCTGGGCTCCGTCGCGCGCACTTACGCTCACAAAATCCCCTTCATCGTGAAGATCAATCACAACGAGCTGCTCACCTTCCCGAACAAGGCCGATCAAATTCTCTTCGGCACCGTGCAGCAAGCCTACGACCTCGGGGCTGCCGCCGTCGGCGCCACCATCTATTTCGGTTCCGACCAGAGTGGCCGCCAGATCGTCGAAATCAGCCAGGCCTTCGCGCACGCCCACCAACTCGGCATGGCCACCGTCCTCTGGTGCTATCTGCGCAACAACGCCTTCAAGAAGGACAAGGACTATCACCTCTCCGCCGACCTCACCGGCCAAGCCAACCACCTCGGCGTGACCATCGAAGCCGACATCATCAAGCAAAAACTCCCGGAAAATAACGGCGGCTACCAGGCGCTGAACATGGGCGATTCCAGTTACGGAAAATTCGACAAGCGCATCTACTCCGACCTGTCCAGCGATCATCCCATCGATCTGACCCGCTATCAGGTCGCCAACTGCTACATGGGCCGCGCCGGCTTGATCAATAGCGGCGGCGCTTCCGGCGCCAACGACTTCGAAGAAGCCGTGGCCACTGCCGTCATCAACAAGCGCGCCGGCGGCACCGGCCTCATTTCCGGCCGCAAAGCCTTCCAGCGCCCCATGAAGGAAGGCGTCCAGCTCCTCAACGCCATCCAGGACGTTTATCTGAGCCCAGAAGTCACCGTCGCCTAGCGTCGGGCTTTTCCTTTGTAGAGGCGCCTGCCGCAGCGGGTTGCGCCCTTTTTTGCAGTCCTTATCAGAACTTTAAGTCATTGTTTCTAAACCACTTAACGAACAAGCGCGCAACCCTTGTCCTCAAAAGGGGTTCTTATTCATTAGAGCGGCCGCACGTGGCGATAGGCCGTTCTGAATAAGACTCAGCAGCGCCCAGCGAACGCCAGAAAGGTGAGAACTATGCGTATCGCTCGTTTCATTTGTTCGTTGTTGCTCGCAGTTGGGCTACTCGCGATCCCGGTTCAAACCCCAGCACAAGTCGCAGTGGGCATCTCCGTTCGGATTGGTCCCCCGGTGTTGCCAATCTATGCGCAACCCATCTGCCCGGGCCCGGGCTATATCTGGGTTCCTGGTTATTGGGCTTATGGTCCGGACGGCTATTTCTGGGTTCCAGGTACCTGGGTATTCCCGCCGGAAGTCGGTCTGCTTTGGACTCCAGGCTACTGGGGATACGAAGACGCCTTCTACGCTTGGTACCCGGGCTACTGGGGACCCGTAGTCGGCTTTTATGGGGGCATTAACTACGGCTTCGGCTACACCGGCGTCGGCTTTTACGGCGGCTACTGGAGAGGCGGCACGTATTACTACAACCGCGCGGTGACCAATGTGAACGTCAACGTCGTCCACAACACCTACAACACTACAGTCATCAACAACAACACCACGATCAACCGGGTCAGCTTCAACGGCGGCTCGGGCGGAACAACCGCTCGTCCGACCTCTCAGGAACTGACAGCGGCTCGCCAGCATCATATCCCGATGACTTCTGAGCAAACGCAACATCAACAAGCCGCCAGCGGCAACCGCACTTTGCTGGCTTCGGTGAATCACGGCCGTCCAGACGTTGCCGCAACTCCGCGTCCTAGCCAATTCAACGGCCGCGGCGCGGCGGAAGCCGGCAGACCCGTCACTCTGAACCGCCCTTCCGAAAACCCGAAGGAAAAAAATCGTCCGGGGAAACCGCCGACCGATAACGGGCGCACCTTCGAAAACCGCCCTTCGGAAAACCCGAGGGATACAAATCGCCCAGGAAAACCGCCGGCGAATAACGGACGCACGTTCGAAGACCGTCCTCCCTCCTTGCGGCCCTCAAACGGCGCTTCCGTCAATCCCAAGCTGGAGCAGAAACAACAGAGAGAAATAGAAAAAATGCGCCAGCAACAGGATGCAGAGCGCCAGAAGGTGCAACAGCGGCACGTCCAGGAGCAGCAAAAACTGGAACGACAGAGGCCGGATCAACGGCAACAGGAACAGGCGCAGCGCCGCCAGCAACAGCAACTGGAGCAAATGCAGCAGAAGCACGCTCAACAGACGCAACAGCTGCAAGAACGCCAGCAGCGGGAAGTGCAGAAACAGCAGAATCGAGAACCTAAGAGCGGCCGTCCTCCAGAGCACCAACAATAAGAACAAACAACAAGGGCCGGACCCCCAGCGTCCGGCCTTCCACTCAAGAGCAAGCTCAAACTGTAGCGGGTGCCGCGCGTGACAAGACAAATGGACCCGGTCGAATACCTGGTCTGGACCAGCGAAGCGTCTTATTTGCCGTCTTTCAGCAGATACTTCAATGCGCGGTGCCGCAATTTGCCGAGTTCACGATTCAAAAAATGCTCGCGCCCGAAGAACGGCAGGATGGGATTGCGGCGGTTCTGCACTTTGCTAAGGGCCTGTCTCAATCGCGCATCTTCACCGAATAATCTCAAGGCGTCGTCCAGCTTATCCAAAGCTCTCTCGCGCATCCCTGAAGCTGCGTAAACTTCTCCCAGATTCAGGTAAAACTGGATCTCTTTAGGCTTTAGTTGTACGGCTGTTTCGCAAAGTTCGGAAGCCAGATCCCACTTCCGTTGTGCACGCCCGATCGACAATCCGAGAAACGACATGAAGTAAGGATTGTGCTTATCGCATTCGTACGCGCGTCTCAATCTCACCAGGGCCTTTTGGGGGTACTCGTTCCTGAGTAGTTCGACACCTTCACTGAACTCCTTCATGGGATTGAGCTCAGCCGTGCCCCCGGGATTCTCCTTAACAGAAACGATGTTCATGAGGGTCCTTAACCAAGGAAAGTCAACCACAGACTAATCTAAGGGGCCACTCGCGAAGAATCTACTGGCCTAACGGTCAGGGTTGACCGAAGACGCAAAACCCAGCTTGTTCGACAGCACCGCAGGCTTGGGCAAGCATCTCTGGTCTGCTAGCATGCTTACCCGCATCCTACCTCGCCCTCGAGGTTTCCTCCATGACCTGTTGCACTGGCCCTTGCGCTGCGGCCTCCCACTTCAATCCCAAGAAGGCGGAACGTGATCTGCGGCGCTATCAACGCTGCGGTCCGGACGCTACCACGCGAATGCTTCTCTCAGAACTCCGCCGCTGGCCGCTGCAGGGACTTCATCTTCTCGACGTCGGCGGTGGCATTGGTGTGATCGCCGCGGAACTCGCCGGCGCCGCCCTGGCGAGTGTCACGCTCGCGGACGCGTCCGCCGGTTATCTCGAAGCCGCGCGTCGCCACCTCTCCTCTCGCGACGCCTCCCGCCCCGCTCAATACTTCCTCGGCGACTTCGCCGCGACCGCAGACTCCTTACCGGACGCCGATATCGTCACACTCGACCGCGTCGTCTGTTGTTACCCCGATGTGGAAGCGCTGCTTCGTGGAGCGGCTGCCCGTGCTCGCCGCATGGTCGCGTTCACCTATCCTCGCGACCGCTGGTACGTGCATGCCTCCGTTGTACTGGAGAACTCTTGGTATCGGCTAAAGCAAGACTCGTTTCGCGCTTTTGTCCACTCGCCGCAGCGCATGGCCTCGGTCCTGGAAACTGCTGGATTTGTCCGCGCCGCCCGCCACGCAACTTTCCTGTGGGCCTTCGATCTTTACCGCCGGACGGTCGGCGCAGGCTAAACGATCGCAACGGTTTTGGGTGCCCCGTCCTCGGTTTTTGAGGGCGGGATTCTTGATTTTTCCTCAATCATTACCGAGCGCTCTAGGCAAAAGCTGCTTTGCACTCGGACAACCTGGCTGCCGCATTGCATCCTAGCGGGCCTTCCTATACAGTATCGGCCAACCAGCTAGTTCAAACGGAAATTCCGGCTGAATACTCAAGGAGGGGAAATGCGTGCGATAAAGATTATTTTCACGGTCGCGGTATCAGCGTTTATGATCGCGGTTACGGCCCATACTCAGCAAAAGCAAACTTCGGATTCCGACTACATCGCCCAAGCTCTCTCCGCTGCTCCTGAAGCTGTCGCCAAGGGAGCGGCCGTCGTTCGCGTGGAGCAAAACGGGACCATGCGCACTCTTCGCCCGGGAAATAACGAGTTCACCTGCATGATCGTGGGCACGGACAAAATGTGCAACGATCACAACAGCATGGAGTTTATCGATGCGCTGGTGAAGCATGTGCCGCCGCCGGACAAAGTGGGAATTTCCTACATGCTAGCCGGAGACAAGGGCGCGAGCAATACGGACCCCTACGCTACCGGCAAGACGGCAGACAATCATTGGATCGTCACCGGCCCGCACATCATGGTTTTCGGTCCTCCCAGCAAGACGTTGGGCTACACGCAGGTCAAGGACCCTGATCCCAATAAACCCTACATGATGTGGGCCGGCACGCCGTATGAACACGCCATGATTCCCGTCGCTCCCCCGAAGTAAGGATAGTAGTTGATGGAAATCAAGCGCGAGTGAGCGTTGCCGCGCGCGCCGCTTCCAATAATTTTTTCGCGTTTTCCCGGATGTTGCCTTTGCCGAAGACGGCGTTGCCGGCGACAAGCAACTCCGCACCCGCACGCACAACGTCGCCGACCGTATCGAGCGCCACGCCGCCATCCACTTCAATGCGAAAGGACAGGCCAAGCGATTCGCGGACTTCGGCGAGCGTCTTGATTTTCTGGAGCGCGCCTGGAATGAATTTTTGCCCGCCGAATCCAGGATTCACGGACATGACCAAAACGTGGTGAACCATCTCCAGAACTTCGTCCACCATGTGCACCGGCGTGGCAGGATTCAATACGACGCCAGACTTGCACCCGTGCGATTGAATCAGCTGCAGCGTGCGATGAAGATGTACGCACGCCTCCTGGTGCACGGAGATCCAGCTCGCGCCCGCTTCGGCAAACGCGGGAACATAATTGTCAGGATTCTCGATCATCAGGTGGCAGTCGAGGACGGCGTTGGGAAGAGCCTTCCTCAGCGACGACACGACCAACGGCCCAATCGTGATATTCGGCACGAAGTGTCCGTCCATCACATCCACGTGGAGCAAGGTGCCGCCGCCGTCCAGCGCCGCTTTCGCGTCTTCGCCCAGCCGCGCGAAATTTGCGGAAAGAATCGAGGGTGCCAGTTCGATGGTCATGGGCAGCGGGCCAGTCCTTCCTTTCTTTCTTTGGAGAAAACAGATTATACGCGGAACTTCTTCGATGCTATCCGAAAAGTATGATTCGAATGAGAGTCCGCGGATTACCACGGAATCGTGCGGTGTTGCTGTAACCAGTATCGAACTTTCAAATTCCAGCCCGAAGGATTTTTCAGAAACGCGAAGTTGCTTGAAAGGGCGGTGTACTCCAGAATGACGGATCACCCATGAGCGAACAAACATTAGCCATCACGGGACAGCAAGAGCACCGAAACCTGCTGGTCTTGCTCTTCGCAGGTTTTGTTCTAAGCGGAATAGCAACCACGATCATCGGTCCGATGTTGCCCATTTTTATCCGCAGGTGGTCTCTCGATGACGGGCAGGCTGGTCTTTTCTCTACGATTCAGTTTCTAGCTGCGCTGGGGGGCACTCTAGCATCCAGCATGATTGCGGCTTGGCGGGGATACCGCCCCGCTCTGGTCCTGGGTTATGCGTTCATGGGAGGAGGCCTTGCCAGTCTCAACTCGGGCGCCCACGCCGTTGCCCTGATGGCCACAGCGGCTTTCGGTTTGGGCTATGGATTAATCACTCCAGGAACAAATCTGTTCGTTGCGGAATTAGGAGGAGTAAAGAGTGCGTCGCTCTTGAACCAGCTCAATTTCGCATGGGGCGCAGGAGCAATGGCATGTTCCCCGTTGATCGCTCTGGCATTGAAGCGCAATGGGCTGGACATACTCCTGGCGGGCAGCGCAATTTTCGGTGCAATTCTCGTTCTGGGCCTGTTGTTCGCCTCCTTCGGCGGGAAGAAACAAAAACAGGTTGTGAGTACGGCCGGAGCGGCATCCCCTGCAATCGGCCTAGCAGTAACGATTGCGATGGCCGCCATGTTCTTTATTTATGTGGCGATGGAAAACGGCATCGGCATCTGGGCCGCAGAGTACGCTAAACGTATTGCGAACGGGATTACTGGCCTGACCACGCGCGCGCCCATGTTTTTCTATGCCGGGCTCACATCCGGTCGCGGTTACGCACCCGTCGTTTTACGGCGGCTGTCAGAAAGAAAAATGGTGCTCGGCGCCCTGAGCCTGGCGGCAGCGGCAACGGCATTGCTGATCGCATCCAGATCGCTACCCGTTGCCATTTCGGCAGTCTTTCTGGCCGGCCTGGGATGCGCGAGTATCTACCCCATTTATATTGCGTGGCTGTCGAACTGGTATGGCACGCGCGCGAAGCAAATCGGAGGCGTCCTCTTTGCCTGTGCCTCACTCGGTGGAGCGGTAGGGCCGTGGCTGATCGGATTTGTCTCCAAGCATGCGGGAAGTTTGCGGGTGGGATTGCTGGTGCCCTTCGTCAGCGCGATCCCGATGATCTGCCTGGTGCTGCTGCTGCGCCGCGCGGACAAGCATTCACCGGAAGGACCGCCGCTGTAAACATCGGGAGGAGTTGCAAGAGATCCGCGCAAAATCGTGCAGCTATGCCCTTGCTAGACGCAGAGGCAAGACAAATCCTCTTGTTTCATTAGCAGATACGAAGTGCGGTCTAAAAACAAAAAGGCCGCTGATTTCTCAGCGGCCCGGAGGCACTCACAAGATTGCTCCTGCTCTCTGAAACCCTACGTTCTGCCAGAATCTGCCCGAACCTACCGTGACTTCGGCGGGAGCTGAGGAGGGGTGGTGAATGAACTACCCTTCGCCAGAGCGGTCAAACCGAGGCGTTCGCGCAAAAGCGCCAGAAACGGTTTAGCTTGAACTTGCGGGTCAGCGACTACGGAGTAACGTGGACGCTGATAGCCACGTTGGCGCCTTTTTCCTGACGATACGTGACATCGGCGCTGGCGCCGACCCTCAGGCTGCCTTCTATGGTCGTATTCTTGTCGATCTGGAAGGTCATGGTCTTGGGACTGTCCAAGTCCTGCCTTAGGTTCTGTCTCTCACTTGAGGTCTGCGACTGTCCCACGGCAAGAGTAAACGAATTCTTCTCCACCGAAGCGATCTTTCCAGATACGGATTGCTCCTGTGAAGCGCCTTCGCTGTTAGACCAACCTACAATCGCCGTGCCGTGTGTCGCGGCTTGCGGTAGGGCCAATACTGCCCCAATCAGACACAGATCCGCCAAAATGGAAAAAAATACTCGCCCGATATTCCTCATTTTTCAACCCTCCTGGTATTTTCGGCCGAGCCCGAATAGTGTGCAGAGGATTTGCCACGCCTTCTAGACGGCGCGGAGAATCTTATATTCTCAACCTAATACAGAACTTACGGGAAGACACTGCACTCTCAAGGGTCCAGAAGTATGAGTACTAGAACGGGAAATCTCTTCATCATTGACTTCCATTTTGGATAGTTTCTGCACGAATCGCCATGGAGGCTTGATAGAAACTTGCGGCAGCTTCAGGCGTCGCGAATAGCGCGTCAATAAGAGTCATAAAGTTGCTGTGGAGATTTATTTCGTCGCGGACTTTGAGCCCGGAGAAGGCGGGACGCCAGGATCGAGGAAAGAGGGATTGAGAGATGCCGTCAGGACGTATGATTTTCCACGGTCGGTGAGGCGCGTAACCAACAGTTCATAGCGGAAGCCCTGCGGATGGCTTCGGCTCCTCAGAAGCACGAGTAAGCCGCGCACTTCCGCTTCGGAACGGACAATTACTTCCTCTCCCAAAACCAGGGGGGCCGCCAGCGTGCCGTGAAATTCAGTGCCATCGCGATCAACGGCAGAATCGATGGAATCCAGCATTCTTACCTCCAAGACCGTTCCTCTGGGCAGGGCATCTAACGGATCTCCTGCCGTCGGGTCTAGACGGCTGTGCAAGTGAAATTTTAGAACAGTCAATGCGGCGACTCGAACCGGCGCAACGTTTGGACTCTGACCAGGAGCGGCACTCGCAAGCAGACTGCTGAGACAAAGAACCGCGACAACGGAGCGAGGCATGGCTGGGCCTTTCTTCCGCAAAAAACAAAAATTTCATTGTAATTCTAAATTTGCGCGCAGAGACGGTCAACGCGAAACGTGGCAACGAGTAGCGAATACTCCACCGCGCCTCCACACAGGAGCCAAGCCTGCCCCGAGGACTTAGCACACAGACCTATGATACATTGAGCAGGCACATACCGAGTGTGAGTTCATGAAAAGCAAACGCGCCCATATTCTGCTGCCCCACGATCTGGTAAAGGAAATCGATTCGATTGTGGGACCAAGGGGCCGCAGCGCCTTCCTGGTCGAAACAGCCAGAGAAGCAGTGCGGCGGAAAAAGCTGCTGCGTTTCTTTGAAAGCGACACTCCTGCCTGGAAGGATGCGGATCATCCCGAGATAGCTCGCGGTGCGGCGGCGTGGGTGCGTGAGCTTCGGCAGGAAAGCGGGAAGAAACGCACAAGGAAGCAGCGGCGCGCGAAAAAATGAAGCTGCTGCTGGACACATCGGTCCTGATTGACGTGCTTCGCCTCAGGAACCGGCGCCGCGAATGGCTTGCCGAGCTTATTCGAGGCGGACATATCCTCTCGACTACGACACTCAACCTTGCGGAAATCTATGCCGGCATGCGTCCCGCCGAAGAAGGCAGAACGGAAGCGCTGCTCAGCGGCCTAGAGTTGTACGAGCTTAACGGGTCGAGCGCGCGGCTGGCCGGCAGCCTGAAGAACACTTGGACGCGGAAAGGTCACACGTTGAGTCTCTCGGATACGATTGTGGCTGCTATCACGATCGAGCGCGGCTGTGCATTGCTCACGGATAACCGCCAAGACTTTCCGATGCCAGAAGTGCAGCTATACCCGCTGCCGTGAAGCGGAGAAAAACCGTCTTAGCTGTTGAAATTGTTGAAATTGAGAGGCTGCGGAAATCGAGTGGATTACGCAACGGCTACGCGACTGGTCAAGAGGCGCCTGCGGTAACGCAGCAAAAAGGGCCGCCCGCCAGTGGCGGACGGCCCGGAGGCACAATACATAAATTGTCGTTCTCTTTGACACCTCGCTGAAAAACGCTCAGGATAAACCGGATACGATCTGCCAGAATCTGCCCGAATCTACCGCGACTTCCGCCGGAGCCGAAGAAGGGTAGTGAGAGTAACTCGAAGCGTGCATCCCCGCGGCCCGTGAGAGCTTAGAGATGCAATGCGTGGCATGATCCGCACACCATAGCGGATGGAGCCACGACTACTTTAGAAAGGAGGTGATCCAGCCGCAGGTTCTCCTACGGCTACCTTGTTACGACTTCACCCCAATCATGAGTCATACCTTGGGCGCTTGCGTCCTTGCGGTTCGCGCGGCGACTTCTAGTACAGCTCACTTTCGTGATGTGACGGGCGGTGTGTACAAGGCCCGGGAACGTATTCACGGCGTCGATCTGATACGCCATT
>Ga0209648_10001011_pt1 | contig 22453 bp, 22 predicted proteins | sample GraSoi2013_115cm_FD_185830 | JGI IMG/M metagenome (GOLD analysis project Ga0209648, IMG submission 185830) | Grasslands soil microbial communities from the Angelo Coastal Reserve, California, USA - Sample 9_17_2013_115cm (SPAdes) (version 2) | ecosystem: Environmental > Terrestrial > Soil >... | reverse complement strand
GGGCCTGCGCGTCTCGGAGCTGGTGACGCTGCCGCTTGCCGCGGCTGAGCGCGATCCGACCATGCTGGCGGTCCGTGGCAAGGGTGACAAGGACCGACTGGTGCCACTCTCCGATCCGGCGCGTGCAGCGATTGCGAAGTGGCTGCATGTGCGCGCCGCCACACTCGCCGAAGACGAGACCTCGCGCTATCTGTTTCCGTCGCGCGGCCGCACCGGGCATCTCACTCGTCAACGGTTCGCCCAACTCCTGAAGGAGTCGGCGCTGGCCGCCGGCATCGATCCCGCGCGCGTCTCGCCGCACGTATTGCGCCATGCTTTCGCTAGTCACTTGCTGGAAGCCGGCGCCGATTTGCGCAGCGTGCAACTCATGTTGGGGCATGCCGACATCGCGACGACCCAGATCTATACCCACGTCATACCGGAAAAGCTGCGATCGTTGGTGGAGGACAAGCATCCGCTGGCCCGCCGTCGGCGCCGGCCCCGCGTGAAGTAGGCGGTTGAAGTGGCCCGGTTGACAGGATTCCGGCGCCGGGCGACATCTGAAAATCAATGACCACATATCTCGACTTCGAGAAGCCGATCGCGGAGCTCGAAAGCAAGATTGCCGAGCTCAGGCATCTGCCGAACTCGGGCGATGTCGACATCGCCGAGGAAGTCATGCGCCTGCAGGACCGGGTGCAGAAGCAGCTGCGCGCGACCTACGCCAGGCTGACGCCGTGGCAGAGGGTCCAGGTGGCGCGCCACGCCGAGCGGCCGCACGCCCAGCGCTATATCGACCGGCTGATCACCGACTACATGCCGCTCGCCGGCGACCGCACCTTCGGCGAGGATGCCGCCGTGGTAGGCGGCGTCGGGCGGCTGGGTGGCCGCAGCGTCGTCGTGCTCGGCCAGGAGAAGGGCGACGACACCGACTCCCGCATCAAGCACAATTTCGGCATGGCGCGACCCGAGGGCTACCGTAAGGCGCAGCGCCTGATGAAGCTCGCCGACCGCTTCGCCATGCCGGTGCTTACGCTGGTCGACACCTCGGGCGCCTATCCCGGCATCGATGCCGAGGCGCGCGGCCAGGCCGAGGCGGTGGCGAGCTCGATCGACACTTGCCTGTCGCTCGGCGTGCCGCTGGTCAGCGTGGTGATCGGCGAGGGCGGCTCGGGCGGCGCGCTCGCCATCGCCTCGGCCGACCGCGTCTACATGCTGGAGAATTCCGTCTATTCGGTGATTTCGCCCGAGGGCTGCGCCTCGATCCTGTGGCGCAACAACGCCAACGCCCAGGACGCTGCCGAGGCGATGAAAGTGACGGCGGCAGACCTCAAGAAGCTCGAAGTGATCGACGAAGTGATCCCCGAGCCAATGGGCGGCGCCCACCGCGCGCCCGACGAGACCATCGATCTCGTGGGCAAGGTCGTGTCCGAAGCGCTGGGCGAGCTCTCGCAGTTCGACGCCGACACGTTGCGCAAGAACCGTCAGGAGAAGTTTTTGGCGATGGGCAAGAAGGGGCTTTAGAGTCTTTCGGATACAGCCTGAAAACGAAAGACTTGTTTTTTCTTCCGCCGGCGTTTTCTGCATTGTGTCGACTGGGATCGGACGCGGGCGCGTTCGATGAGCGTGGTTCGTGACGCGTGGTGGATTGGGCAACGGTCCTGACGTCGGCACTCGACGAGGCCGGCTACGGCATCGTTCATCTCGAACCTGGTGCATACCGCCGATCAGTTGCGCGAGCTCGCGACCATCGACGACCTGACCAAGCTTTTGAACCGGCGCCAGTTCCTTGCGTCGTTCGAAGACGAGTACAGCCGCCGAGCGCTGCCGCGGCATTGTCCGGCACGGCGATATCCTCGGTCGCCTGGGCGGCGAGGAAGTCGCCGCTGCGCTCACGGAAAGCGATATGCCCGGCGCCCTTCAGACGGCCAAGCGGCTATGCCACGAGATGGCGGCCGGGCTGTTCGAAGTCAGCGACGAGAAGCTCAAGGTGACGGTAAGCGTCGGCCTGGCGATGCGGCGCGCCCAGGATACCGATCCCGCCGACCTGCTACGGCTGGCCGACTGCGCGCTTTATGCCGCCAAGGCCCAAGGCCGCAATCGTGTCGCTGCCGACATTGGCCAGCGGTAGAGTAAAAGTCGGCGCTTTCCTTTCGCCCACAGGTTGAGCATTGTGGACCAACTGTCGAGAATGTTCGACACAACCTTGCTGTACTTTGGGATGCATGATGGATTGGGCGTCGGTCCTGACCTCAGCGCTCGACGAAGTCGGCTACGGCATCGTTTTGTTGGATAGCGACTTGCAGGCGCGATTCATAAATCGAGCCTACTACGAGATATGGGGCCTGCCGCCGCCGCCGCCGCCCGATACAACCTACAATTTTCCCGACCTCATGGAGCACGGCCGAACGACCGGAATCCTGAAAATCGCGCCCACGGCAATGGGCAACTATGTCAGCCAGCGCATCGCCCAGGTGCGCAGCGGTAACCAGCCGCCGGTGCAGTTGCGGTTGACCGACGGGCGCACCTTGCAGTTCGAGTGCATCGCCCTGCCGGATGGCGGACGCATGCTGACCTATGCCGATATCTCCGACCTGGTCCATACGGCCGATCAGCTGCGCGAACTGGCAACGACCGACGACCTGACGAAGCTGCCGAACCGACGCCAGTTCCTGACGTCGCTCGACGGCGAGTTTGCCCGGGCGCTGCGTCACGACTGGCCGCTGTCGGTGGTGATGATCGATGCCGACAATTTCAAGCTGATCAACGATCGGCACGGCCATTCGGTCGGCGACGACGTGCTGCGCGTCATTGCCGAGCGGTTCCGCAGCAGCGTGCGAACGGGCGACATCCTCGGCCGCGTGGGCGGCGAGGAATTCGCCGCGGCGCTTACCGAGATCGACATGCCGGGCGCGCTCAAGACCGCCCAACGGCTGTGCCGCGAGGTGGCGGCCGAGCCGTTCGAGGTCGGCGACGACAGGCTCCGAGTAACGGTGAGCGTCGGCGTGGCCGGGCGACGGGCGCTGGATACCGACCCCGGCGAATTGCTGCGCCTCGCCGACCGCGCCCTCTATGCCGCCAAGGCGGGCGGGCGCAATCGTGTCGCTGCCGACCTCAGCGGCCAATAGCGACCGGCTAGCCTTTCTCCTTGCCCGCCGTCGCGTCCCATAGCGGCGCGGCCATGGTCTCGCTGAAATTCCTGAACATGAGGTTGAACGAGATGCTGATGCGCTCGCTCTGGCCGTCGTTGGCCGGCACGGTGTGCTTCAGCCACGCCGGGAAGATCAGCAGCCGGCCTTCCTTGCTTTGCGCATTGGCGCCGTTGGCGGTGAGCCTGGTGTACTGGCGCGGCTTGGGCATGATCATCGAGGCCTGTCCGCGCGGATCCTGGAAGATGATCTGCGAGCCGGTGGGGGGCACGGCCACGTAGTAGACGCCGCTCAGGTAGTTGTTGGGATGGTGATGCATCGGATGATAGGCGCCCGGCGGATTGACGTTGGCCCAGCAGCCGGTGATGTCCATCGGATACTGGTCGATTTGCAGGAAGCGGGCGACGCCGCGGGCCGCCGTCTCGACCAGCTTCACGAACTCGGCAAAAGCCGGCTTGGTGTGCAGGTCCTGCGGCGTCTGCCAGTTGCTGCCGGCGGGGACTTTGGGCCGGGGCGCGATCAGCCGTTCGATCTCGGCCTTGAGCTTGGCGTTGAGCGTCGCTGCCGCAGCGGGCTGAAGGTCCACGACCCAGAGCGGCGTGGGGAAGATTTCCTGGACTTCCTGCTTTTCGATCATGCCCCAGTATAGCGGAATTCACTTCGCTTCGACCCGTTCAGAGCATTTGCAGGCCCGGCCGTTCGGTGGTCCAATCACGGTCACAAACAGGATCGGGAGGAACCCCAGGAGGAACCCGTGGCCATCACCGTCCAGCCGATCACGCCGAATTTCGCCGCCGAAGTGGGCGATGTCACCCTTGACGGGCCATTCGCGGCTGAGGATCTCGCCGCCATCCGCGCCGCCTTCACCAAATACGCGGTGCTGGTCTTTCCCGACCAGGAGTTCGACGACGAAAGCCAGCTCGCCTTCGCGCGCCATTTCGGACCGCTCGAGACCACCGTCTTCAAGGCGCGCAAGGACCACAAGCTGCGCCTGCACGAGAACATGGCCGATGTCGGCAATCTCGACGCCGAGAACCGTATCCTGAGCGCCAACGACCGCCAGCGGCTCTACAATCTCGGCAACCGGCTGTGGCACACCGATTCGTCGTTCAAGCGCCTGCCGGCCTATTGCTCGATGCTGCATGCCCGCTCGATCCCGCCGCTGGGCGGCCAGACCGAGTTCGCCGACATGCGCGCGGCCTATGATGCGCTAAGCGAGGCCACTCAGCGGCGTATCGCGGGCCTGGTGGCCGAGCATTCGATCATGACCTCGCGCGCCAAGCTCGGTTTCAGCGATTTCGACGAGAGCGAGCGCGAGGCTTTTAAGCCGGTGCCGCAGGTGTTGGTGCGCCGCTTGCAGGATTCCGGCCGCATGAGCCTCTATATCGCGAGCCACGCCGGTGCGATCCGCGGCATGGCCGACGAGGAGGCGAAGAAGCTCCTCGAGGAGCTGACCAACCATGCCACGCAGCGCCAGTTCGTCTACTCGCATCGCTGGCGGGTGAAGGACCTGGTGATCTGGGACGACCGCTGCACCATGCATCGCGGCCTCGACTTCGACGACCAGCGCTACCAGCGCGACATGCGCCGCGCCACGGTGTCGGACGTGGCGCCGACCTGCGAGCAAATGGGCCTGGCCGTCGCCGCCGAATGACGCCGGCATCGTTCCGCAAGCTCGCTCTCTCGCTCGAGGGCGCAGTGGCCGGGCGAAGGTGGCGCGCGGTACTTCCCGGAAACCGCGCCGCTCATAGAAAGGCGCGTTCCACGGCACGTCGCGGTAGGTCGAGAGATAAAGCGCGTCGAAACCCAGCGCGCGCGCCGTCTCGGTCGTGCCGCCGCGCAGCTTCATGAGGGCAAAGCCGATCGGTTGGCCGAAGGGCGAGACGGCCACCCAGAGCAGGCCGCGGCCGCGCCCCTGATCCAGCGAGGCGATCGTGGCGGGCGGCATATTGAGCATGTGCAGCAGGCCGACGCGCGCAAAGCGCCGGTCGGCATCGTTTTCGATCTGCGGCAGCAGCTTGATTTCGTTCGGGCGCGGGCGGCGAATCATGGCGGGTGATTGAGTACGCTTTGCCGGATACGGGAGGAAGTGCCATGACCATCGACATCGAACCGCTGAAGAAGGAACTCGGCCGCAAGATCGAGGATGAGGACGTCGTCACCCAGGCGCCAATCAAGGCGATGATCGCCACCTTCGACCGTCCGGATAAAGTGCCTGCGGAGGGCGAGGCGATCGCGCCGGGCTGGCATCTCTGCTTCCTGCACTCCTACGCCCGGCCTGCGTCGCTGGGAAAGGACGGCGCGGCCTTCGAGGGCGGCGTGCTGCCCAAGATCCCGATGCCACGCCGCATGTATGCCGGTTCGACCTTCACCTTCGACGGCGACATCCGGGTCGGCGACAAGCTCAGGCGCGAGATCGAGTTCACCGACATCCAGCTACGCAATGGCAGCACCGGCACGCTGGTCGTCACCACCCAGACCCGACGCATTTTCACGTCGCGCGGCCTGGCGCTGACCGAGGCGGCCAGCACGGTGTTTCGCGAGAAGGTGAAAGCGGGCGAGAAGAGCGGCGTTCCGGTGCGTGACGCTGCGCCTGCCGAGGTGCCGTGGCGGCGCACCATCAAGGCCGATTCAGTGATGCTGTTCCGCTACTCGGCGATCACCTTCAATCCGCACCGCATTCACTACGACCGCACCTATTGCCTCGAGACCGAGGGTTATCCCGGCCTGGTGGTGCACGGCCCCTTCGCCCAGCAATGCCTGTTCGACCTTTTACGCGATTCGATGCCGGGCCGCCGGATCAAGACCTTCGCCGTGCGCGCCCGCGCGCCGCTGTTCGACACCGCGCCGTTCGACGTGATCGGCCGGCCGACCGCCGACGGCAAAGGCGCCGAGCTCTGGACAGTGACGCCCAAGGGCACGATCGCGGCTCAGGCGACGGCGACGCTTGCCTGAGTCTGGTGTCTAATCGTTCGCCGCTCCGAAGCGCAGGGGGCGAAAGAAGGCACGGACGTCCTCGACCAGCAGCTCGGGTTCCTCGAGTGCGGCGAAATGGCCGCCCTTGGGCATGATGGTATGGCGACGCAGATTGAAGGAGCGCTCGATCCATTCCTTGGGCGGCGGCGGCGCGAGGTCGGCGGGGAAGGCGGCGAAGCCGGTCGGTGTTTCGACTCTCTTGCCCTCGGGCAGGGCCCGCGGCTTCTGCTCGGTGACGCCGCGATAGAGCCAGGTCGCCGTGCCGGCGGTGCCGCTCAGCCAATAGACCATGATGTTGTCGAGCAGCAGGTCCATCGAGAAGCGATTGAGCGGATGGCCGCCGCAGTCGCTCCAGGCCTGGAACTTCTCAACGATCCAGGCGGCTAAGCCGACCGGCGAATCGGTGAGTGCGACGCCCAAGGTCTGTGGCCGTGTCGCCTGGATGCGCTGGTAGGCAGTCCTTTCGTCACGTTCGGCCTGGACCTTGTCGAGCCACGCCTGCTCGGCGGCGCTGAACTTGGTTTTGCGCAGGTCGATGCCGGGCCGCAGCCCGATCATGTTGAGATGCAGGCCGAGCACGCCCGACTTCCACTCCTCCTTCTCTTCCTTCACCGGATGGTCGAAGGCCGCCCAGGACGAGACGACGGCCCCCCAATCGCCGCCTTGCACGCCATAGGGTCGGCGATAATTGAGCTTTTCGTGGACCAGGGTGTGCCACAGGCCGGCGATGGCGCGCGGGCCGATCGGGCCCGTGCTGCCGTCGTCGCGGATCGGCGGGCCGGAGAAGCCGTAGCCGGGCAGGGAGGGCGCGATGACATCGAATGCATCGAGCGGATCGCCGCCATGGTTCTCGGGATGCGCCAGCGCATCGATGATTTGCAGGAACTCGACGATCGAACCCGGCCAGCCGTGGGTGATCACGAGCGGCAGCGGCCGCGGCGCCCCCTCGACCTCGCTGCCGGGCTCGCGGATGAAGTGCAGTCGCTGCGGGCCGATATCGACCAGGTAGTTCGGCCAGCGGTTGATCGCCTCCTGGCAACGCTGCCAGTCGTAGCCGTGACGCCAATAGTCGACCAGTTCGGCCAAAAAACCGGGATCGGTGCCGGATGCCCACGAGCCGTTGTCGGCGATCGCCGTCGGCGGCCGCCAGCGGCGCAGGCGCTCGTCGAGATCGATCAATGCCCGTTCGGGAATGTCGACCTTGAACGGCTCGGGAGTTTCATGACGCGTGTCGCCCATGCGACAGGCGTAGCGCGGAACCTATTGCTCCAGCAAATCCGCCTTGAGCCGCTCGCGCGCGGCCGCGTCGAGCCCGAGCGCCCGTTCGGCGAAGGCCTCGGGGCCGCCGAAATCGGCCCGCACCACCTCGAACGCCGCCTCGAGATAGGGCGTGCGCGCCTCGACGATGGCGGCGCGGGTGTCGATGTCGAGCTCGGGATAGCGGCCGACATGGCCGGTCCACAGGTCATTGGTGCGGAGATAGTCTTCCATGACTGTCTCCCACGGTACGTCGAGCAGGCTGAGCAGCAGCGCCGAGGCGAAGCCCGTGCGGTCCTTGCCGGCGGTGCAGTGGAACACCAGCGGCCGGTGCGTGCCGTCGCTCAAGGTCGCGAACAGGGTACGAAAGGCCGGCACGCAGCGGCGCGGATAGTCGCGATAGTGGTCGGTCAGGATCTGCATCATGAGATGCGGGTTGGCGCTGCCGTCGGCGACGGCACCCCTGATCCGCTCACCCACGGCGGGCTCGATATGGGCACCGACGATGCGGCATTCCATGCCATCCACGCGGTGCGGTGTCTCGGCCGCTTCGTTGACGCCGCGCAGGTCGACGATGGTGCGCACGCCCAGGCGGCCCAACGCGCTGCGGTCCTCGTCGGTCAGGTTGCCGAGATGGGCCGAGCGGAACACCGCGCCACGGCGCACGACCTGGCCCTCCGCGGTGCGGTAGCCGCCGAGGTCGCGGAAATTGGAGCCGCCTTCCAGCGGCACGACATGGGGGAGCGAGGTATCGAGCATGACCGAGCCTTTAGCACGTCCGGCGCTCCCGAATCATGTCGGTTCTGGGTCATAATTCTTGCTGGCCCGTGCCAGCTCGGCCATCCCCGTCGCAAAATCCACGCGCGGACGCCACCGGAGTTCCTCGCGCAGGCGTGAGGTATCCGCTGTGATATGCCGAACGTCGCCCAGGCGATATTGCCCGGTCACGACGGGGTCGGGTCCCTTCAGGGTCGCGGCCAACGCCCTTGCCATCTCGCCGACCGTTCGCGGCGTGCCCGAACCGACATTGAAGGCGCGAACCCCCGAACCATGCTTTTCGCACGCCACGACGGTTGCCGCGGCGACATCCCGGACATGCACGAAATCGCGCCGTTGCCGGCCGTCCTCGAAGACCGACGGGGCCGCACCACGGCGCAGAGCCGAAATGAAGATCGCCGCGACGCCGGCATAGGGAGTATCGCGCGGCATGCCCGGGCCATAGACGTTGTGATAGCGCATCGCGGCCACCGAGCCCCCGGTCGCGCGCGCCCAGTTGCTGCAGTAGAACTCCTGCGCGACCTTGCTGCTGGCGTAGGCATTGCGCGGATCGAGTGGCGCGCTTTCGCTCACGAGGTCGGTCGTCAACGGCTGGCTGCACACCGGACAGGGTGGCTCGAACCGGCCGGCCGCCAGATCGCTTTCCTTCCTCGGCGCCGGACTCATCGCGCCGTGCTGGGCGCAGTGTCCGACGCCCTCGCCATAGACCACCATCGAACTCGCGAGGGTAAGGCGCGACACGCCGGCGCGCGCCATCCCGGCCAGCAGTTCGGCCGTACCGACATCGTTGGACGATGCGTAGTCCGGCAAGTCGCCGACATCCACGCCCAGCCCGACTTTTGCGGCGAGGTGAAGCACGGCGTCGACACCGGCGAGGGCGCGATCCACGGCGGTCGTGGTACGCACATCGCCAACCTGCAAGTCGACGTCGGCGGGCGGAGTCCATTGCCGATCCGCATGGACGTCCGCTCGCAGCGAGTCCAATACGCGAACGTCGTGGCCTCGTGACAGGAGCTCGCGAACGACGTGTTGACCGATGAAACCGGCGCCGCCGGTCACCAGGGTCCTCATTTCCGAAACTCCCCGGCGGCCATCCGCGGCGGTTTGGCCCGCAACGAGATTGCCAGACGCAGGAAGGTCGTCGCGATCGTCCAGGCAGCCTTCAGGCCAGCGATGAAGTCGCCCGATACCTTGGAAATACCGCCGCGACGTCGCCGATGGTCGACCGGAATCTCAAGGATCCGCCAGCCGGCCGCGGCCACGCGCATCTGCATTTCCAAGTTCCAGCCGAAAGTCTGCTCGCTCATGCCGAGCGCGCGCAGGCGATCGAGGCGAATGGCGCGAAAGGGCGACATGTCCGTAAAGCGCACGCCATAAGTGAGGCGCAGCAGGGCGCCCGAGAGCCAACCGGCGACGATCTGTTGCGGCGTCATGCTGCCCGGTTCGCGCACGCCGCGAAGCCGGGAGCCCATCACGAAATCGGCGGTGCCGGCCGCCACGGGCGCCACGACTGCCGGCAGAAAGGCAGGTACGTCGCTGCCGTCGCCATCGAGGAAGCAAACGATTTCGGTTTCGGGTGGAAGCGACGCCACACCGGCGGCGCAGGCGCGCCCGTAGCCGCGTCTCGGCTCGCTGACCACTCTTGCCCCCGCCGCCGCGGCCTCTCGTGCGGTGCCGTCGGCCGAGCCGTTATCCACGACAATGACGTCGTCCACGCCCTCGCTCAGGATCTCGCGAACGACGCCGCCGATCGGCTCGGACTCGTTGAGACAGGGAACGACAACCGCAACACGTCGATTTCCGGTCGGCAGCAGCATCGATGACATCTCCGATTCATGCCGCTGGATCGGCCAGAGACATTTGACGTTGGCGCAGGAAAAGCCGCGTCGCTGGTGCGTCGGCGCCGGGAATGCTCGAGAAGGCAGGCGCCCGACCTGACAGTTCATCCTCGAGCATCTGCAGCGAAGCTGCATCGTCGATATCGTACCACGGGGGCACATCGACTACGGGCAGCCCGATCTCGCGCGCGCGATCCAAGGTTCGCCGGTACACCGTGCTGGTACTCCAGCGAATGTCCTCGAACAGCCGACGATGCGGCTTCGACAGGCCGATCAGCGTATAGCCACCGTCGACCGCCGGGCTCAGAACGACGTTGTCGGCCTGCCGAACGGCATCGACCGCCATCTGCAGGATCGGCAGCGGCAACGTCGGACTGTCGGAATTGACCAGGAGGACGCCATCGTGGTTGGCGTTCAGCAGATCCCTGGCACCGTGAAAAAGCCGAACGCCGAAATCGCCCTCCACTTGCGGCATCAACTTGAAGCCGGCCGGCAGCAATGGCTGCAAGGCTTTTTCCGATCCGATAGGCGTATAGACCGCGTAGCCCGTCACATCGCGGTCTTCAGCCAGCCGGGCAACCGTCTGCGAAAGATCGCGAATGAAGCATGCCGATAGTCCCGCACACTCTTCGGGGCAGAGCGGCGGCGATAGCCGTGTCTTCGATCTTCCCGGAGCGGGTGTCTTGCACATGATGCCGACGGCAACGCTACCCATACCGCTTCTCCCTACGGTCCCAGCGCCTGGACAAGATCGAGGAACAGGTCGTCGATATCCTCGAGACCCACAGAGAGGCGAAGCAGGTCCGACGGACAGGGCGTTCCGGCGCCCTCGATCGACGCGCGATGCTCGACCAGGCTTTCAACGCCGCCGAGCGATGTCGCGCGCTTCCAGAGCTTGACCTGGGCCGCGGCGGCGACGGCCGCCGGTTCGCCGCCCTTCACACGGATCGACATCATGCCGCCGAAACCACCGATCATCTGGCGGATCGCAACGTGATGGCCCGCATGGCTCCTGAGGCCGGGATAGAGAACGGCGCTCAGTGCCGGATGACCGACCAGGCGGGACGCCAGCATCGCCGCCGTTTCGGATTGCGCCTTCACCCTGACATGCAGTGTTCGGATGCCACGCATCAACAACCACGCTTCGAAGGGACCGAGCGTGGCGCCGATTTGCGCCCGGACCTTGCGGATACGATCCCAGATGACGCTTCGTTCGGCCGTCGCCAGGACGCCCGCCATCACGTCAGAGTGGCCATTGAGGTATTTGGTGGCGGAGTGCACGACGATATCGGCCCCGAAAGCGATCGGCCGGGTGAAGATCGGCGTGGACACCGTCGAGTCCACGCACAGCACGGCGCCGACCGAATGGGCGATGTCGGCGATCGCGGCGATATCGGTGATCGTCCAAAGCGGATTGCTGGGGGTCTCGATCCAGAACAATCCGGTCTCGCCGGGGCGCACCGCCTCGCGAACCCCGTCCAGATCGGAGGTTTCGACGAAGCTGACGGAATGGCCGTGGCCGATATCGCCCAGCCAGGTGCGGAGGCCCCAATACATGACGCGCGACGCGATGATGTGCGTCGGCCTATCGAGCGCCTGCAAAACGGCGCTCGCGGCGGCCATTCCCGAACCGAACAGAAACGCATCTTCGGCGCCTTCGAGGGCGGCCATCAGGCTTTCGGCCTGTTGCACCGAGGGATTGTCGGTCGCGCCGTAAATGCGCCCGCCGCTGTAGCCGTTGTCCGCGTCGCGCAGATATGTCGTCGACATGTGGATCGGAGAAACGAGCGCCCGGGTGACGGGCTCGGCCAAGCCGAGACCCTGTGCCACGAGGGTCCGCGTCTTCAACGGCGAGGGTGTCTCATGATCCATGAAAATGCGTCCCGGTAAGCAATCCAAAACTTTGAAATCGGTTCCCTGTCGCGCGCTCTTTCATCGCCGTCCAAGCGCAATTTTGATCATTTCGTCGGGTCCGAGCGCGGTGTTCTGCCCCGTCTCATAAGTCGGCGCCTTGTCGAACGCCTCGCGCGACATATCGAGCGCATCGACCTGACGGCCGAGGATCGCCACCGTTTCGATGGGCACGCCCACCAGCCGTCGGTTCCAGTCGAAAGGCCCGCCAGCGCTCACCCAGCCGAACCAATGCCCGTAGGGGACGACCAGCTGGATCTTTCCCGCCGGGGTGCGCACGACCTCGCGGATGTAGCCGATCGTCGAGTCCTGATCGTCGAGCACCGGCAGGCCGATGAGGTCGCCGACCCGGACGGGCTGCGGGAAGCGCCGGGCCATTGTTTCTTCCGGCAACAGTTTGCGCTGCTCGACGGCTTTTGGGTTGGCGGGCGGCGGTGTCTGAGCGAGCGCGGGCAGCCACACGCTTTGCAGGACCAAGAACAAGACAGCGAACAACACAGCCATCGATTTGCCCCTGCCAAACGGTTGGGCGGCCAATCCGGGTCGCGGCGCAGACGCGCGATCTGCCGGCCCCTTGGAAGCATTCGCTCGAAATCGCGAAATCTTACGGTCTTCGACAAAAATTCTGGCGCGCTACCATCGCAGCCAGCGACCTGCCGCAAGCGCGCCGAAGACTGTTACGGTCAGAACAGCCGGAACGTGCCAGGACGCCACGTACAAAAGCGAGTTCTCCGGGCAATGCAGCGTATAGAGCGCGGCAGCGATGCCGCCGGCGAGAAGGCCGGCCATGGCGCCGCAGAGCCGCGGGTGGGTCGGTGCGCCATCGCGCAGAGCGACCAGCGCTGCGGCGAGTATCGGCAGGGACAAGGCTGTTACGCATAGGAAACATGCCGCGGGCGAGTCGCCCCACAGCCGGGTCGCCCAACTGGAACTCGGCGTGTCGGACATTTCCAGGCCGAGCCCGACCATCAGGATCCCGAGCGGCAAAAACAGCCACCACAAGCCCAGCCGACCTTCCGGATAGCTGAGCTTGAGCGTTGCCCAAAAGGCACCGGCCGCCAGGGCGGCGCCCGCCAACGCCGAAAAGACGATGGTGGCGCCCGGGCCGTGTGAAAGATGCGGGCTGGACGAGAGCAACAGCAAAATCGCGGCAAGGCTCGCCAACGACGCCAGCCCCGTCAGGGCGGCAAGACGGGGCCATCTCAGGCGCGCGCGCTTCGGGCCCGCACCCGCCTGGAGGTCCGATGCCAGCGTGTGAATGAGCTGCTGGGTGTTCATGAGCGGTCCCGCTCGAACTTGGCGCTGAGCGCCGCGAGGCCGCGATGGAAGGCGACATACACCGCGCCCCGGGATATCTTGAGCTTCATCGCCGTGTCGGCCACGCTGGCGCCGCCTAACCCCAGTTCTTCCACCACCTCCCGTTGCCGTCGCGGCAGATCGCCCAGCAAGTGACGGAGCGGCGTGGAAAAGCTCGGCTCGACCGGCGCCACGGGACGGATGTCGGGGAAATCGTCCAGCGGCAGTTCACCGCGGCGCCGGCGACGGCGGACGAAATCGACAAGCTTGTGCCGGATAATCGCGCGCAGCCACGGCGCAAAGGGATGGTCGGTGCGCCAGGTATGCCGCTTGAGGTGAATGGCTAAAAGGATGTCCTGCAGGACGTCTTCGACGTCGGACGATTGAAGGCCAAAGCGCCGCAGGTCGAGCGCAGCGAATTGCCGGAACGACGTCGACAGCGAGTCGAGCAGCCGGATATAGGCTTCGCCCGAGCCGGCCTGCGCCGCCCGCATGTCGGCCGCCCATAGTTGTTCGCGATCCTGCATGTCGATGATCGGACTAGAGCATACTTGTCTCCGGCCGAACTGACTTTGTCTTCACAAGGCTGTGAGGGCGGTAAGAAACAGCCTCGGCGAACGAAGACTATCGTGGAAAGGTCCGCACTCAATGACCACAAGATTGTCATCCGAACGCGGCAAGCGGCTGCATCCGCTCCCTGTGCGCATCATGCACTGGGTCAACGCGCTTGCGATGATCATCATGATCGGCAGCGGATGGAAGATTTACAACGACGAGGTCCTGTTCGGCTGGCTGCATTTTCCCGAGTGGATGACGGTCGGCGGCGAGGCGCAGGGCGCGTTGCAATGGCATTTCTTCGCCATGTGGCTGCTGATGGCGAACGGGCTGATCTACATCGGATACGGACTCTTCACGGGCCGCTTCCGCCGCAAGCTCTTTCCGATTCGTCCGCGCGAAGTGCTTGCCGAGATCGGCGAGGCGCTGCGGTTCCGCCTCTCGCATCAGGACATTACGCGGTACAATGCCGTGCAACGGCTGCTCTATGCCGGCATCATCCTGGTGATCATCGTGCAGGTGCTGTCGGGCTGGGCGGTGTGGAAGCCGATACAACTCTCCGAGCTGTCTGCGTTGTTCAACGGCTTTCAGGGTTCACGGCTGGTCCACTTCATCGGCATGGCGGCAATCGTCGCCTTCATCGTCATTCATGTCGCTTTGGCGCTGATCGTGCCGAAGACCATTGGCGCGATGATCACGGGCGGCCCGCGTGTCGATCCAACGCCCTCTGACGCAGCGCCCCCGGAAACCGCGCATTGATCGGAGGACGCATGTCTGTCCGCAGCCCATCACCGTCGCAATTCCGGCCCAAGACGGCAATCGATCAAAGCGTTCTCGAGAACAACAAGGCGCTTCTCGCCGACCGCCGCAAATTCCTGCGCGGTTCGCTCAGTCTTGGGGCGCTTGCCATGCTGACCGGATGCGATGTGACCAACCAGGACACGGTGCAGGCGGCGCTTCGCGCGGTGTCCTCCTTCAACGATCGCGTCCAGGAGCTCATGTTTCGGCCGAACCACCTGGCGCCGACCTACAGCGAAGCCCAGGTCGTGAAGCCACCGCGTTTCAACGCCTATTATGGCGTCGAGGATGTCGACCGGGTCGACGGCGCGACATGGAAGCTGGAGCTCGCCGGCCGGATTGCCGACAAGCAGCCGTGGACCGTGCAGCGATTCCAAGGGCTGCCGGAGCAGGAATGGATCATCCGGCATATTTGCGTCGAGGGCTGGGACTATATCGGGCAATGGTCCGGCGTGAATCTGCGGCACTTCCTGGAGCGGGTCGGCGCAGACCTCAAGGCGAAGTATGTCGCCTTCCGTTGCGCCGACGACTACAGCGGCAGCATCGACATGGCGACAGCGCTCCATCCGCAGACGATCCTGGCGACGAGATATGCGCGACAGCCGATCGCGGATCCGTTCGGATTCCCGCTGCGCCTGCGCACGGCGACCAAGCTCGGCTTCAAGAATCCGAAATGGATTACCGCCATCGAGGTGACCAACACCTACCCCGGCGGTTACTGGGAAGATCGCGGCTTCAACTGGTTCGCCGGCATCTGAGGGTTCGTCCGTCGGTAGATTCGCCAGCGATCCGGCTGCGTTTCCACCAGATGATAGAGTTCGCTCGAGGCGATCGGATCGCGCCGCCAGGCGCCGTCCTCCGCCGTGACCACGACCACGTCGCAGCCGTAGCGATCCGCCAGCGCGCTGACATCGTCGGCGGTCGGCTCGCCGGCGAAGACGCGAACGAAGCGTGCCTCGGTCGCGGCGCGCGCGCTGGCCGGAATCGGCGCGAAGGGGATGGCGAGCTCGTTGCCGGCATAGCATGAGCGCCGGTCGCCCAGCAGTGCCCAGGAAATGTTCGCGGGCCACGGCGTCATGTCGGCGAGGAACCGCGGATTGTTGGCGATCCGCTCGTTTGGTGCCGCGTGCCGTCGCACCGCCTGCCACATCGACGGTGTCGTCGCGAACAGCCGTTCGGACGGGGTGCGCGATCCGAAGAAGTCCTCCTGCAGGAGTTGCAGCGTGTCCGGCAGCGTCAATAGGACACCCACGGCCGCGAGGATGCCGCAGAGGCGTGCCCCGCGACGGGGCCAGCGCGAGATCGCCGCCGCGGCGAAGACGATCAGAAGCAGGAGGCCCGGCAGGATCGCGCGCCACCCGAGATCGTTGTTGTCGGCAACGACGCTGCGCAGCAACCAGGCCGCGCCGAGGCTTGCCGCCGCCAGAAGGGCGAGCGGCCGGATCGTCTGTCGGCTCGGTGCGTCGAGGCTGCGATCCTTGAGCAGGAAAAACAGGCCCACCAGGCCCGCGGGATAGAAGGCGGCAAACTCCACGGGCAGATAAACCAGCCAATAGGCGGGGACATCCAGAACGCGACGCAAGGATTCGGGAAAGGCAACCCCCAGGACGGCAACGGGCGCAATCACGATCGGCGGACCGCCGCCACGTGCCGCGGCGAAGGCGATCTGGTCGCGCATGAAAGGAAAGCTGATCGCGAGCGCCAAAGCCGCCGCGGCGAGAGCCCGCAGCAGAAAGGCCAGCCGGCGCTCCGGAGCAAGCGTCCAAAGCAGGTACAGCGCGATCATCGCGGCGCCGAGCACGAAGCTGACGCCGCCGACCCAGACCGAGCACTCGAAGCCGGCAGCTGCAACGAGACCAAGGATCAGCGGCGCGAACCAGCCATCGCGATGGGCCAGCTCGACCAGCAGAAGACAGGCGAGCACCACGCACGTGGCCGATGCGAGGTGCTGCGGCGCCCAGGCCATCTGGAACAGCCAACCGCCCAAGCCCGACGCCCTGCCAATGAGCGCGGGGGTAACGTCCGCTCCGGTCCATTCCAGCAAGGCGCGGACCGAGGCGGTCGCCGCCAGCACGATCACGACGAGCCCCGCCGCCATCTTGCCGCCGAGCCTCGCGGCGAGGCCGATCATCGTCAGAAGGGACGCGAAGGCGGTGAACCAGGTGAGCGCCGCTTCGGCCTCCCAGCCGCTCGCCCCCGTCATGACGGCAACGACGGCTGCGCTGAAATGCCAAAGATAATAGTAAGCGACACCGTCCGGCACGCCGCTCTCGCTGAAGAACGGGTTCTTCAGCGGAACGCCGGAGCGAATCATCTCGTCGACCATCGCGATCTTGGCGTGATCGAAGATGGAGGCGGCCAGCGTCATGCCCTCGGGTGCCTCCTTGGGAAGCACCGCGGCTGCCGGAGCGAGAGCCAGGAGAGACGCGGCCGTCACGACGGCTGCGATCGCCAGGAGCGACCGACGTTGCGGCATCGCAGGCCGCCGCAGGAAGCAGGCCACGAGACCAACGACGGCGAAGACGGCCGTCACCACGAGCACCGTGGCTCGGCCCATGCCGATCCAGCCCACGAGCGGCAGGACGATGACGTTGTAGACCGCCCAGCCCAGCGCAGGCGCCCACAGCCAGCAAGTCGGCGGCTCCGCGAGCCGCAGCGCAATCGGCGATCCGACCAAAGTCCAAAGCGCCAACATGACGACGGCGCAAAGGAAGGCGTTTTCGACATGAGCCATCTCTGAAGAGTGTAGCAAGAATATCGCCCGACTTCGGGTCGGGATGCCGGCTCAGAATTTTTGCGTCAAAGTCACCAGGAATGTCCGCCGCTGACCGAACTGCAGAGCGCCCCACGCCGACGCCGAACATGGCCGCCGCAGCCTCCACATGTGGTCGAGGTGAGCGCCGGCAATCCCGACACCTGCACGCCGGACTACAATTGCGGCGGCCATGAGCGGGGCCACAAGCACGGCCCGGGCTGTGGCCACGAGGCCGTGCCGCACGGCGACCATGTCGACTACCTGGTCGACGGCCACTTGCACCATTCTCATGGCAGCCATTGCGACGATCACGGCGCGCTCGAGGTCGTGGCCCGCTAGGCCGACATTGCCGCGACGAAGACGCCCGGCTGGCCCGCCGTCCGGGCGAACCGGTCAGAATTTTTGCGTGAGCCCGAGCAGGAAGGTGCGGCGCTGGCCGAACTGCGGGGCGCCGACGCCGACGCCCGTGCCGTTGCGGATCTGGTAGCTGTTGTCGAACAGGTTGATCACGTCGAAGCGCATCTGCGTGCCCTTGCCGAGGCCGATAGGGATCTTCTGCACCAGCGAGGCGTTGACGACGGCGTAGTTGGGCAGCGACAGGTCGTTGGGCGTGACGACTGTGGTGCGCAGTCCGCTGCCGAACAGCATGTCGGTCGAGACCTTGGTCGCCCAGTCCTTGTCGGCGTTGAAGGTGTAGGCGGCGCCGGTCGACATCGTAAAGCCCTGGTTATGGTCGGTGAAAATGTAGTTGTTGGCGATGTAGGCAAGCGTGGTAGCGGCGAAGTTGAACTGCGCAGAGGTGATGTTGGTGGCGATCTGAGCCGAATAGGCGCCGTTGAAATAAACCGACCAGGGACCGTCATCGTAGCTGGCGTTAAATTCGACGCCTTTGCCGATGGCATTGGCATAGTTGAACGAGGTGAGCTCGATGGGTGCACCAAACTGGCCCTCGTCGAGCAGGTTCTGGGAGATCTTGTAGTAGGCGCTGAGACCAACGGTCAGGCCGCGCAGCGGCTTGGCGGTGACGCCGACGTCGAAATAGTCGGCCCGCTCGGCCCTCGCCGGATCGGCCGTCGTCACTTCGGGCGCGGCGACCGTGCCGGCCAGCGCTGCGACCGAGTTGGTGCCCACCTGGAGAAGCGGCGGCGGCGTGAAATAGCGCGAATAGCCGGCGCGCACGGCGAAGGTCGGAGTGGGCTGCCACACGACGTTGATGCGCGGGCTGAACTGGTTCTCCTGGGTGTTGGCGTTGATGGCGTCGAAACGCAGGCCGAAATTCACCGTGACGGTCGGCACGATCCGCCATTCGTCCTGCAGGTAGACGCTATAGGTCCAGCCGATGAGGTCGGAGCCGGTGGTGAAGCCGATGGGCTGGTCGGACGGAACCAGACCGCTGGTCGGGTCAGTGGGATCGCTGAGGACCAGCGGCAGGGTATTGCCGTTGGTGATGCTGGTGGCGTGCTCGCGCTGCATCAGGAAGCCGCCACGCAGCGTGTGGCTGCTGGCGACCTTCCAACTTCCGTCGCCTTGTACGCCGGTGGCGAAGCTTGTCCGCTGGGTCCATGGCGCGATGCCGTTGAACGCCAGGTCCCCGAACGTATCGGGCTGGTAGGAGAGCTTCGAATAGCGGGCGAAGCCCGAGAGCTGGAAGTTGACGTCCTGGTAGCTCTTCTGCAGCGAGGCGATGGCGAAGTAGCTCTTTTCCCACTGGCGCTGGTCGAGAACCGCGCTGTTAAAGTCCGTTTGGCCGTTGACGGTGAAGTTCGGCATCTGGAAGGGGACTTGGGGGATCTGGAAGCGCGAGCTTGCACCGCCGCCGATGAAGGCGAGCCGCGTGTTCTCATCGACGATGCTGGTGATCTTGGCCAACCCATACCATTGGTCAGTGTCGTCGTGAATCGGCGAAAACGACGAGGTCGGGTTCTCGATGCCGAGACCGTTGTGGATGTACTGGCCTGCCGCGAAATAGTCGATCGCGCCGGTGCGGCCGCCGTAGGAGAAGGCGGGCTGCGAATAGTCGCGCGAGCCGCCGGTGACGGAAATCTCGGCGCCGGGATTGGTCGTGCCGGATTTCACGGTGATGTCGACGATGCCCGAGGTTTGCAGGCCGTACTGGGCGGGCAACGCGCCGGTGAGCAGCGACATCTGGTCGGCGTAGCGCGTTGCCAGGATGTTGTTGAACAGCGACAGGCCTGGCGGCAACTGCACACCGTCGAGCCGGTACTGCACGTTGCCGTGCTCGCCGCGCACATGGATCTGGCCGAAACTGTCCTGCACCACCCCGGGCGCGCGCAACAACACCTGATTCAGGGGCGCGTTCTCGCCTTGCGGGACGTTCGAGATGGTGCGCTGGCTGAAGTCGTAGGTCGTGGCGCCGAGGCTCGGCTGGATGGAACTGCGCGCTTCGTCCAGCCGGGTCGCCGTGACGGTGATGCCGAGCAACGGATCGATGACCGGCGGCGGTGGCGGCGGCGGCGTTTGCGCGGCGGCCGGCGCTACCGCTACGACCAGGCCCGAGACCAACGCCAGACTGCCGACATGCCGCCGCATGGCTTCCCCCTACGATCCACTTTCGGAGAAGCATCGTTATAATATTACATCATGTCCGGTCAATCCTGATGCGCCCATCGCCGCAGCAGTCCTACTTCAGGACGGCGACGCCTGCCTGGGACAACAGATCGTCCTGTGCTCCGGCGCCGCCGCTCACGCCAATGGCGCCGATAACCTTGCCGCCAACCATCAGAGGATTGCCGCCGCGCGAGGCGATCACGTCGTCGAGCGTCGTCAGATAGTTGAAGTACGGACCCTTGCCGATCAGGTTTTCAAAAGCCAGCGTCGGGCGGCGATAGCGCGCCGCCGTGCGTGCCTTGTGCTGGGAAATCGCGATCGACGCATACTGGCAATTGTCCATTTTCTCGAAATAGACCAGGTCGCCGGATGGCCCGACGACGGCGACGCAGAAGCCGTCCCATTTCCGCTTCGCTGCCTCGGCGGCAGCACCTGCGGCGACCTTCTTGGCGGTCTCGAGATTGATCGTCTCGCCGTAAGGCGGCGGCGTGAACGTGTCCGCTACGGTGTCGTTCGGGTTGTTCGGATTCGGCGCCACTGGGCCAGGACCGCCGAGCTTGTCACCAGTGCCGCGCCCAGTGCGCCTGCCATCAAAGTAAAACGACTCATTTTTTCCTCCCTCAATTCCCGCCGGCGTTGGTTGGATGGCTGCTCCGGCGCGGTCTTATCCAACAGGCCGAGCTTATCGGACTATGAGCGGCTTGGAGAATTGACGGTTTGGTTACCACGCCTGTCGCGTCGGCTTGATCGACCCGGAGCGGATGCCTCAAACGAAATGAGCGCCCTTCTCGGGGCGCTCATTCGCTTGTGCTGACGCGATCAGCGGTTAGTGGCCGGCGCGTTCGTCGGCGGGACCGACCTAGGGGCCGTCGCTGCGGCGCTTTCCGGCTGGCGACGTTGATCCTTGTAGTCCGACATTGCCTGCAGCGCGTCCTTGCTGAGGCTCGTGGTCAGCAGCACTGATTTACCGTCGCGTTGGAACTTGATGTCGCTCCACTTCACCGCGACGTCCTTGCCGCCGACGCCCATCACGCCGCCAACCGTCACGACGACCACCTTGATGGCGCCGTTGTCGTCAAGATAGAGTTCGTCGATCTTGCCGATCGTGCTGCCGGCATCGTCATGCACTTTGGCGCCGATGATAGCGCTGCCCGCCATCTCGCCGCTTGCGTTGAAGTCGCCGGTCGAGACCGTAGCCGGAGCGGCCGGAGCGGCCGGCGCGGGCGTCGTGGCGCTGCGCGGCGGCGCGTTCGCCTGGTTCTGCGCATAGGCGCCGGTCGCACCGCAGGTGAGGAACGCCGCCAGGACGATATGTTTCAGCATGGTTCAGCTCCCTTGTTGCAAAGGCAGATGAACAACCAACGCCCCACCGCTCCCGCAAGTTGCCGCCGCGATGGCATCTAATCGGGCGAATCCGGCATTGCTGCGAGCTTCAGCTCCGCGATCCCTAGTCCTTGAAAAACAACGATTTCAAACCCGCCCGTGGCAGTGCTTGAACTTCTTGCCCGAGCCGCAGGGGCAGGGCGCATTGCGCGCGACCTTGCCCCAGGTCGAGGGATTGTTGGGATCGAGCGCGGCCTTGGCGGTGCGTGGGCGCGGCAGCGTGGCGACGCCGCCGCCGTCGGGATCGGCCAGGTCGAAGGCGGGGTCGTCGCTGAGCCGGGTGGCGAGCGCCGGATCCTCGTGGACCTCGTGCATCTGCGCCGGCATCTCGGGCATCGGCGCCGGTTCCATGCGCAGCTGCAGCGTGGCCAGCAGGCTGACGACCTGCTCGCGCAGGCCGCTCAGCAGGTCGTTGAAGAGATTGAACGCCTCGCGCTTGTACTCGTTCAGCGGATCCTTCTGGCCGTAGGCCCGGAGTCCGATGCCCTGGCGTAGATGGTCGAGGTGGAGCAGGTGATCCTTCCAGCTCTGGTCGAAGAGCTGCATCAGCACGCTCTTCTCGACCTGGCGCCAGACGTCCGTGCCATGCTGCGCCGCCCGTTGGGCGAACAGCCGCTCGACGGCATCGTTCAGCCGCGACTTTATCTCCTCGTCGGCGATGCCCTCTTCCTTGGCCCAGGCGTCGACCGGCAGGTCGAGGCCGAACAGGCGCTGCACCTCGTCCTTGAGCTCGGCCGTCTTCCATTGCTCGGCGTAGACATCCTGGGGGATCGTCCGCGTCACCAGGACATCGACGACGTCGCTGCGCATGCCGGCCACGGTGTCCGAGACGTCCTCGGTCGCCATCAGCTCGACGCGCTCCTTGTAGATCTCCTTGCGCTGGCTGTTCATGACGTCGTCGAAGCGCAGCAGGTTCTTGCGGATCTCGAAGTTGCGCGCCTCGACCTTGCCCTGCGCCGTCTCCAGCGCCTTGTTGAGCCAGCGGTGGGTCAGCGCCTCGTCGTCGGCCATGCCCTTCTTCTGGACCCAGTCGAGCACCTTGTTGTTGCCGAAGATGCGCATCAGGTCGTCTTCCAGCGACAGGAAGAACTTCGACGCGCCCGGATCGCCCTGGCGGCCCGAGCGGCCGCGCAACTGGTTGTCGATGCGCCGGCTCTCGTGGCGCTCGGTGCCGACCACGTAGAGGCCGCCCGCCTTGAGCACGATCTCGC
>Ga0209648_10001009_pt1 | contig 22472 bp, 26 predicted proteins | sample GraSoi2013_115cm_FD_185830 | JGI IMG/M metagenome (GOLD analysis project Ga0209648, IMG submission 185830) | Grasslands soil microbial communities from the Angelo Coastal Reserve, California, USA - Sample 9_17_2013_115cm (SPAdes) (version 2) | ecosystem: Environmental > Terrestrial > Soil >... | reverse complement strand
GAATTCGAACGGCAGCTTTCTGATGACGCTCTCGGACATGTCGGTGGTGACGGCGGAAGTGAAGGTCGACGAGACGGACATCGTCAACGTGAAAATGGGCCAGGAGGCTGACGTGACGATCGACGCAGTGCCCGGGAAAATTTTCAAGGGCAAGGTGACGGAAATTGGATCGCAGGCCGTGCTGCGCAGCTCAGGACTGACCACCACGCAGACCACCACAAGCACGCAGGAAGCGAAGGATTTCAAGGTCGTTGTGACGCTGGCGAATCCGCCGGAGAATTTGCGGCCTGGTCTATCCACGACAGCCAAGATCAAGACGGCGGAACGGAAAAACGTCGTGGCTATTCCGATTCAAGCACTGGCGGTGCGAACGCGCAGGGATTTGGAGGAAGCGGCCAAGAATGCAAAGAAACAGGGCAGTTCCAATGTGACGCTGGCAGCGCCGCCGCCTCCGGCCCCAGGCGAACCGAAAAAGGACGAAGTCCAGGGCGTGTTCGTGATCAACGGAAATAAAGCATTGTTCCGGGCCGTTGAGACGGGCATCGCGGGTGTCACGGACATTGAGATTACGAACGGTTTGAAGCCCGGTGACGAGATCGTCGTGGGCAGCTACAAGGCACTGCGCACGCTGAAGCCGGAGTCGCAGATCAAGGTGGACAACAGCGCGCCGAAAAAACAGGACGATCAGCAGAGCTGACGCGCGGCCAAGGACGAGGGAGATTCGCATGCCTGTCGAGACACCAGCCACAGATTCGTACCGGGAAGACCTGGTCAGCTCCGGCGTAGTGATCAAGACCGAAGCGCTGACCAAGGTCTACGAAATGGGCGCGGAGAAAGTGCACGCCCTGAGTGGCGTGGACGTGGAAATCCGCAAGGGCGAATACGTGGCTATCATGGGGCCGTCCGGATCGGGAAAGTCCACGTTGATGAATCTCATCGGCTGCCTGGATTCACCGAGCGCCGGGAAGTACTGGCTGGCTGGGCGGCTGGTGAGCGACCTGGATGATGATGAACTCGCTTACATCCGGAACAAAGAGATTGGCTTCGTATTTCAGACATTCAACCTGTTGCCACGCGCGACGGCGCTCCACAACGTCGAATTGCCGCTGATTTACAACGGTACACCGTCCGAAGAGCGCATTGAGAAAGCGAAAAAGGCGCTCGAACGCGTGGACCTGATGGACCGGATGCACCACAAGCCGAATGAACTTTCCGGCGGCCAGAGGCAGCGCGTGGCGATTGCGCGAGCGCTGGTGAATTCCCCATCGATCGTGCTGGCGGACGAGCCCACCGGAAACCTCGATTCGAAAACGGGCGAAGAAATCATGGCGCTTTTCGCCAACCTGCACGGTCAAGGAAACACGATCATTCTCGTGACTCACGAGCATGACATTGCGCAGCACGCGCACCGTATCATCTTCATTCGCGACGGCAAGATCGCTTCTGATGAAGTAGTCGTGAAGAAGTAAGCGGACAATTCGGCTCTTTCATTCCACCGAAAACTGAATAACGTACCTGTGTTTGCGAAAAGAAAGCCGTTGCCCACGGGTGTCTTTGGGTGCGGAGCGGAAAGGAAAAGCCGAATGCCGAATGACAGGGGACCTGGAGGGCCATCGCTGAGCAACGCTGTTCTGAATCTTGCTGCAGACAAGGCGCAAAGATACGTCCGGGAGATTGCTGAACGAAGAGTGGGTCCTTCTGAAGCCGCGGTGGCGGCGCTTGCCGAACTTTGGGAGTCTTTTCCTTCATCGCCGAGCGACCCGAGTGAGGTAATCACGAGACTCGACCAAATTGGCTCAGGGGCAACGGTGGCGACGACCGGCGGGCGTTACTTCGGCTTCGTGAACGGCGGAATGGTTCCGGCCGCGCTGGCTGCCAATTGGCTGGCGGCGGCATGGAACCAGAATGCGGCACTGCGCGTGATGTCTCCCATCGCGGCGGAATTAGAAGAAATAGTCGTTCGCTGGGTTTGTGAGGCACTGGGATTACCTCCGGAATGCGCAGGGGGCCTGGTTACCTGTGCCACCATGGCGAATTTCACGGCGCTCGTCACGGCACGTCACTCGCTTCTGGCACGCGCGGGATGGGATGTCACGGCTGACGGGATGTTTGGCGCCCCACCCATCGAAGTGGTCGTCGGCGCGGAAGTGCATGCATCGATGCTGAAGGCGTTGGGTCTGGCGGGATTTGGAAGGAACCGCGTAACCATCGTGGAAGCAGACGGCCAGGGACGGATACGGGCCGATAAGTTGCCGCGTCTATCAGAACGGACAATTGTGTGCATTCAGGCTGGGAACGTAAATACGGGAGCATTCGATCCTGCTGGGGAAATCTGTAAAGCGGCAAGGGAGCAAGGCGCGTGGGTGCATGTGGATGGCGCGTTCGGTTTGTGGGCCCGGATCTCGGGGAAATACGAACATTTGACGTGCGGATTCGATCAGGCTGATTCGTGGGCCACGGATGCGCATAAGTGGCCCAACGTCGGCTATGACAGCGGCTTAGCCATCGTCAGAGATGGTGATGCGCTGCGTGCGTCGATGGGGATTACTGCGGCGTATCTCGAACCCGGTTCGCGCCGCGAGCCAATGCATCACACCCCGGAAGCGTCGAGGCGCGCGCGGGGCGTGGAGTTGTGGGCGGCGCTGAAATCGCTCGGGAGGTCAGGGTTGTGCGCGCTGATTGAGCGAACCTGCACCCACGCGCAGCGGTTTGCCCACGGGCTGCGAGAAGGCGGGTTTGAAGTGCTGAACGATGTAGTGATCAACCAGATTCTGGTGTCCTTTGGTCGGCCCGAAGTAACACGAGAAGTGATCCGGCGCGTCCAGGAGGACGGAACCTGCTGGTGCGGCGGGACAGTCTGGCAAGGGAAGACTGCGATGCGGATCAGCGTGTCTTCCTGGGCGACTACGGAGACGGATGTGGAACGCAGTCTGGAGGCCATTATCCGCATCGCCGGTGAATGTCGCGCAATGTAACCTTCTACAAGGACAAAGGGCTGGCGGAATCTTCAGGAAAAACTACCGGCTGTGCGCGACGCTTGAATTTTCAAGATCGGCAAAAGTCTGTGCCGCACTCAGATGTGTACGCGAGAGCCGGTCGTGCCAGGTGAGTTCATCTTCGTCCCACATGGCCCAAAGGAAGCCCAGGAAAAAAGTTCCTGCGGAGAGCATGTAGCCCGTGCTGCGCAACAGCATTTGCCTTGGTGTGGGCGGTTCGCCGGAAAAGCTGACGACCTGCAAACCTCGCATCATCATGCCCGGAGTTGTGCCGCCGAAGATGGTGAAGAGAGCAAAGTATTGCAGATAGACGATGGCAAAAGTCGTGGCGTGTACGGCGGCGTTCAGTTTGCTCAACGTAAATTGCCCGCCGAGCGAGGCAAAGAGCACCAGGAAACCACCATAAGCGAATAACAGGCAGCAGAAGTCGAGTAGCGCCGCGAGGCGTCGATCGTCGATGGATGCCACGGGATGAAGGCCGGGCGGAGATGTCCTTACGTCCGCATCGAGCTTTGTTTGCGGGTTTGTCTCTGAATCCGGTGGTTCAGAGACATCGATAACCATCCGAGATTCTTCGAGAATACGTTTCTTTGAAGGTCGGCCGATCGCGATGGTAAAGGAAAAATCTTCCTCGACGGATGCCGGAGTTTCCGCGACTCCTACCGGAGTATGCGACGGCATCTTTTCTGAAGGGCTATCGAACGAAAACTGGGACTGAGCCGCGTTTGGCGCAAGCTTTCGCCGCCGAGTGCGAAAGGCATCGAGACGTTGAGCAAGTTCGCCCCGCCAGGCGGCATCTTGCTCCATCGGACGCGAGACGAGGGAGCTTTGCTTGGAACGATCGGTCCCGGTAAAGACAGAATTCGCGTGCGTGACGAGATTCTCTCTCGCGGAAATGCCCGAGGGATCTTCCCAAATCGAAGGACCGACGGAAAAGGATGAATCACAGAAATTACAGGCGCGAACGCTTGACGGCAATACGGCGCCACATTGCAAGCAAGTTTTTGTCACCGGTTAGTTTTGCGCTGCGGACGCTTCCACTCCGGTGAGGAGGGAACATTTCGAAAATAGCATACACCTGAAAAGTCAAGCGCACAAAGGAGAGGGATTGTAACGAAAGAGACAGCAGGTCAGGGGCGCGGAGTCCAAGGAACGAAGTTTCAGGCGTCCATTTGCTGCGCGAGCATGTCGCGGCTGAAGGAGATGCGGCGCCCCAGGGCAACCGCGGCAAAATAGGCGCACTGTCCGCGTTCGGATTCCGTCCAGGCCCGCAGTGAGGGAATAACCCGGGCAATCGTCGAGCGCAGGAAATTCAAGAGGCTGAAATAGGCGCCAATTGCCTGGACGCTATTGCGGTCTTCCGGGCGTTCCGGGCAGAGTTGGAGCAACTGCATGACACGTTTGAAATCATCGCCGGAGGCGAATCTCTGGATGCCGGTAACGTCCTTCACCTCAGCTGAAAGAACCTGTTTCGAGGACGCAGCGATGAGCGAGCGGCAATAAGAGATGAAGAACTGCAGCAACGCCGCTGCCGAGAAGACGAAGATGACGCCGGCCATCATCGCGACACCACCGCAAGGCGAGCGGGTGCAAGGCGCGCCTCCACAGGGATTCGCCAGATGGTGTAGGCCCACGCCAAAGGCAGAGACAAAGCTATCACCTGCGGCAGGTGACCCCAAACCAGATGCAGACCCGGGTAAAGGTTTCGCAGCGCATAAGTTGCGGCAAAGGCGCTGAAATAAAGGCCAAGAGAAAGCACCAGCTGTATGATCTGGGCTCGCGTCTCACGGAGCTTCAGAATGGCGCCCCACAGCAGATAGGTAAGCACCAAGCCGACAAAGTAAAGGTTTTGAGACAACTCGATGACGAAGCGCGTGAGCATGCGATCAGATGATTGCTGGATGACCTGGTAGGAAAAGAATGCCGTGCCTGCCAGAAGCACGATAGCCGCAAGGCGAACGTAGCGCCCTGTCTGTAGTTCGCTCAGAACATAAGAAAACAGGGTGATCAGTGCGAAGTAGAGACCAACGGTCAGCAGCGCGTCGGAGTAAAAGTAGAAATACAAATATTGCGCGGAACTGAAACCATAGTGCGAAAATACCCAGAAACGAAGGATCGTTACAACAAGCGATCCCAACATGTAAATATTCAAGGCCAGATAACGACGGAAAGAGTGGCGCTTCAGCGCACACAACACCACGCCGGCCTCCAAGAGGGCGGTCAGGAACCACAGTACATAATCAGCAGGTCCGAGCACGGTAACTTTCCTTCGCCCCGGACGAGTTCAGGTCGCTGAAGAACTACGTGCTCAGCGTCTGACTAGCTATTACCAGGGCGTGGGCGGCGTTGGCCCACCGGCGTTGGCCACTACAACTGGCGTATTGCTGTGCGCCGTAACAATGGTCTTCAGGCCCATAGCTGCCGTTAACACCAGCATGGCCAGCAACAGCGAATTGAGTTTGCGTGACATTTTGCCTCCGGGGTTTGGAACAACCCAGGAGACAGTGTATTTCTTAATACACCAATGTCAAGCAACTCAGTCGATGAGCCTGTTTCGAATCGATACACACCATCCCGTCCCATCGTTTCGATAAGCTTTCGCCTACCCTGATAGGTGGGACAGTGTCCGATCCCGCATAGGTTAGGTTTTGGGACTGCACGGGTCAACAGTACGGTAGTACTAAAAAATATAGGACTGGCGTGGCTCCGAGGTCAGATAGGAAGCCTGCTGGGGCTTCCCGGGGCATGCGGCCCAGCGCGCTTCACCTCACTGTGTCCAGCCCGCGCGACTCATCTTGATTGGACTGCTGGTCAGCGTCTCGGATAAATGCCGTTAGTCGGTCCGCAGGATACAACGCCTTGACACATTCGCCGACGAGTCCGTAGCATAAAGAGCACCATCATGCCGGCGTAGCTCAGTGGAAGAGCGAGGGTCTCATAATCCCTAGGCCGTGGGTTCGATTCCCCCCGCCGGCACCATTCTTCGAGCTGCTTACCGATCCGGATCCGGGGTCGTAATCCAGCGATTGAGCGATTGATTCCCTTCCACCACCATGCTGCCCATGACCGTCCCAAGGACGAAAAGCGCCAGCGCCAGTCGGTTATCGAAGCCAGGGACCGTGAGTGAGCCATTCGGGGGCAATAACCAGGCAAGCACGACGGCGGCGATGCCCGCAGCTGCCATGCCCCTCTTTGACCCCCGAGTTTCGCGATTAGCAAAAGCGCGAGCAGAGCGCTTTTTTCCAGCTCGAGTGTGTAACAAACCCCGCGCATAGCCAGCAGCCCAAGGGCAGCCAGAAAACCTTCCGATTCGGAACCTGGCCAACTGGGGCGTTCTCCGGACCTTTTGCACCCGCAACGATTATAAGCACCAAGAGAGTGACGACCACCCCTATCAGGCTGCCCGTAATCATTCCTCCGAGGAAACCACTCATGAGTACCCCGTCCGTATGGTGCCAAAATAGCCCCGCGGCGGTTCTGCGCCAACGGGCACGACCGGGCAAGTTGTTCGACTCGCCTCTCATCCAACTGCAGGCCGTATGCGTTCAGAGGTAGTATGCTCAACTCGCATCCCGACGAACGAAATGCCCGAATGGAATCTGGAAAGGTGCATTGAGAAGCAGTCCACATGAATCCATCGGCTGGAGCTGAGGAGCAGGAGCATGAATGATCGCGCGGAAGCTCGCAGTATTCTGAGTGAATCCGCTGTGATCGTATTCGTCAACTCCATAGCCGGTGGAGGCCGGGCACGTTCTTATCTGGCACAATTTCAGAAACTATTCGAATCGGCCCAAGTGCACGCGAAATTTGTAATGACGAACAGCGCGGCGGAACTCGAGTCGTTCGCGCGAAACGCCATTTCGCAGGGACGGCGTGCGCTTTTTGCGATGGGTGGGGACGGAACATTTCAGGCGTTGGCGAATGCGGCATTCGGGGCCGACGTGCTCTTGGGTGTCCTCCCCGTCGGAGGAGGAAATGATTTCGCCGCCGCGCTCGGGTTGCCGGGCGATCCCCTGAAGGCGGCGGAATCCATCTTGCGGGGCAACCCGCGTTTTGTGGATCTCGTGAGAGTTCGCACAGCCGAGGGACGAGCGCGCTTGTATGCCGGAGGAGGAGGTATCGGACTTGACGCCGAAGCGGCACGCTACGCGACTGGCGCGTACCGTCGTCTTCCAGGTCGATTGCGCTATATCGCGTCAGCGCTACGAGCGCTTGTGGGATACGTGCCCATCGAAGTCCGCATCGAATTTCCGGGGAGCGATCTCGTTCCTCGGGAAGCCAAAGCATTGCTGGCAGCCGTCTTGAGTTCCCCGACTTATGGCGCCGGTCTGAAACTGGCACCCGGCGCGACCATTGACGACGGGTCTCTCCACGTTGTCTTGATCGAAGATATCGGCAGGTGCGAAGTATTGTGGTTACTGCCGCGGATGCTGAGGAGCGGAGAACTTCGAGCTTCACGTGTCCAGCGCTGGAAGGCTTCTAAGGTGCGTCTGACGACCCGCACGCCCAGCGTGTTCCATGGAGACGGCGAAATCCTGGGCTCAACACCAGTGGAAATCGAATTGGTGCCCGGGGCCGTGCAGGTCCTGGCTCCCGCACCGCGCTAGGTCATATTAGCCTAGGGCAGGCGCCGCGGGCTACGGCGTATTCTTGTGGAACACTTTACGGCGGATATCCGGCCAAAATTCCTTCAGTTCGTTGGACAATCCGTCGTACAAAATCAGAAAAGCAAATGTTGTTGCATTTCGAGAAGCCGTGCGGTCAGCCGGAACATGGTAGACATTGGAAATAGCCGCGGCAACGGCATTGCCAACCGATTCCGAGTAGTTGAAGTGATCATGTCCCGAATCCGTCCGAGTGACAAAGAGCCGGTTGATGCCATGGTAGGCGCGGTGAACAAAGCGCCCGTTTCCTAGCTGGTAGTAGCGCGGATCTTCGTGGAGCAGGCTGGGGAAGACCGCCGTCGTCATATAGGTGCCTATGCTGTTGTCCGCAAAGGACGCGCCAAAACGTTTTCCGTAGGCGCCCCAGCCCTGTCCCCACTCTTTTGGGTCATTCTTTGCCTGGGCGATGGCTGAGAGAACGCCGTTAAACGGATATGCTGCCCAATCGAAAACCCCCGCGGTCGCCAACCTGAATTTTTGGCCGGATGTGAGCGGCGGAAGCTCTTTGGCGTTCTCGACCGTCCCGTAGTTTGGCAGGACCTCGAAGATGCGATCGTTAACGGTTCCTGTTTCTTTTTCCAGCTTGCTCTTCCCAACTGTCCCGCCCTGTTTGTCCTGTTCGGCTTTCCCATCTTTTGCGCTCTTCGGTTGTGGATCCGAAGGAGCCGGAGTTGGCTGCAGTAGTTCCGGCTGCTGCGTGCACGCTGGGGCGACAGCGACCAATAGTCCGATCAGAAGTGAAAGCGCGATTCGACGCTGCATCCCATTTTGTCTGTTCATAGCTAGCTCTTAGTATCTCCCGGCCGACATGCATTTCAGAAACAAAAGGGATGACGCCGTTTCCACAATGCTAGGTTCCAACTTAGATTCGCCACACCAAGAAATGGTTTTACCCGGATTTCATCCACAAGCAGAGATTTCGCCACGATTCACTGGGTGGTTTCGGCAACGGGCAAGCACTTACGGGCAGATCGCAATCTCGGCTCGCCCGTGGGCAGGAGATTAGAGTCAGCTCTTTTTCTTGTCGATCTTGAGATTCAGAACGATGTCCTTGCGACTGTCGAAGCTGGAGACGGTACGAGTTGAGGATTTGGCGCCCTCTTTTTCCGCATGGAGTTCGTAATCGGCGTTGGGATCCAGGCCGCTGAAACGGTAGCTGCCTGTGTCATCGGTGTAGCTGCTGCGTACGGAATTGGTGCGCAAGTTCTTCAGAAAAACAACGCTGCCGGAAAGAGGGCTATCAGACTTGTCCGCGACCACTCCGCGCACGGTGCGGAGCTGAGCTTCGCGCTTCTTGTCCTGAGCCAAACCTACGGCTGCAAAGAGCGACAGAATCACCGCCAGACCGCATATCCGTCTCCGCACGTTCATCCCCTGCCTTCTGCAACTGGCTGCATACGGAACACCATGCTCTCCTCGTTCCCGCCCGTTTTCGCATCGATCGTGCGCGTCTGCTCGGCGAAACCCTTTGCGCGGACCACTATCTCATAGTCTGAGCCCTGAGGAACACGGACCGCAAATTCGCCGCGGGAATTTGTGTAGCTTTCCCAGCGGAATTTCTTCTCTCCCGCCTTCCGGATGCGAAGCTGCACGCCCGGAAACGAAAGAGCTTTGTCCGTAAAGACCGTTCCACGAATCAGAAAATCATTTACATGACTGTATTTTTTCTTGTCCGGTTTGCCGCTCGGCATGGCCCCAGGAGCTTGCGAAGTGGGAGCAGAATTAGGCTGTGGCGGGGCAGGTTCCTGGGCTTGCCCAAATGCCGCACTGAACCAAGCGAAAAGCCCTGCCGTGCAGAGAATTGTTATCCACTGCGGCCGGTGCATTAAGTTGCTCCTTGTGAGTTTAGATGGCGGAACGAGCATTGGAGGATGCCAGGTGCGGTGGGGCGTGCCTGTTACTCCTCGTCTTCTTCTTCGTCTTCCTCGTCATCATCATCGTCGATCAAATCGCCATTTTCTCCTGGCTTGTCTTCTTCGTCATCGTCGTCCTCTTCGTCCGAGTCATCGGCGATGAGGTTCAGGTGGACGGGATGCGTCTGAGAGACCTCGAGTTCGGATTCGCACTCGGGACAACTCAGGATCTCGCCTTCTTCGACCTCGTCTTCGTCGACATCGATTTCGGCGGAACATTCAGGGCAACGGATCACGGCTCCACCCTCCGTACATTTGCTTGCAAAGTGGGGGTACGAAGACCGTGCCCGCCACCGTGCAGCGTATTATATACCGCGACGTAGGAAGTCAACTCCCGTGCATGGCAGCACTGCTCGGAACGCCATCGCATCGCGGGCAGAAGGACCTTTCCAAATGACCTCTTCCAGAGAGTACCCCGAACGGCCCGTGGTTGGCATCGGAGGCGTTATTATCGATCAGGGCCGCACGCTGTTGATCCGCCGCGGAAGCGAGCCTTTGCGCGGTGAATGGTCCATTCCGGGCGGCACACTGGAACTCGGCGAGAGTTTGCAGGAAGGCGTCGCTCGCGAATTGCTCGAAGAAACAGGAATCAAGGTTTGCGTCATCGATCTCATAGAGGTCTTCGACAGGATTTACGCCGCCGACGGCACAATCGCGGCGCAGGCCCAGAAGAAACCCCGCTTTCACTATGTCATTGTTGATTATCTCTGCGAACGTATAGGCGGCGAGCCTCGCGCGGGGAGCGATGTCACGGATGTGGCCTTCGCGCGCGAAGAAGAACTCAGCAAGTATCAGTTGACGGAAACTGCGACACGCATCCTGAAAAAAGCTTTCGCGATGGATCGCGCGCGCCGCGAAGCACGCTGACGCGTCACCTGTTCAGGGAACTTTTGCTATTTCGATGCTCCCGTTGGAATCCGTGAGCTGAAGCTGGCAACCGCCCGAACCGATGGTGCCGTTCAGAGAGTCGCCGCCGATACTGCCCGTCGAAGTGACCGGCATTTCGGAAGAAATCCGCCCGAAAGACGTCCTCGCCGTAAGGTTGTAACCCAAGCCCTCGGGAATACGCACGCGGATGGATGAGAACGATGTCTTGAGCGAAATGTCGCGGCAACCGCTAGCCGGACGCATGGCAGTTACCGAAATCGCTCCATTCTGATTGTCCACGGTGATCCGCCCCGCGATCGATTCCAACATGACCCCAGCGAAGGAAGTATTCACGCCGACGTCGCCTTTTACGTTTCTTGCGGTGACCGAACCATTGCTGTTCTCCACCGTCAGATTGCCGTTAATGCGCTCCGTTGAGACGCTTCCGAAACTGGCCTTGGCAAAAGTATCTCCGCCGATATCGGTGAGCGAGATGCCACCGTTCCCCGTGATAGCGCGAATTCCCCTCGGGATGTTCGAGGCTTCGATTGCGCCAAAGGACGACTTCAGCGTGACGCTCCCACGGGCATCACGCACCCAGATTTTTCCATTGGAGGTTTCAGCGTCAAGAGCGCCGCTGATGGCGTCCAGCTCGATGTTGCCGAAGGAATCGCGAATGGTCACGGAACTGCCCGTCACCGAGCTGCCCTTGACCCAGCCATTGTTGGTGGTGCAATTCACGCGGCCATGTACATCGGTAAAAGCGACGTTACCGAAGCTGTCGGTGATATCGGCGCCGCCGCCGATACCCGAAATCTCGACGTTGCCGTTGTTGTCGCGGACTGAAAGATCGCCGCGAATATTGCGCGCTTCGACGCTCCCAAACGAAGTTGTGATATTTGCCGAGGCGGCGTCCGTCAAAGTAACTGCGCCGTTGCCACCCGTAATGGTTGCCGCGCCCTGAATATTTCGCGTGGTGATGCTGCCGAATCGATTCCGTACCTCGAGGGTGCCCTTTACGTCCGACACTTGCACGGAGCCGTTGTTGTCGCTCACGGAGACATTTCCGCCGGCCCCGGTGAGTTCGATGCTGCCAAAAGCATTGTTCCACCGGCCGGTGCCGGCATTACGGACGATCAGCGTGCCGTAGCCGTTTTCAACATCCGCTGCCCCATGAACGCCTTCTACCTCAACACCGCCGAAACTGTTTCGCACGGTAATCGGCGCGTCGGTTGGCATCCCAATGTCATAACTGACGGACCACGAAGAGTGCTTGCTAGAGTGAAACCATTTCTTCTCTTCCTCAGGGTAGATGGTCTTGATACGCACTCCTTCGCCAGTCTGCTGCACTTCGATTTTGATTTTTTGCACGAAGGATTCCGCTTCCTCGTGCGTGCTGGCCTGCGCGCGGATCGTGGCCGAAATCTTGACCTCGCGCCCGGACTGACCGTGGACTGTGACGCTACCGAACTTGTGCTCGATCCGCACGGACTGGCCTGCGCCGAGCGTCAATGTCTGCTGAAAATCCCGCGAGGCTTGATCCTGTGCGGGGGTTGCTGCGCGCACGGGTCCTGCCGCGAAGAATAGCATCGCGGAGAACAGTCCCGCAGCCGCCGCGAGACGCAGCATCACACTCCGGAAAATGGATGGAATGCGAATCATTATGGTTTAGCCTCCAAAACTTCCTCCAGCGTGTGCTGCTTTTCCTGGTACATGGCAAGCAACTGGTAGCGCAGTTGGGCATTCGACGGATTCATTCCTGCCTGCGCGCGCAGATCGGAAATCGCGCTATCCAGCACCAGCAATTTTTCGTGATAGTTGGCAAGGAGCGGTGTCGCGGGATTTTCCAGTTGTGGCTTGGCCTCCGCGTCGAGCTTGTCGATTGCCCGCTCATACGCTGTTTCCGCGCTTTCCACTTCTTTCAGGGCGCTACTCTGCAAGAGCGAATTGTCGTTGTCCACGGTGCGAACCGGACGGTGATAATAGATCCAGCCGCCGGAAATCGTTAGCACCAGAACGAAAGCACCAGCCAGAGCCATTTGCCACGCTGTCGAAAATCTTGGCAGGAAGGAGAACCAACTCTTGCGCTCGGCGGCCCGCGCATTTCGCGCCGCCTCTTCGGCGAGTGCGCGCTCGATCCGCGGCCACAACGAAGGACTGGCGGAGTAGTCGCGCAACGCTTCCGCCGCAATGCTCAGCGACTTCCAGGCGCGAACCTCTTCTGCGCACTGCGGGCAGGTAGCGGCATGCGCTTCCAGCGCCGCCCATTCGGTGGGTTTGCCGTCTTCAAAAATCCCGTCTCGATCGCTACAAGTGACATTCATCGTCGTTCACCCTGTCTCCGCGGCGCTGCTGCGCGGCGGTTCTAGCATCTGGCGAAGATTTTTCTTCGCCTGAAAAAGTGTGTTCTTCGAGGCTGTCTCGGTCATCTCCAGCATCCCGGCGATTTCCGCATGGCGGAATCCTTCCACCTCGTACAGGAGAAAAACATCGCGCTGGTGTTGCGTGAGCTTGGCGAGCGCGCGTTCCAGCGCCATGCGGAGAGAAGGATGCGCTCCCGGCGCGCGCGGCTCCGGCCGCGGCGTCTCCTCGGAATCGTCGTTCGCGACTTCTCTCTTGCGCAGCCGGGTGCGCCGCGCGTCGTAGCAGGTGTTGATTAGGATCCGGTAGGTCCAGGTGACGAAACTCGATTGTCCGCGAAAGCTGGCGATGCTTCGCTGCACTTTCAGGAACGTTTCCTGCACGGCATCTTCGGCGTCGATGGGATTGCCCAGGACGTTCCGCGCTAGGTTCTTCATGCGCTCGCCATGCATCGCGTAGAGACGTTCGTAGGCGCGCAGATCGCCGCTCCGGCAGGCAGCGGCCAGTGCGGCATCATCGCTCAGGGCATCAACGGCGGTCCGGCTGGGGCCGCCGGCAAAGTGCTCGGAAGGTTCCACTCGCGTCCCCCGTTCGCGCGGCAAGGAAGAGATTCTAGCCTTCCAAGGCAGCGCAAGTCCCATGGTTCCCATTCCTGGCTCCTGAGGTATAGACGACGGAGCAAGCGGAAATGTCAGGGGTAGGAACCGACGCGGGAAGCTCTCGCAAGCGGCTTATTGCGAGTGGTTTACGGGTTGAGCTTGGTCAGAGGCGGCGCGGAATCAACGCCGAGGAAAATCTTCCTGTGCAAAAGGCTGTTTTCGTGACCAATCACCAAGCGCGTTGCCGGATCATCGTCGAAGATCAGCAGCCGCAGACCGCGAGCGGTCTTGGGGATATCGAAAACGAGATCGGTGGTGAAGGATTCGCCCGGGCGCAGTGCCTGATCCAGAGGAGTTGAAGAATCACCAAGGGCTGCAAGCGCGGCTTGCCCTTCTCTGGAAACGCCGTAGGAGCGCCCGGAATCGTCAACCAATACAACGCGGCGAGGTCCAGGGAGCAGCGGCCCATTTCCGCGATGCGGAGAAATCGTAGCTTCATTGAACCACGTTTTCAGCCGCACGATCACAAACCGGCCGTTCGCGGCGGTTTGTTGCAGCTCCGGTCCAAGTGCGGGCGACACTTGCATGCCGGCAATGGAATACCAGACGTGGCAATCAATCTCGCAAAAGACCTTCCACCCGCCCGGGGGCAATACCTTCTCGCTGCTGGCCATCGAAACGCTCGTTAGCAAGAGTAAATATCCAGCCACAGACGCGAATGCCGCGCCTGCGCCGAGTTTTGCGAAGAACGAGGAGCGGCGCACGGCGCCAAAGAGCAGCACCAGGAAGCAGGCTCCGGTCAGCAGAATCGTGCCGAAAAAAAGAAGCGCGGCAACGGGGGCAAGGTGCGGCATGAATTCAGTCATGGATTGTCTTCCTCCTTTTCTGGATTCGAATCATCCGGCGATAGCATCCGGCAAGGCTCCGCGAGTGCGTTCGCGTCTGGTGAACTCCTTCACAGCTGCGTCCAAATCGGCGGCGGTAAAGTCCGGCCAGCGCTTTTCCAGAAACACGAATTCCGCGAAAGCACATTCCCACAAGAGAAAATCGGAAAGCCGCTGCTCGCCGCCGGTCCGAATCAGCAAATCAACTTCCGTCGAGCCCCCGCGGTGGACTTCCGCGAGCACGGTGCTGAAGGACTCCGGCGAAAGTTCCGTGACTTTGTAGAACCGGCAAGCCGCGTGATAGATGGCCTCGCGGGCCGAATAATCCACGGCCAACCGGAGGTGCAGGCGCGTGCCCTTCGCCGTGGCGGCCTCCGAATCCGCAATGGCCTGGCGAAGGGTCGCGGGTAGGCGATCGCGCCGCCCGATGAGGCTGAGCCGCACGCCCTCGTCGATACAGTGCGTTGTTTCCGTAAGAAGGTATTCATGAAGCAGCCGCAGAATCGCGTGGACTTCGGCAGGGGGACGCTTCCAGTTTGCGGACGACAGCGCGAAAAGCGTAAGAGTATGAATGCCAACGCGCGGCGCAGCCTCAATGACGCGGCGTGCCGACTCCGCTCCCGCGCGATGGCCGGCGGAACGCGGCAAACCTCGCGCAGTGGCCCAGCGTCCATTGCCGTCCGAGATGATCGCTACGTGGAGCAGCGGAGCTTGGGCGATAGCCGGCTGCGCCGTGAGGATTCGCGTTACTGTCAGAGGATGCATGAGCATGTTCTTTCTCCGCCGCGGAGGAAGCGTCACAAACTACTCTACAATACAAAGTGAAAAGCCAAAAAATTTTGCCGGTCAGCCTTCGCGCGTTGCGCGGATCAGTGCCTCCATGTGATTCAGGTAGCGCTCCAGTGCCCGCCGCCCCGCGGCTGCCAGGCGATACTCCGTTTTCGGCAATCGCCCGTCGAACGATTTCGTGCACACGATGTAATCCGCCTCTTCCAGCTTGCGGGCGTGAACGCTCAGGTTGCCGTCGCTGGTTTTCAGCAGAGCTTTCAGTTCGTTGAAAGTCAGCGAGCGATTTACCGCCAGCGCGCTGACGATACCCAGGCGGATGCGTTCGTGAATCAACCGGTCCAGATCGGCGCGCACGGCTTCCCGCGCCGGATTGCGGATGGCTTCCAGCGGGGCGCTGCGTTCTCGAAACCGCTGCAAGCGTTCTTGCTGCGCTGTAGACGACTTAGCCATGCGATTTGCTGTTAGCCTCCATAATGCCGGGCGATCCACCAGCCAAAGCCGATCTGTACGACCCCAAAGCCTGCGGCCATGAAGGCATCTCCCCAGGTTGCCGGAGTGAAAAGTGCAGCCCCGCCGAGCAACATCAGGCACAAACCCATAACCGGCACAACACGCACGGAAAACGCCCCGCCCGTAACGATGGCCGTCCCATACAGCAAGAGCCAAACCCCCGGCAGGGCCGCGAGGATGCCAGCGCGATAGAGAGCGAAGGTTAACAGGCCGCCAACGACAATCGGCGGCGCGAAACTAAGCACGAATTTGCGGCCAGGCCCGGAGAAGAGCGCGGAGTTGGCTCGGTGTGCTTTGGTTGCCGCAGCGGGTGCCGCAATGGCCACGGCGACGAAGGCTTCGATCAGCCAGACGGCCAGCCAGGCGCGAGGCGTGGTCTGCCGCGAGGCCGCAAACGCGGCCACCAGCGCGGTGACACCCATCGCCACGCCGCCCCAGCCCGGCACGGCGGTAAATTCGGCGGCACTCTCCATCGTTTCGCGGATGTAGCGGAGATGATCGGCAGCGCGGGCGTCGATAGGGATGGGCTCGCGTTGCGGAGAACGAAGCGGACCAGAGGTCGCCATAGAAATAAGACTACGGCAAAAACTCAGGTGTGTCAAGTACTTTGTGTTGCAAAGTAAAGCGTCGGCGAATCACCCTTTGCCCGGGTAGCGGCCCTGCAATGAATTCCACCGGATCGTGAATACGTCGATAAACATCTGAATGCTGTCGTGCAGCATGCTCACCGTCGTGGCCGGTGAATGCCCCCAGCGCACCGGAATTTCAACCGCGCGCAATCCATGACGCCGCGCCAGGTACAGCAGCTCCGGGTCGAACCCGAAACGTTCGATCGTCTGCTGCTCGAATATGACGCTGCAGCGCTCGCGCCGGAACGCTTTGAAACCGCACTGCGTATCGACGAACGGCAGCCACAAGATGGCTCGCACTATCTTGTTGAAGATGATTCCGGCGAATTCGCGGAAGGGAGACTCGTGCACGCTGATCAGGCTGCGGTCCATCGCCCTAGAGCCAATCGCCATGTCATAGATGTCCAGAGCGTCAATGAGTTTGCCGGCTTCCTCAATCGGCGCCGAGAGATCCGCGTCCGTAAAAAGGGCGAGGCGGCCGCGCGCTTCCTGCATCCCGTGGCGCACGCTGTAGCCTTTGCCTCGATTGACGCCATTCGAAACCACGCGCAGCGTGGGAATCTTGATGCGAAAATATTCCGCCACCGCGGCTGTGCCATCCTTGGAGCCGTCGTCCACGACCAAAACTTCCGTTTTGCGCCCGGAGGTCGAAAGGTATGCTGCAATCCGCTCCAGCGTGGCCGGAAGGCGCACTTCCTCATTGTACGAGGGAATAATGATCGAGAGATCGAAGAGCGGTGAGCTCATCGTTAGGAAGGTTCCTGCCAGCCATGGTAGCCGACGAGCGGCACAAATCGGCAGCCTTCCAGCATCTTTGTGGGGAAAGCATCACCGCGCTTTTCGATGAGCTGCAATTCCTGATGTTCCGCATCCCCCACAGGGACAATCATCCGGCCGCCCTCGGCAAGCTGGGCAAGGAGCGGCTTCGGAACCGCAGGTGCTGCAGCGGCTACGAGGATAGCGTCAAAAGGGGCTAGTTCCGGCAGGCCAAGTGTGCCGTCACCGCAATGTACATGCGCGTTTGGATATCCAAGCCGATCGAGTTTGGCGGAAGCACTGGAAGCAAGCTCCGGCCGCCTCTCGATCGTGAAAACTTCCTTGGCCAGTCGTGAGAGCACGGCAGCCTGATAGCCGCAGCCCGTGCCAATTTCCAGAACTCGGTCGCCCGGCTGCAGATGCAACGCGGCCGTCATGGCCGCAACGATATAAGGCTGCGAAATAGTTTGACCGCCCCCGATTGGCAACGGCAAATCCTCATACGCGCGCGAACGCAACTCCTCCGGCACGAATTCGTGCCGTGGTACTGCCGTCATCGCCGCAAGCACTTCGGCATCACGGATGCCGCGCCGACGCAACTGCTTTTCAATCATTTCCGCGCGCTCTGCAGCGTATTCTTTTTTCTCAAGCATGCGTAACCGCTCCCGCATGTTTTTCCCACGCGCCTGTTTTCAAGATCCCTTCCATTTGCGCGAGAGTAAAGTCGCATTCCTCCTCGCGATTGTAGAAGTGCGGCGAGACGCGCACGCCGGCTTTGGGGCGGTAGTCGACCATGATCTCCCTAGCCAGCAGCTCCCGGCAAACCTCATAGGCATGCGGGCATTCGACCGAAACCGTCCCCGCGCGCTCCTCAGGTTTTTCCGGCGTGTTCACCCGCCAGCCGCGAGCACGAGCGCCTTCGATAAGCCGCGCAGTCATGCGCATCGATTTGTCGCGAATCGCCGCAATGCCAACCTTGTTAAGAATCTCCAGTCCAGGCTGGCACGCATAGAGCGCAGGTATGTGTGGAGTGCCGTTCAGATAGCGGAACGAGTCGTCGCGCGGATCGTTGGCGCCGGTTTCGAAAGCAAAGGGACGGCGATGCGCGATCCACCCCGTGAGCGCGGGACGCAGCCTGGCGCACAAATCTTCGCGGACGTAAAGGTAGGCGACACCCGGCCCACCGCACAGCCACTTGAGGACTCCGCCCACCGCAAAATCAACGCCCAGCCCACGCACGTCGAGAGGAATCGATCCCGCAGCCTGAAAAACATCGAGAATTACGTGGGCGCCGACCCGGTGAGCCCGTTCAACAATGGCGCGCGCGTCAACGATGCAGGAACTCCGGAAAAGAACCTGCGAAATGGGCACGACGAGTGTCGTTTCGTCGATGGCCGCAAGAAACTTATCCAGATCAATGCGAATGTGATCCGGAGCCGGCACAACTTCCACACGTGCGCCAAGCCGGCGTTGCTCGTGGTAGAAGTACTGAATCGAAGGAAACTCCAGCTCGACCATCACCACCTTGTTGCGTGGCCCGCGAAAGTCAAAGCACGACGAAATCACCGCCTGGGTGAGCGTCACATTCTGGTGCAACGAAATCTCGCCGGGGCCCGCTCCAATCAGCGGCGCGATCTGGTCGCCCACGCCGACGGCCATCTCCCACCAGCCCTCCTCCCATGCGCGAACTCCGCGTTCCGCCCACGAATCGGCGTAAGAGCGCAACCCCTCGTACACACCCCGAGGCATCGCGCCCAGCGAATTGCTGATCATGTACGTGGTGCGGTCCAGAATCGGAAATTCCCCGCGCCACTTCAGAAGTTCATCCATCGCGCGCTGCTCCCTGGTCTGAAATGCGGGATCGAGATCTTCTCCAAACAAAGTAGCACACCGTGATGAAAGCTAGCCAGGGCGCGCCGGCCAGCAAGGTAATGCGAAATCCCGGGACCCACCAGGTTGATACCAAGACTGCGAATACTCCTCCCAACCCCATGACGGACGCCCAAGGCCCCGGCGGCCCCAACTGAAGGTATGGCCTTGCCTGACGTTTGTGAATGCGACGGAACGCTAGGTGAGTTAATAACGTCATCAGCCACGCGAACAGCGCCCCAAACGTGCTGAGTCCAATCATGAACACGAAAAGTGAATCCTTAAAGTACTCCGACAGAACGAGTGCCGCAGCCATTCCCCCCGCCGAAGCCAGCACCGCAACCACGGGCATGTTTTTCCCGCTCAATCGGCCAAGCACCGCGGGAAGATAGCCGCCGCGCGCGAGTGAGAAAGCCAGCCGCGCCGCGAAATACAAATTGGCAACAGCACTGGAGAGCGCCGCCGTCAGCACCACGAAATTCATGATGTGACTCGCAGCAGGAATACCCACAGTCTGAAAAACGCGGACGAAAGGACTCTCGCCGAGTCCGATCTGCGTCCACGGGACAATACCAACAACAAGCGCGAGCCCAGCAACATAGAACAGCACCAGCACCGTAAGTGTCCTGCGCAGTGCCTTCGGAACCGCCACTTTTGGATCGGCTGCTTCGCCGGCTGTGCTTCCGACAACTTCGATTCCGAAAAAACTGAAAAGCCCCAAAACAACACCCAGACCGACGCCTTTCCATCCGTTCGGAAGAAAACCGCTGTGTGCCGTGTAGTTTGCGAAGCCGACTTTCGGGAATCCCACGCCGCACAGCAGCGCAGTCCCCAGAATCAGAAAAGCGACGATGGTCACGACCTTGATCATCGAGAGCCAGTATTCAAATGTTCCAAGACTTGCGATGTTGATGCAGTTGACGTAAAGGATCACCAGCGAGAACAAGCCGATCCAAATCCACGACGGGGTTTCCGGGAACCAAAACTTGCAATAAATCGACGCGGCCACGACTTCGCTGCCCACCACCACCATCATGCAGAACCAATAGGTGAGGCGAATCGCAAACCCCGCCCATGGATTCAAGTACATCTCCGCGTAAAGTCCGAACGATCCCGCCGCCGGGTGAGCCGCGGCCATCTCTGCCAGCGCCCACATCATCGTCACGGCGATACATGCTCCAACGACAAAGCTCAGAATCACCGCCGGCCCCGCGAGTTTCACGGAGATGGCGCTTCCTAGAAAGAGACCGGTTCCGATTGAACTCCCGAGGCCGATCATGGCAAGCTGCCCCGGCGTCAGATTGCGCCGTAGACCCGCTTCGCGCTCGACGACCTCAGCGGGCGCAGGCGGTCTCAGGGACATGCCGCCCTGCATTTCCATTTTGTTCATGGCGAGGCATCGTAACAGAAATTCATTTCCCCTTCCCGGACCTGAACGTTCGGACAGTGAATGACGCGCCACGCCTGTCCCTCGAGAGAGTCGCGCCACTGCACGGCTCTTCCTAAAATCTATACGTGGTGCGATGACGAACAATGGCCCCACGGAGGCAGTCATGAAAGCGGTTCTTGCACTTGTCCTTATTTACGTCGGCACTTTTTTCCTGGTGATCCAGGGAGCATCACAAAACTCCTTACAAGCGGCACCCCAGGGCTCTGCCGCCGTGCAGGGCAACGCCGCGGCTGCACAAGCAAATTCCTCCATTGATCCGGCCAAGGAAGCGGACATTCGTTCGCTGATGGAACTGGTCGGCGCGCGCGATCTCGTTCAGGACGGCGCGAACACCGCCATCGAACAGTCCCGGGAAAAACTTCTCGCCACCGTGCCCAACAACGACAGGGGCCAGGCCTTCGTGAATGCGTTCGCCGTTAGCTACCAGAAGAAATTCGACGTCGACCAGGTTACGAATCAACTCGTAGCGGTTTACGACAAGCACTTCACGGATGACGAAATCAAGGGGCTGCTGCAATTTTACGGTTCGCCCCTCGGACAGAAGGTCGCCTCGGAGATGCCCAAGATCGGCCGTGAAACGCAGGCGGCGATCCGTTTGGCGAACACCAAGGCCGCTAAGGATGCGCTGGCGGAATTGAAGCAGCAGAATCCGGAGATCGGGCAGTCGGCACGGCTCGGGAACGGTCAGGGCCAGGGCCGCTGGCAGAAGCGTCGAGGACAACAGGGCGGTCAGGCGCAAACTCCCCAGCAACAGGCCGCGCAGCAGCAAGATCCAGAATAAGTTGAATCGCGATTCAAAAAGCGCTTTCCGTTTACTGAAAGCGCTTTTTGATTTTTATGTCGATGCCGAACGTTCCATTCTGATCGCGCAGCCCGACAATGGAGACGTTTCGGTCCACGTTGTACTCCACTTGAATAACCTGCTGCTGCGTCGAGCTCACATTCGAAACATAAGTGATAGTCAGATTGCGAGTAATCTGTTGCTCGACGGTGATGCGGGCCGCTGCGTTCTGTTCCGAGCCCGTCGAGCCCACTCCGGCGAGGCCCGGATCAACGCGAAACCGCGTTATCCCAAACAGGCGCTCCAACCGCCCGCCCAATTGGCTGGAAATCGCTTCCGAAAGAATCGCTGACGCGCCCGCCGTTCCACCCTGCGCCGTGCCGCCACTGCGCGTTGTCGCCTCAGAGCTGGTTTGCCCCAGTGCAAGCAACGTCACGATGTCGTTCGCCGGAAGCGGCGGGTCGGACCGGTACGCCAGCGTGAGCTTGCTGGCCGGACCATTGAAATTCAGCGTGATTTCATACTGCTGAATCGTCGTGGTTGCTTCCACATTCAAAACCGGGTCAAGACGGAACGGGTTGGAAAAGTTCAAGTCTCCGCGACTAACACGGTAACGGTTGCCCGCAAAATATAAATCACCGGAGAGGATGTGGATGTGTCCAAGGAGAATCGGATGCTCCCAGGTCCCCCGCACGCGGAGATTCGCATCGGCCTGCAATTGCGCGCCGGGCCATTCCATGCGCGCATCGGGCGCCGACAGCGCTTCGACGTCGAATTGCAGATTGCGCAAATAAGGTGAACTCGTAGTGGGGCTGGTGATGCCTTCCTTTGCCGACACCAGCATGCCCGCGACTTCGAGGCCTTGCGTGAGAGTGACGCGCTCGATCGTCACCTTCCCGGAGAGCAGCCCCGCTGCTGGCGTGCCCGTCAGCCTCAGCGAACCTCCGACCAGCCAACTCATGCCCAGTGGATAGCGGATGCGCACGCGATCGGTGTGCACGCTGACGTCGTAGCGCAGCGGACTCTCCGCGTAATTCACGCTGCCGGAAAGATGTAGCGTGCCGCCGCCGGATTCCGCGCTCATGTTCTCGAAGTACAGGCGTGTTGCATCGAACACCACGTCTCCCATGATGGCGCTGAGTCCTGTGGGAAAATCCGCGGCCCGGGCGGAGGCGTTTTCGATGTGCACGCGGCCGGTAATCCTCGGCCGGTCCAGCGTCCCTTCGAAAGAAGCGTTGATTTGCGCGGGACCGCGTGCGTCGAGATTCGGCACAAAACCACTGATGAGCCGCAGGTCCAAAGCGCCATTCAGGCGCAATCCAACGTTCCGGCGCCCGGCAAACTGCACTGAACCCGCAATCTGCAAATTGGTGTCCGTTCCACGCAGTGTCACCGGGTCGATCT
>Ga0209648_10001008_pt1 | contig 22483 bp, 20 predicted proteins | sample GraSoi2013_115cm_FD_185830 | JGI IMG/M metagenome (GOLD analysis project Ga0209648, IMG submission 185830) | Grasslands soil microbial communities from the Angelo Coastal Reserve, California, USA - Sample 9_17_2013_115cm (SPAdes) (version 2) | ecosystem: Environmental > Terrestrial > Soil >... | reverse complement strand
TCTGTCGCCACCGCCGAGGGCGCGCGTGTGTGGGCGCCCGTGTTCGACATGTACGAGACGAAGGACGAGCTCGTCCTGAAGGTCGAGCTGCCGGGGGTCCGGGAGAAGGACATCTCGCTCTCGATCACCGGCGACCTCCTCACCGTGAAGGGTGAGCGGGCGTTCGATCAGGAGCAGAAGGACGAGAACTACTTCCGCGCGGAGCGGGTCTACGGGAAGTTCGAGCGCACGATCCAGCTTCCGCTGCCCGTCCAGGCCGACCGCGTGACGGCGACCTATCGCGACGGGGTGCTCGAGGTGAAGCTCCCGAAGGCGGAAGAGGTCAAGCCGAAGGACATCAAGATCGACATTCTGTAACGCGCACGCGCGCCGTGCGGTGCGGGCCCACCCGGGCCCGCACCGGGGCGCGTCGGCGGAGGGAGACGGGACATGGCGAAGGTGATCGGCATCGACCTCGGGACGACCAACTCCGTGGTGGCCGTCGTCGAGGGCGGCAACCCGAGCGTGATCGCGAACCAGGAGGGTAGCCGCCTCACGCCCTCCGTGGTCGGCTTCACGAAGGACGGTGAGATCCTCGTGGGGCAGGTCGCCAAGCGGCAGGCGATCACGAACCCCGAGAACACGGTCTTCTCGATCAAGCGGTTCATGGGACGCCGTCACGACGAGGTGCTGCAGGAGATCAAGCTCGTTCCGTATAAGGTCGTCAAGGCCTCGAACGGCGACGCGCGGGTCGAGATCCGCGGCAAGCAGTACTCGCCGCCCGAGATCTCCGCCATGATCCTCCGGAAGCTCAAGGAGGCGGCCGAGGCCTATCTGGGCGAGAAGGTCACCCAGGCCGTCATCACCGTTCCCGCCTACTTCAACGACAGCCAGCGGCAGGCCACGAAGGACGCCGGCAAGATCGCCGGCCTCGAGGTCCTCCGCATCATCAACGAGCCGACCGCGGCCGCGCTCGCGTACGGCATGGACAAGAAGAAGGACGAGACGATCGCGGTCTACGACCTCGGCGGCGGGACGTTCGACATCTCGATCCTCGAGATCGGCGAGGGTGTCTTCGAGGTCAAGGCGACCAACGGCGACACCCATCTCGGCGGCGATGACTTCGACCAGTGCGTGATCAACTGGATCGCCGAGGAATTCAAGAAGGAGCACGGCATCGACCTCCAGAAGGACCGCATGGCGCTGCAGCGGCTGAAGGAGGCCGCGGAGAAGGCGAAGTGCGAGCTGTCGACGACCCTGCAGACCGAGATCAACCTGCCCTTCATCACGGCCGACGCGAGCGGCCCGAAGCACCTCGTGCTCACGCTCACGCGGGCGAAGCTCGAGGCCCTCGTGGCCGACCTGATCGAGCGCACGCTCGGCCCGTGCCGCCAGGCGATGCAGGACGCCGGCGTGACCCCGAAGGACATCGACGAGGTCATTCTCGTCGGCGGCCAGACGCGCATGCCGAAGGTGCAGGAGGTCGTGAAGCAGCTCTTCGGCCGGGAGCCGCACAAGGGCGTGAACCCGGACGAGGTGGTGGCGGTGGGCGCGGCGGTCCAGGGCGCGGTCCTCACCGGCGAGGTGAAGGACCTCCTCCTGCTCGACGTGACGCCCCTCTCGCTCGGCATCGAGACGCTGGGCGGCGTGACGACCGTGCTGATCCCGCGGAACACGACGATCCCGACGAAGAAGAGCGAGGTGTTCACGACCGCGGCGGACAACCAGACGTCGGTCGAGGTGCACGTGCTCCAGGGCGAGCGCCAGATGGCACGCGACAACCGGACGCTCGGAAAGTTCCACCTCGTCGGCATGCCGCCGGCGCCCCGCGGCATGCCGCAGGTCGAGGTGACGTTCGACATCGACGCCAACGGCATCCTGAACGTCACCGCGCAGGACAAGGGCACGGGCAAGCAGCAGAACATCACCGTGACCGCGTCGTCGGGCCTCACCAAGGACGAGATCGACAAGATGGTGAAGGACGCCCAGGCGAACGCCGCCGAGGACGCGAAGCGCAAGCAGGAGATCGAGGTCCGCAATCAGACGGACTCGCTCGTCTACTCCACCGAGCGCAGCCTCGCGGAGCACGGCGCGAAGCTCGCCGAGGCGGACAAGAAGGCGATCGACGACGCGCTCGCGGAGGCGCGCGAGGCGCTGAAGGGCGAAGACACCGAGCGCATGACGCGGGCCCAGGAGACCCTGACGCGCGCGGCGCACAAGCTGGCGGAGGTCATGTACCGCGAGGCCCAGGCGGAGGGTCCCGGGGCCGCCGGCGCGAAGGCCGGCGACGGCCGCAGCGCGTCCGGCCCCAAGGAGGGTGAGGTCGTCGACGCCGATTTCGAGGACCTGGGCGAGAAGAAGAAGTAGGTCGCGATGCGGCGCGACTATTACGCGGTGCTGGGGGTCGTGGCCACGGCGGGACCGCGCGAAGTGCGCCAGGCGTTCCGGCGCCTGGCACGGCAGTACTCGCCCGACGTCAATTTCTGGGACGCCCAGGCCCGCGCCCTGTTCGAGGAGATCTCCGAGGCCTACCGCGTGCTGAGCGACCCGGCCGCGCGCACCATGTACGACCGGTTCGGCACGGCCGTCCTGGGCGACGCCGCGCTGCCTGCCGGACGGCGCGGCGAGGACGCGCACGTCGCGGTGGAGCTCGAGTTCGCGCAGGTCGTGCGCGGCGCGCGGACGCGCGTCGACGTGCAGCGCTTCTCGCCGTGCGCCGCGTGCGGGGCGTCGGGCCAGGCGGCGGGCGCCCGCTGCGCCGCGTGCGCGGGGCGCGGCGTTCGGCAGCGGCTCGAGGCTGTCGACGTCGAGATCCCGGCCGGCGCCGATACGGGCGCGCAGATCCGCGTCGCGGGCGAGGGCCACGCGGGTCCGTTCGGAGGGCCGCGCGGCGACCTGGTGGTCAGCACGCGGGTCCGCGAGCACCCGTTCTTCCGGCGCAAGGGCGAGAGCGTCCACTGCGAGGTGCCGATCAGCGTCTGGGAGGTGCTGCTCGGCGCGCGTATCCGGGTGCCGACGCCCGCCGGCGAGGCGGTGCTCGTCGTCCCGCCCGGCGCGACCGGCGGGCAGGTGTTCCGGCTCCGCGGGCAGGGGCTGCCGCGCCTCGCGGGCGAGGGGACCGGCGACCTCTACGTCACGATCGGCATCGAGGTGCCGACCGGGCTCGACGCGCGGACTCACGACCTCGTGCGGCAGCTGGAGCGGCTGATGCCGATGGAGCCCCGCGCGACGCTCGCGCGATTCCGGGGGGGTGCGGCGTGAACGACCGCGGCAAGCCTCGCTACATGATCGGGGTCGTCGCCGAGATGCTGGCCGTCCATCCCCAGACGCTCCGGTTCTACGAGAAGAAGGGGCTGGTGCGCCCGAGCCGGACGGTCGGGCGGACGCGCATGTACTCTCAGGAGGACGTGGACGAGCTCGCGCGCCTGCTCCGGCTCACGCGCGACCTCGGCGTGAATCTCGCGGGCACCGAGATCATCCTAAAGATGAGACGCCGGATGCTCGAAATGCAGAAGCAGATCGAGGACCTGCTCGCGTACGTCCGCGAGGACGGCGGCGAGCCGAAGCGCGAGACCGCGCAGGAACCCCGCGAGGCGCTCGTGCGGGCGGCCTCCGGACAGCTCGGGCCCGTCGACCTCTTCTGAGTCGAGCCTCCGGCCGAAAAGGAGAGCCATGACCGACGTTCCGGACATCCTCGGCATCCTTCCGCTCCGGGGGACGGTGATCTTCCCGCAGGCGGTGGTGCCGCTCGCCGCCGGCCGGCCCTCGTCCGTGCGGCTGATCGAGGAGGCGCTCCAGGGCAGCCGCGTCGTGGGTGCGATCATGCAGCGCGCCGCGACGGAGGACAACCCCCGCGCCGGCGGCCTGCACGCGGTCGGCACGGTCGCCGTCATCCACAAGGCGCTGAAGCAGGCCGACGGCACGTTCCGCCTCATCGTCGAGGGGCTCGCGCGTTTCCGTATCGTCGAGATCGTCCAGGAGACGCCGTTCCTGCGCGCCCGGATCGAGCGTGTCCCGGAGGACGGCGGTGCCGGCTCGCTCGAGACCGAGGCGCTCGCCCGGAGCGCGTCGTCGCTGTTCCAGAAGGTCGTGTCGCTGTCGCCGGCGCTGCCGGACGAGCTGGCGAACATCGGCGCGTCGGCCGAGGGGCCCGGCGCGCTCGGCGACCTGATCGCCGCGTCGCTGCCGACCCTGCCCACCGCGCTCAAGCAGGAGCTGCTCGAGACGGTGAGCGTCGCCGAGCGCCTGAAAAAGCTCGTCGGCGCGCTTAGCAAGGAGGCGGAGGTCCTCGAGCTCGGGTCGAAGATCCAGTCCGAGGTCCAGTCGGAGGTCTCGAAGACGCAGCGCGAGTACTACCTGCGCGAGCAGATGAAGGCGATCCAGAAGGAGCTCGGCGAAAGCGACGAGCGCACGCAGGAGATCGACGCGCTCCGCGAGAAGATCGAGTCGGCCGGGATGCCCGAGGAGGCGCGGACGGAGGCGCTCCGGGAGCTCGACCGGCTCGCGAAGATGCCGCCCGCGGCCGCCGAATACACGGTGGCGCGGACGTACATCGACTGGCTCGTGACGATGCCGTGGCGGCAGGAGACGACCGACAGCGTGGACATCGAGCCGGCGCGCCGGATCCTCGACGAAGACCACGAGGGGCTCGAGAAGGTCAAGGAGCGCATCCTGGAGTACCTCGCGGTGAAGAAGATCCGGCCGTCGGGCAAGGACCCGATCCTCTGCTTCGTCGGCCCGCCCGGCGTCGGCAAGACCTCGCTCGGCCGCTCGATCGCCCGGGCGCTCGGCCGCAAGTTCCACCGCATCTCGCTCGGCGGCATGCGCGACGAGGCCGAGATCCGCGGGCACCGGCGCACCTACATCGGCGCGCTCCCCGGCCAGATCATCCAGGGACTGCGCCGCGCGGGGACGAGGAACCCCGTCTTCATGCTCGACGAGGTCGACAAGCTCGGCATGGACTTCCGGGGCGACCCGGCGTCGGCGCTCCTCGAGGTCCTCGACCCCGAGCAGAACGTGTCGTTCCGCGACCACTACCTCGACGTGCCGTTCGACCTGTCGCGCGTCCTGTTCGTGACGACGGCGAACGTGCTCGACACGGTGCCCGCGGCGCTGCGCGACCGCATGGAGGTTCTCCCGCTCGCCGGCTACACCGAGGAGGAGAAGATCGCGATCGCGCAGAAGCACCTCGTCCCGAAGCAGGCGCGCGCGCACGGGCTCGAGCCCGGGACGGACGTCGCGTTCACCCCGGAGGCGCTCCGGCTCCTGGCCCGCGGCTACACGCGCGAGGCCGGCGTGCGGAGCCTCGAGCGCGAGATCGCGAGCGTCTGCCGCAAGCTCGCGCGCCGGCGCGCGGAGGGGCACGCACAGCCCGTCCAGGTCACGCCGGACCTCGTCACGTCGTTCCTCGGCGTGCCCCGGTTCGAGCTCGAGGAGCTCGAGGAGCGGACGCGCGTGCCCGGCGTGTCGATCGGGCTCGCGTGGACGCCGGCGGGCGGCGACATCCTGTTCGTCGAGGCGACGCGGATGAAGGGCAAGGGCGGGTTCACCCTCACGGGGCAGCTCGGCGACGTCATGAAGGAGTCGGCGCAGGCCGCGCTCTCCTGGGTGCGCTCGCACGCCGGCGCCCTCGGCATCGATCCCGACTTCTGGGAGACGTCCGACGTCCACGTCCACGTCCCGGCCGGCGCCATCCCAAAGGACGGCCCGTCGGCCGGCGTCACGATGACGGCCGCGCTCGTCTCGCTCCTCACGGGCCGCCGCGTGCGCGCGGGCCTCGCGATGACAGGCGAGGTGAGCCTGGCCGGCCGCGTGCTCCCGGTCGGCGGCATCAAGGAGAAGGTGCTGGCGGCCCACCGCGTCGGCGTCCGCACGCTGATCCTGCCGAAGCGGAACGAGAAGAACCTGCTCGAAGACGTGCCGCCGGCGGTGCGGGATGCGCTGACGATCCATCTCGTGGACGCCGTGGAGGACGTCATCCGGCTCGCGCTGGAGGCCGCACCGGCGCCCGCCGCACCGCGCTCACCGGCGTTCGCGCCCTGACTTTCCGGAACCCGGTGAATCGCGCCTTGACAGGGGTACGAGGGCGTCCGCTACCATGAACGGGTGAGACGCTTGCTGCTGTCCCTGGGTGCGGTCGCCGCCCTCGCGACCGCGTCACCGGCCGACGCCGAGATGTACAGGCTCCGCGGCGCGGACGGCAGCGTCCACTTCACGAACGCCCCGACCGATCCGCGCTACCGCCGCATGGGCATCGGCTCCGGGACCTCCGCGGGATGGCTCAGGGTGCCCGGCGGCGACCCCGCGGGGTACACGACGGAGATCCGCGAGGCCGCGGAGCGCTACGGGGTGCCCGAGAAGCTGGTGAGCGCGGTCATCCGCGTCGAGTCCGCGTTCAACCCGCGCGCGGTGTCGCGGAGCGGCGCCCGGGGCCTCATGCAGCTCATGCCCGAGACGGCGTCGGTCCTCGGCGTGCGCAACAGCTTCGATCCGCGCCAGAACATCGACGGCGGCGTCCGCCACCTGCGCGCGATGCTCACGCGCTTCCCGAACAACCTGCCGCTGGCACTCGCGGCGTACAACGCGGGCGACAGGGCGGTGTACGCCTACCAGGGGATCCCGCCGTACGTGGAGACGCGCGACTACGTGTCCCGCGTCCTCCACCTCTTCGACGGGAATCTGGACGGCCTCTCGCACACCGCCGTGTACCGTCGCATCGAGAACGACGGCACGATCACCTACACGAACATCCCGCCCCGGGGCCGCCGCGACTAGCGGCGCCGGGCCGGGGACCCGCCGGCCCTAGCGAAGCAGCTTCGAGATCTCGCGGAAGGCGTCCGTGTCGGCGCGCCCGAGGAGCTGGAACACGACCGTCTCGGTCGCCGTGACGACGGCGCCGGCCTGCCGGACCTGCGCGAGCCCGAGGTCGAAGTTCGCGGACGTGCGCGAGCAGACCGCGTCGGCGACGACGGACACCCGGAAGCCCTGGCGCAGCAGGTCGAGCGCGGTGAGCAGGACGCACACGTGCGCCTCGATCCCGGTGAGGATGACCGGCTCGGCGCCGAGCGCCTTGAGGCGGCCCGTGAACCCGTCGGCGCCGCAGCACGAGAACGCGGTCTTCTCGAGCGGCGTCACGTCGTCGAGGAGCGCACGCAGCTCGGGCAGCGTCCGGCCGAGGCCGCGCGGGTACTGCTCCGTGACGACGACGGGAACGGCGAGGCGCCGCGCGGCCGCGCCGAGGATCTTGATGTTGCGGATCGTGTCGTCGCGAAGCTCGGCGTCCATGGCGTTGAACAGCCGCTCCTGCACGTCGATGATCACGAGGACCGGCTGCTGCGGCATGCCCCCTCCAGCGGGGTGGGTTCGATCGCGCCCTATCTTCTCACGCGCGCCAGGCGCGGTCGAGGCCGCGGTACTGGATCGCCTCCGCGCAGTGCTCCGGCGCCAGGCGCTCGGCGCCCGCGAGGTCGGCGATGGTCCGCGCCACCTTGAGCACGCGGTCGTGGCCGCGCGCCGAGAGGCCCAGGCGGCTCACAGCCTGCGCCAGGAGCCGCTCGGCCTCGGGCGGCGGGGCGCCGAAGCGCCGCGCCTGGCGCGCGGACATGTCGGCGTTCGCGCGGAGGCCGGTGCCGCGGAAGCGCTCCCACTGGCGCTCGCGCGCGCGGAGCACGCGGTGGCGCACGCTGGCGGAGGACTCCGCGGACGCGCCGCCCCCGAGGTCGGCCGCGGCCAGGGCGGGCAATTCGACGTGGAGGTCGATCCGGTCGAGGAGCGGGCGCGACAGGCGGCCGAGGTAGCGGCCCCGCTCGCCGGGCGTGCAGAGGCAGCGGTCGAGCGAGGGGCAGCCGCGCCGGCACGGGTTGGCGGCGGCGACGAGCTGGAACCGCGCGGGGAAGTCGCCGACGCCGCGCGCCCGCGCGATCGTCACGCGCCCGTCCTCGAGCGGCTGGCGGAGCGACTCGAGGACGTGCTGCTGGAACTCCGGCAGCTCGTCGAGGAAGAGCACACCGAGATGCGCGAGCGTCACCTCGCCTGGATGCGGCGGGCCCCCCCCGCCGATCAGGCCGGAGACCGAGATCGTGTGGTGCGGCGCCCGGAACGGCCGCCGCGTCACGAGCTGGCCGGGCCGCGCCAGCAGCCCCGCGACGCTCCAGATTGTCGAGACCTCGAGCACCTCATCGCCCGTGAGCGGCGGGAGGATCCCCGCGAGCCGGCGCGCGAGCATGGTCTTGCCGCCGCCGGGCGGCCCGACGAGCAGCACGTTGTGGCCGCCGGCGGCGGCGATCTCGAGCGCGCGCCGCGCGTGCGCCTGCCCGCGGACGTCCGCGAGGTCGAGGTCGTCGGCCGCCGCGGGCGCGGGACCCGGCGCCGGCGCCGCGTCGTCGGGGGCCTCGCCGTTCAGGAGCCTCACCGCCGCGCATAGGTCCGCCGCGGCCAGCACCCGGAGGCCGTCGACGGCGCGCGCCTCCGGCGCGTTCTCGAGGGGCACGACGAGCGTGCCGATGCGGCTCCGCCGGCACGTGAGCCCGACGGCGAGCGTGCCGCGGACGGGGCGGATCTGGCCGTCGAGCGCGAGCTCCCCGACGACCGCGAACGACCCGACGCGGCCGTCGGCGACCGCGCCGGTCGCGGCGAGGATGCCGAGCGCGATCGGCAGGTCGAACGACGCCCCCTCCTTCCGGAGGTCGGCCGGCGCGAGGTTGACCGTGATCCGGTCGGCCGGGAACGCGAAGCCCGCGTTGCGGATGGCCGTGCGCACGCGCTCGCGGCTCTCGCGCACGGCGGAGTCGGGGAGCCCGACCGTCGTGAACGCGGGCAGGCCCGCGGCGACGTCCACCTCGACGCGGACGAGCGCCGCCTCCACACCCACCAGGGCGGCCGAGAGCACGCACGCCAGCACGGCGCGATTGTTCGGTCACTCGCGCGTGCCGTCAATGTCACGAATCTCTGACACCGCGCGCAGCGGCGGGCGACACGCCGCGATACAATCTCCGCGTGAGAATCCGAGGGTCCTGGCTCCGGCTGACCAGCGTGGTGTTGCTGGTCATGCTCGCGGTGACCTTCGCCACGCCCGCTCGGGCCGAGGCGCTCGAGCCGGTGATGATCGTGACCCTCATCAGCCTCGGGGTCGGGGTCGTCATCATCATCGGGTACCTGATCATCGCGAATGTCTACGCCGACAAGATGGGCCGGCCCGAGTCGCCCGTGCGCGTCGCGTGCACGGGGTCCCCCGCGGCTCCGCGCGCCTGCTGGCCGCCGATCGAGGCGGCGGCGGGACCGTCGCTCGAGACCGTCCAGGGTCCCTGACGCGTCGTCGGGGCGGGAGCGGCGTCGGCGCGTCGGACGAGAAATCATCGCGGACGCGCGGACCTGAGGTAAAGTTCTAGGTCTCATGGCACGTCCCGTCGTCCTGATCGTCGACGACGATTCCGGCGTCCGGGAGTCGTTCCGGCTGACGCTCGAGGACCACTACGACGTCATCGACGTGCCGGACGGCGCGCGCGCGCTCGACGTGGTCCGCGCCTCCCAGGTGGACCTGGTGCTCCTCGACATCCGGCTCCCCGAGATGGACGGCATCGAGGTGCTCGAGCGCATCAAGGCGATGGACGAGGGCGTCGAGGTCATCCTCGTCACCGCGGTGAAGACGCTGCGCACCGCGGTCGCCGCGATGAAGCTCGGCGCGTTCGACTACCTGACGAAGCCCTTCGAGGAGGACGAGCTCCTCGCCGTGATCGCGCGCGCGCTCGAGAAACGCGCGCTCGAGCGCGAGGTGACCTTCCTCCGCGGGGAGCTCGAGCGGGCGCGGGACTTCGACGAGATCGTGGGCCAGCACCCGACGATGCAGAAGGTGTACCGGCTCATCGCCCAGGTCGCCCGCGCGACGACGACGGTGCTCGTCACGGGCGCGAGCGGCACGGGCAAGGAGCTCATCGCGCGCGCGATCCATCGGCAGGGGCCGCGCCGCGAGAAGCCGTTCGTCGCCGTCAATCCCGCGGCCGTCGTCGAGTCGCTGATCGAGTCGGAGCTGTTCGGGCACGAGCGCGGCGCGTTCACCGGCGCCCACCAGCGGAAGCTGGGTCGCTTCGAGCTCGCCCAGGGCGGGACGCTGTTCCTCGACGAGATCGGCACCCTCAAGGAGGAGCTCCAGGTGAAGCTCCTCCGCGTGCTGCAGGAGCGCGAGATCGAGCGCGTCGGCGGCACCCATCCGATCAAGATCGACGTCCGCGTCATCGCGGCGACGAACGCGGACCTCAAGGATGCCGTGGCCCGCGGCGCCTTCCGGGAGGACCTCTACTACCGGCTTAACGTCGTCCCGATCGAGGTGCCGTCGCTGGCGCAGCGGGCCGACGACATCCCGCTCCTCGTCGAGCACTTCGTCCACCGCTACAGTCGGGAGTGCAACAAGACCGTGGACGGGCTCTCGCCCGAGTCCCTGGCGGCGCTGCGCGAATACGAGTGGCCGGGCAACGTCCGCGAGCTGCAGAACGTCGTCGAGCGGGCCGTCGTCCTGGCGGAGGACCCCGTCATCCAGCTGAGCGAGCTCCCGCTCGACGTGCTCCTGCCGAAGCACCGCGAGCGGGTCCGGACGGCCGACCGTCTTCCGCTGAAGAACGCGACCGAGGAGTTCGAGCGCCAGATCATCCTCCGCGTCCTCGAGCGGGTCGGGGGCAACCAGACCGAGGCGGCCAGGATTCTCGGGCTCCACCGGAACACGATCAACAGGATCGTGGGGCGTTCCAAGAGCCCCTGAGGTGCACCAGCGCGTGTGCACCTGCACCTCGGCGGTGCACCTCCGGCGAGCGCGACGGGAGCCGGAATTCCGGAACAACCGGATAACAACCACTTAGGCGACGCCGAGCCACCGCTCGCGATGGCGGACGAATTGCTCCTTTCGCTATTCCGATTCTGCCGACGAAGCTCTCATGGGGAGGGCTTCCGAACCCGCAGCACAACGAGGAGAGGCTCATGACGAAGGTACTCGTGGTCGTGATGATCATCGCGTCGCTTCTGCTCGTGGCGCCCGTGATCGAGTCGGGCACCACCGGGGCCACTCAGTTCTTCCAGGCCATCGGTACGGCGGACGGGGGGGCGGGTTAGTCCGAGGAGTTCAGTTCGTGGTGAGGCTCGGTGTGGGTGGAGAGGGGAGCGCATGCTCCCCTCTCCTCGCCGTGCTCGTCGCCTGTGGCCTGCTTGCGACGTGTCCGCCAGCGCTCGCGCAGGCCCCAAGCGCCGAGCGTGAGGGCGTCAAAACTGGGGGCGTCTACCGTCGGCCCCTTGGCAACGATCCAGAAACGCTTGATCCCGCGCGGATCAGCGACATCTACAGCCGTTCAGTCTCCCAGCAGATCTTTGACGGCCTCGCCCAGTTCGACCAGACGCTCACGATCGTGCCCGCGCTCGCCGACTTGTGGCGCGCCTCACGCGATGGTCTCACGTGGACGTTCAATCTCCGCAAGGGCGTGAAGTTCCATCACGGGCGCGAGGTCACCGCGGACGATGTCGTCTTCTCCCTGGAGCGGCTCTTGGACCCCAAGACCCGTTCGGGAGCCGCCGACCTCTTCATGAACCTGCGCGGCGCGCGGGAGTTCCGGGAGGGGCGTGCAAGAACCGTGGTCGGCCTCGTCGCGCTCGACCGTCACACGGTCCAAATGCAGCTCAACGAGGCCTTTGGACCGTTCGTCGCGGTCCTCGCCGTCGGGCACGCCAAGATCGTACCGCGGGACCTCGTGGAGCAGCACGACGACGCGTTCGGCCGCCAGCCCGTCGGCACGGGGCCCTTCAAGTTCAGCGGTTGGGAGCGCGGCAAGAAGATCGTCCTCAGCGCCAACCGTCAATACTTCGGGGGGCCGCCGCGTCTCGACCGCCTCGAGTACCGGATCTTCCCCGGCGAGCAGTCCGAGGCCATGTACGACGAGTTCCGGCGCGGCGCCCTCGAGGACACGCCGTTGCCGACGCGTGACTATCGCCTGATCCTGGCGGACTCGTCGCATATCTACGTCAAGCGTCCGATGCTGAGCGTGCGGTTCTACGGCTTCAACACGCGCGTGAAGCCGTTCGACGACCGGCGCGTCCGGCAGGCGTTCATCTACGCGATCGACCGGGAGGCCATTCACCAGGAGGTCGTCGCCGGCCGATTCTCGTTCGCGCGGGGGATCCTGCCGCCTGGCACGCAAGGCTTCAACCCCGCGGTCCGGGGCTACCCGTACGACCCCGCCAAGGCGCGGGACCTGCTGGCCCAGGCGGGCCATGCTGGAGCTCGCGGGCTGCCGGCGATCGTGATCTGGTCGGGAGCCAAGCGCGACGAGGTCGTGCGCGAGCACGAGCACATGCGGAAGTATCTGGCCGCGGTGGGCTTCGAGACACAGATCCAGTACCAGACTGACTGGCCCGCGTTCTCGAAGCTCCTGAACGAGGCGAAGCTGCCGGTCTTCCTCTATGCCTGGTACGCGGACGTTCCCGATCCCGACAACTTCCTATTCAAGCTCTTCCACTCGAAGAGCTCTCGGAACTTCTTCGGATACGCGAACGCCGAGGTGGACGAGCTCCTCGTCCAGGCGCGCAACGAGCCCGACGCCCAGCGCAGGGTCGAGCGCTACCGGCGCGCGGAGCAACTCGTGCTCGACGACGCGGTGATCATGCCGGTGTGGCACTTCACCTACGAGCGGCTCTTTCAACCCTACGTCCGGAGCGTCGAGGTGAACGGCCTCGGTGACCCGTATATCCCGCTGCGCAAGATCTGGCTGGAACGCCAGCGATGAGGCTTACGTCGCTCCGCGCCAAGCTCCTCTGGGGCACGGTCCTCGTGATCACGCTCGTGATGACCGGCGTGTTCGTCGTCGTCGAGCACCGCCAGCGCGTCGCGATCATCGACGAGTTCCAGCGCCGCGGCGAGGTGCTGGCCCGGAACCTCGGGGCCATCTCCTCCGGCCCGTTGCTCCTCTACAACTACACCGCGCTCGAGCAGAACGTCGCCCGCGTCGCCGCGGAGGAGGACGTGGTGTACGCGCTGGTCCTCGACGGCGACGGCAAGGTGGCCGCCCACAGCCGCCACCCGGAGCGCATCGGGATCGCGATGGAGGGCGCGGTGCACGCGCGCGCCGCCGCCGCGGCGGAGCCGCTGATCCAGGAGACCGTCACCGCGCGGGGCGAGTCCATCTACGACTTCACCGTGCCGGTGCAGGTGGACGGCCGCAAGTGGGGCACGATCCGCGTCGGGCTCTCCAAGCAGCGCATGGACGCCGAGATCCGGAAGACCCGGCTCGAGCTCGGCGCGCTCACGCTCCTCACGCTGCTGCTCGGCGGCGCGGGCGCCGCCGTGATGGCGCGGCGGATCGCCGGCCCCATGCGCGAGCTCGCCGAGGGCGCCGCCGCGATCTCGCGGGGCGACCTCGCCCAGCGCATCGAGCCCTCGACCGCCGACGAGATCGGGCGGCTCGCGGCGGCGTTCAACCACATGGCGGTCGAGCTCGGCGAGCGGCGGCGGGCGCTCGAGGAGGCCCACCACGAGCTCCAGCGCCAGTTCGTCGAGCTGGCCGACCTCAAGAGCTACACGGACAACATCCTGGGCTCGCTCACGAACGGCATCGTCACCGTGGACCTCGACGGGCGCGTGGTGACGCTCAACGCCGCGGCCGAGCTGCTCACCGGGTTCTTCCGCGGCGAGGTGTCCGCCCGCTACTGCAGCGAGGTCTTCGCCCACACCCCGGAGCTCTCCGACATCCTCATGGAGACCCTGGCGAGCCGCGCGCCGATCACGGGGGTGAGCCTGACGTTCCGCCGCCGGAACGGCGGCATGGTGCCGATCGAGTTCAGCACCGCGCCGCTCAAGGGCGGCGAGGGCAAGGACCTCGGCGTCATCGGCATCTTCCGCGACCTCACGCTCGTCCGCCGCCTCGAGAGCGACCTGCGCCGCTCGGACCGGCTCGCCGCGCTCGGCACGCTCGCCGCCGGTCTCGCCCACGAGATCAAGAACCCGCTCACGGCGCTCGTCACCTTCAGCCGGCACCTGGAGCGCAGGTTCGATGACGTCCACTTCCGCGAGAAGTTCCAGAACGTGGTGCCGCGCGAGCTCGAGCGGATCAACGCGATCGTCGAGCGCCTGCTCGAGCTGGCCCGCCCGGCGCGGCTCCACTTCGCGCTCGTCCGCGTGCCGGCGGTCCTCGACAGCGTGGTGGAGCTGTACGCGAACCAGATCGACGGCCGGCGGATCGAGGTCGTCCGCGAGTACGCGCGCGACGTGCCGCCGATCCAGGCCGACCAGGAGGGGCTCTACCGCGTGGTCGTGAACCTCGTGGCGAACGCCCTCGAGGCGATGCCCGCGGGCGGCCGGCTCACGCTGCGCGCGGGCTGGAGCGAGAGCGGCGACGCGCCGACGGCCTGGCGCCGGCGCGGGCCGGACCGGCGGGTGAAGATCCAGGTGGAGGACACGGGCGGCGGCATCCCGGTGTCCGACAGCGACCGCGTCTTCAACCCCTTCTACACGACGAAGGAAGGCGGCACCGGGCTCGGCCTGGCCCTCGCCCACAAGATCGTCGAGGACCACGGCGGCACCCTCAACTTCAGGAGCGTCCGCGGCCTCGGGACCGCGTTCACCGTCGTGCTCCCCCTCATTCCCGAGCCCCCGCCCGGCGCCGGTCTCGGCGACGAGGCCCCGCGGTGACCCCCGAGAGCGCGTCCCGCACCGCGGCGGAGCGCGCTCGCCTCGAAGAGGTGCTGGCCGACAACGAGCAGCTCCGGCGGCTGGCGTTGAGCGTCGCCCACGACTTCAACAACCTCCTCTCGGTCATCGTCGGCTACAGCGAGCTGATGCTCCGCCGGCTCAAGCCGAACGACCCGCTGCGGGCCAGCGCGGAGTCCATCAAGAAGGCGACCGAGTGGGGGATCGCGCTCGCGCAGCAGGTCCTCCTGACGACCCGCCGCGAGGGGCCGCCCCTCACCCCGGTGAGCCTGAACCAGGTCGTCACCAACGTCACGCGCGTGCTGCAGTCGGCGGTCGGCGAGCGCATCGCGCTGGTCACCAAGCTCGACCCCGCCGCGGGCTGCGTCCCCGTCAACCACGGCCAGCTCGGCCAGGTGATCATGAACCTCGTCGTCAACGCGCGTGACGCCATGCCCGAGGGCGGCACGCTGACCGTCGAAACCGAGGCCGCGGGGCCCGAGGTCCTGCTGCGCGTCGCCGACACCGGGATCGGCATGGACACGGCGACGCGGGCCCGGCTGTTCGAGCCCTACTTCACGACCAAGGAGCCGGGCAAGGGCATGGGGCTCGGCCTCTCGACGGTCAACGACGTCGTCACCCAGCACCGCGGGCGCATCGAGGTGACGAGCGACGCCGGCCGCGGCTCGACGTTCCTCGTCTACCTGCCGCGGGTGGACGAGACGCCCGCCGCGATGAACGGCGCGGCCACCGCCGCGGCGGACGCGAGGGTCGCGACGGTGCTGGTCGTCGAGGTCGAGACCGAGGTCCGCACGATGGTCCGCGAGATCCTCGAGACGCAGAAGTTCGCGATCCTCGAGGCGCGCGACCACGAGGAGGCGCTCGCGCTCAGCGGCCGGCACGACGGGCCCATCGACCTCCTCATCGCCGACGTCGTCCTGCCCGTCACCGCGACGGACGAGTTCATCAGGCGCCTCGGCGCGTTCCGCCCCGGCACCCCGGTGCTCTACCTCTCCGGCTACCTCGACGACGTCGAGGGCGCGGCGGCGCTCCGCCAGAAAGGCCGCGTCCTCCAGAAGCCGTTCAGCGTCGCCGCGCTCTCGCAGGCGGTCCGGGAGGTGCTGGAGGGCGTGAAGCGAGGTCGTTGAGCCCGGAAGAGGGCCGGTCAGCGCCGAGAGGAGTCGGCGTGGTCCTCACAGCGCTCGCCGTGGCGCTCGGCGCGTACCACGGGCTCGTCGGGCTGCTCGGGCTCATCCTCGTCCGGACCGGGCCCGAGCCGTGGGACGTGCTCATCATGTCGGTGGCGCTCGCGTCCACGCCGGCGGCGTTGACGCTCGCCGCCTGGGGCGCCCGCCGCCTCGCCGCCGCGTGGCTCGCCCTCGCCGCGCTGGCCTGGGCCGTGTTCGGTTACCGCGGTGTGTGGCCCGAGTGGGCGTACGCCGCGCTCTACTATGCCCCGCAACTGGTCGCCGCCCTCGTGCTGTCGCGCCGGCGACCGGGCGCCGCCTCCGCGCTCGCCGCCACGCCCGCCACGCCGCACGTGTCGTCCCCGACGCCCGCTCGCCTCGTCGGTTGGGGCCTCGCCCTCGCTCTCGGCGTGGGCCACGCCACCCTCGGGTTGTGGCTCGTCGTCCGGGTCGCTGGGGAAGGCCGCTGGGCCCCGTGGTGGTGGATGGGCGGCGTCGCCTCCTTGCTCTCCACGCTGCCGGCGGTCGTGTCCGCGCGAAGGAGGCCGACATTCGGAGGCCGCTGGCTGGTGGGGGCCGCGTACCTCGGTGTGCTCGCCGCCGGGCGCGCGCTCTACCTGGAAGACGCCCGGTGGGCCTTCGGGTTCCTCGTGTGGTGGTTGCCCCAGTGTCTGCTCGGCGTGCTCTTCCTGAGAAGGCGACCGGCAGGATCCTGAGTCAGATCACGTCGAACTGGCAGAGGGTCCCCTCGATGACTTGCGCGAACGAGGGGTCGAGGGTCGGATAGAGCCCCCGGATCAGGTCCCACGCGGCGTGGAGCTCGTAGCCGCCCCCCGCGGCCGCGGCTACGGGTTCAGCCGGCGGCGGAGGAAACCGAGCAGGCCCTGCGGGACGAAGATCACCATCACGATGAAGATGATGCCGAGCGGGATCAGGTAGTACTCGGTGAGGAAGCGCGAGAGGCCCTCGCGCAGCAGCAGGAAGAACGCGGCGCCCGCGAACGGTCCGACGAGCGTTCCCATGCCGCCCATCACGTTGAAGATCACGACCTCGCCGGAGACGACGAAGAACACGAAGTCCGGCGCCGCGAACTTGTTCTGGATCGCGTACAGCGCGCCGGCGAGCCCGGCGACGAGCCCTGAGAGCATCACGGCCACGATCTTGTAGCGCTCGACGTGATAGCCGATGGCCCGGGTGCGCGGCTCGTTCTCGCGGATCGACTGCAGGACCATGCCGAACGGGGACTGAGTGATGCGCCGGACCAGCAGATAGGCGAGCGCCACCACCGCCAGCACGAACCAGTGGAGGGTCGCCGGCGTGAAGCGGCTGGCGGCGAGGCCCGGGAGCGAGAGGCCCGGCTGGCTGAAGGTGAGGCCGTTCTCGCCGCCCGTGACCTCCGTCCAGGTGAAGATGATGACGTAGAAGATCTGTGAGAAGACGAGGGTGGAGATCGCGAAGTAGATGTCGCGGAGGCGCGTGGCGAAGTAGGCGACGAAGACTGCCACGGCGCCGGCCCCCGCCAGCCCGTAGAGCACGGCGAGCCAGAGGCTGGGCGGCTTCACCGTGAGGAGCGCAGCCGCGGCGCCGTACATGCCGAGGCCGAAGAACGCCGAGTGCCCGAACGAGACCATGCCCGTGTAGCCGATGAGGATGTCGGAGGACATCGCCAGGAGTCCCCAGATGAGGATCTCCGTCGCGAACCTCTGCCAGAACGGGGGCAGCACGAACGGCGCGAGAGCCAGGAGGCCCAGCACGACCGTGAACGCGATCCAGTAGCCGACGGCGCGCGGGGCGGGCCGGGCGTCGGGCGCGGCGGTCATTTCGGCGTCGGGACGAAGAGCCCGGTCGGCCGGAAGAGCATCGTCAGGACCAGCACGACGAAGGAGACGAGCACCGCCTGGGCGGGGCTCACGACGAGCGCGGCGTAGGCCTCGAGCAGGCTGACGAAGATCGACGCCAGGATCGAGCCGCCGAGGTTCCCCATGCCGCCGACGACGACCACGATGAAGGCGCGGAGCGTGAAATCGAAGCCCATCGTCTGGGTGACGCCGGCGAAGGGGCCGAAGAGCACGCCGCTCGCCGCCGCCATCGCGGAGCCGATCGCGAACACGGCCGTGTGGACGAGCGGCACCGGGATGCCCATCGCCTGGGCCATCACCCGGTCCTGGGTCGTCGCCCGGATCCAGATGCCGTACTTGCCGTACTTCAGGAACAGCCACAGCGCGCCGATGATCAGGCCGGCGAGGACGGCGGTGGCGACGCGGTACCATGGGTACTGCAGATAGAAGAGCTGGAACTGGCCCGACACCGGTTCGCCGATCTTGCGCACGCTGGGCCCCCACTGCCAGAGCGCGTACTTCTGGAGCACCAGCGAGACGCCGAAGGTGGCGAGGATCGTCGTCAGCGGGTCGCGCCCGATGAGCGGCCGGAGCGTCGTCACCTGGAGCATGACGCCGAGGCCCGCGATGGCGATCGCTGCGACGAGCAGCGCGAGCCAGAAGTTCCCCGTGATGCCCATCACGGTGGCGCCCACGAACGCGCCGAGCATCAGGAGATCGCCGTGGGCGAAGTTGACGATGTCCATGATCCCGAAGATCAGCGTGAGGCCGGAGGCCACCATCGCCAGCACCATCCCGTTGACGAGGCCGTTGATCGTCTGGATGATGATCTGGTCCACGCCTAGATCGTCCGGGTGGGCCTCGACGGCCCCCCCGGAAGCCCCCCCAGGTCGGGTTGCGCGGGCACAGCCCGCGCTCGAACGGTGGTCATTGCGACACCTCCGCTAGACCCCGAGGTACTCGTGGATGACGCTCTGGTCGGCGCGCAGCGCGGCCGCGGGCCCGTGGTGGCGCACGACCCCCTTCTCCATGATGTAGACGCGGTTGGCGGCCTCGAGCGTGAGCGGGACGTTCTGCTCGACGAGGAGGATGGCCACCCCGTCCCGGTGGAGCGCGTGCACGATCTCCCGGATCTGGGCGACCATGCGGGGCATGAGCCCTTCGGTGGGCTCGTCGAGGAGGATGATCTTCGGCTCGAGCATCATCGCGCGCGCGATGGCGAGCATCTGCTGCTCGCCGCCCGACAGCGTCCCGCCCGCCTGGTTGCGCCGCTCCCGGAGGACGGGGAAGCTCGAGTAGACCTTCTCGAGCAGCTGCTCGCGGCGTTCCGGCGTGATCCCGCGACGGTCCAGACCCGTCCTTAAATTTTCGAGCACCGTCAGCAGCCGGAAGATCCGCCGCTCCTCCGGCACCCAGGCGACGCCGAGGCCGGCCAGGCCGTGGGGCGGCACGCCGGTCAGGTCGCGCCCCTCGAACGTGATCCGCCCGCCCGTCCGCCCCACGAGCCCCATGATCGCCTTGAGCGTCGTGGTCTTGCCCACGCCGTTCCGCCCGAGCAGGCCGACCACCTCTCCCGCGCGCACCTCGATCGACACACCGTGGAGCACGTGCGACTTGCCGTAGTGGGCGTGGAGGTCCTCGAGCACCAGCATCAGGTCTTGAGGTAGACCTCCTGCACCCGGGGATTGGCCTGGATCTCGGCCGGCGTGCCCTCGGCCAGCACCTCCCCGTAGTTCAGCACGGTGATGACGTGGGCGAGCCCCATCACGACCTCCATGTCGTGCTCCACGATGAGGATCGTGAGGTCCCGCGCGATGCGGCGGATCAGCTCCACGGTCGCGTGGGTCTCGGCCACGCTCATGCCGGCCGTCGGCTCGTCCAGGCACAGGAGGCGGGGCTCCGTCGCGAGGGCGATGCCGATCTCGAGGTTGCGCTGCTCGCCGTGCGAGAGGTTCGCCGCCGGCTCGTCCTGCTTGGCGGCGAGGCCGACGTCGCCGAGGATGGCGCGCGCGCGGTCCACCACGTCGGCGTAGGCGCGGTGGTGGCGGAGCATGCTCCAGTTGTGGTGGCGGGACTGGACGGCGATCCGGACGTTCTCCAGCACGGTGGCGCCGGGCAGGATGTTGGTGATCTGGTAGGAGCGCGCGATCGCCTTGCGCGAGATCGTGTGGGGCGGCAGCCCGGCGATGTCCTCGCCCTGGAAGACGATCCGGCCGGCCGTGGGCCGCAGCACTCCGGTGAGACAGTTGAAGAACGTGGACTTGCCCGCGCCGTTGGGGCCGATGATGCCCCGAAGCTGATGGGCGGGAACCGCGAGGGACACGTTGTTGAGGGCCGTCAGCCCGCCGAAGCGGACCATCAGCCCCTCGGTCTGCAGGAGCGCGGGCACGGCCGCTCCGCCGTTGCCGGCCGCGGCCGTCCCGCGCTGTCCCTCGCGCGTCACGCTAGGCGAACTTGCACGCCGGCGGGAAGTACGTCTTCTCCTTGGGGATCACCTCCAGGATCCTGTGCTTGTTGTTCTGGATCGTGAAGATGAACTCCCGGAGGAACGCCTGGTGGTCCTCCTTGCGGAGGGTCTTGTCGCCCTGCGGGAAGTCGTCCCCCTCCTTGACCTCCATGCCCTCGAGCGCCTCGATCAGCTTCATCGTGTCCTCGCGGCCGCGGAAGGCGGACCGCTGGATGCCGAGCTTCAGAAAGTTCGTCGCCTCGAAGTTCGACTGGACGTACCGGTCCGGCAGCGGGCCCGACGGGTCGATCTTCTTCAGGGCCGCCACCGCCTGGTCGAAGAACTTCCGGTGCGCGGACGTGTTGAGCGGCGGGTCCAGCACGGGGACGTAACGATTGACGCCGATGAACCCCTCGATCTTCTGCCCGAGGGCCGGCAGGTGCGTCGACTCGGCGATCGCGCCGTCGCCGGCGTACCGGTACTTCTTCGTGAGCCCGAGGTCGTACGCGGCGCTCGTGAAGTTGACGGCGTTGGCGCCGAAGAAGATGCCGAAGAGCCCGTCGAAGCTGCCGCTGATCTTGGAGACGAACGGCGCCATGTCGGCGGTGCCCAGCGGGATGCCGGTGGTGCCGACCACGTCGCCGCCGCTCTTCTTGATCTGCTCGATGTAGGCGTCGCGGGTGGACTGGCCCCACGCGTAGTCGAGGTAGGCGATGTGCCACTTCTTGCCCATCCTCGCGACGAGGTAGGGGGAGATCGCCACCGCCTGCGCCGGCGCGTAGTCGAACGGACGGAACGTGTACCGGCTGCACTTGCTCGTGGTGATCGTGGTGTCGAGGCACACGCTGACCATGTTGACGAGCCGGTGCTCCTCGTACACGGGCATGCAGGCCAGGCAGACGTTGGAGAGGTACCCGCCCACGTGCGCGTCGATCTGGTCCTCCACGACGAGCTTCTCCGCCTTCCGCCGTCCCACGTCCGGCTTCGACTCGTAGTCGGCGACGAAGAGCTCGACGGGCCGGCCGTGGAGGCCGCCCGCGGCGTTGATGCGCTCGATCGCCATGTGCACGCCGACCAGGGCCGTCTTGCCGCCCGCGGCCGCCGTGCCCGAGAGGGGCTGGAGCGTGCCGATCTTGTACGGCTTGGCCTGCCCGAAGGCCTCGCGCCACGGCGCCGGCACGAGCGTCGTCGCGCCGAGCGCCCCGGCGGCCGCGGCCGAGAGGCCGAGGAACTTCCGGCGCGTGGTCTTGCCGCTCCACCACACGTCCATCGTCCAGGGTTCGTCCTGCCAGCGTTCGCCCATATTCGTCCTCCTGGCCGCGCGCCGCGGGCCGAGCGCCCACGACGCGGGCAGCGGGGTGTCCGGAACGGAGTGGCCCCTATCTACACCAACCGGTCGGACCACGCAAGGGGGGGCCCGCCCGCGACGGTGCTACGTCGCGACGTGGTCGCGCGCGAGCGGCCGCCGGACGTCGGTGCCCGAGAAGAGCAGCGTCACGATGATCTCGACCGACGCGTTGCCGCCGAGTCCCTGGCAGCCGATCGCGGCGCGCGTGGGCTTGCCGCGATCCCCGAACGCCTCGACGAGCAGATCGGCCGCGCCGTTGATCACGCGGGGCTGGTCGCTGAAGCCCGGCGCCGAGTTGACGAAGCCGGTCATGTGCACGATCTGCTGCACGCGGTCCAGATCGCCGAGCGCGTACTTGACGGCGGCCAGCGTCGTGAGCGCCGCGTACCGGGCGGCCTCGTAGCCCTGCTCGACCGTGAGGTCCTTGCCGACGACGCCCGGGAGGTGGGGCCCTCCGCCCTTTCGGGGCGTGGTGCCGGACAGGTAGAGCAGGTTCTGCACCGGGAAGTGGGAAATGTAGTGGGCGCCGGACGGGTTCGTCCGGTACAGGTCCTCGAGGCTCGGCACCGCCAGCCCCAGCCGCTCGAGCTTCTCCTCGACTCGCATCTCGTCCTCCCCGGCGACCCGGCGGAATGCCGCCGTCGCCTACAGCGTGCCCGGGTACGCGCCGCCGTCGATCAGGAAGTTCTGGCCCGTCATGAAGCCCGCCTGCGCGCTGCAGACGAACGCGCACAGGTCGCCGAACTCCGCCGGATCGCCGAAGCGCGCCGACGGGTTGGCCCGGTGGCGGTCGCGGATGACCTCCTCGACGGTCCGGCCGCTCGTCTTCGCCTGGATGGCGATCGTCGAGCGGAGGCGGTCGGTGTCGAACGGGCCGGGCAGCAGGTTGTTGATCGTGACGTCGTGCGCGACGGTCTTCCGCGCGAGACCCGCGACGAAGCCCGTGAGCCCGGTGCGCGCGCCGTTCGAGAGCCCGAGGATGTCGATCGGGTGCTTCACCGCGCTCGAGGTGATGTTGACGATGCGGCC
>Ga0209648_10001007_pt1 | contig 22483 bp, 22 predicted proteins | sample GraSoi2013_115cm_FD_185830 | JGI IMG/M metagenome (GOLD analysis project Ga0209648, IMG submission 185830) | Grasslands soil microbial communities from the Angelo Coastal Reserve, California, USA - Sample 9_17_2013_115cm (SPAdes) (version 2) | ecosystem: Environmental > Terrestrial > Soil >... | reverse complement strand
CCCCCGCCACGCCAGGCAACACCCATCCCCTGCGCCCGCACGAATCCCCTGCCCGCGAACATCCCCTGCTCCGCGCGAACATCCCGCACAAGAGCCACACCATGGGCCCATTGGTGTTACGGTGACGCTACTGAGGGGCCATTGATGGGCGGTGGCCAGGCGAGGACCGGCAGAGCGCGGGTAATGTGGCAGGCTCCGATACTCCGGGGAAATGGCGCGATCAGTCCCTTTCTTGCGCAAGATTCGCGATCGAGCAATTCCTTGATCGTTTAATCGGGGAAACGCCGGCGTTTTATGGGCCAGGTTTTCGTTCCGGGTAGCGCCGCCGTGTGCGGGCTGATATGCACGCATCGTGAGTGAGTCAGCAGAGCTGCGCGCGGCACTGGCCACACCGTGGTACCGGGTTCTTGCGGTGCCCTCGCCTGCCCGGGTGAGCTCGCCCGAGGGGGATTTCGTCGCGGTGCTCCCGGCCGCGCTGAGCGCCGCGCAACAGCGCAGGCCATTCGTGGTCGGGTGGCTCTCGCGCGGCGGGGGCGCGCCGCTCGAACTGATCACCAATGCGGGGCCGTTGGCCTTCGCCGCCGGGCCGGACGAGCCTGCCGCAGAAACCGGTCGTCCCATAGGGCTGTTCACGGGGCGGCAGGCTGGGCCGCAAACGGGGCGGCAGGCTGGGCCGCAAACGGGGCGGCAGGCTGGGCCGCAGGTCGGGCCCCAAACAGGGCCGTCGGCGGGACCGCGGGGCGGGCGGCACGCCGCGCCGGCCGACTGGTCGCATGCCGCGTCGGCCGCCGGCCCGTATCCCATGCCGGACGGTGACCGGCATGTGGCGTCGCGGGCTGACCCGGATACGGTGCCGGTCGGCTGGGCGCATCCCGGGCCGGACGCTGGGCCGGATGCAGCGCCGGGCGGCCGGCCAGGTGCCGCACGGTACGGTGACCCGCATTCCGGACAGTACGGTGACCAGCGTTCGGCACCGTACGTCGGCGAGCCCACCGGATCGGACGGCTGGCGCTCCACCGGATCGGACGGCTGGCAGCCGACCGAACCAGGCAGCTGGCAGGCCACCGGACCAGACACCCGGCAGGCCACCGGACCGCGTGACGCACGGTACCCCGGACCATACGCCGGACCCCATGCCGGGCCGTCCGGGCCCCATGCCGGGCCGTCCGGGCCCCATGCCGGGCCGTCCGGGCCCCATGCCGGGCCGTCCGGGCCCCATACCGGGCCGTCCGGGCCCCATGCCGGGCCGTCCGGGCCCTCCGAGCTCCATACCGGGCCGTACGCCGGGCCCCCTACCGGGCCGTTCGCCGGGCCCCATACCTGGCCGCACGTGCCTGGGCAGGATTCCGCGGCGGCCCTGGCACAGTCCGCGGCGGCCCTGGCACAGTCCGCGGAGGCACTGGCGCAGACCGCGCCAACCGTGGGGATGCTTTTCCCGAACGGCGCACGCGGAGCGCTCACCTCTGACAGCTGGCTCGCCGACGCGGACCGCCTGTTCTGGACGCCGTGCCAGGGCCGGCTGGCTCCGCCGCTCACCAGGGACGAGGGCGGCGAATCCGCACGCGACGCGCTCCAGCCCACCTTGTTCGAATCAACCCTGGTCACGCTCATGGACCGCCCGTTCGGCTGGCTCATCATCGCCGAGCCGACCGACCTGCTCGATGCCGAGATGGCCGAACTGCGCACCCAGCTCACCGCCATCCGGCGGTTCGAGGACGAGCGCGCCAGGCTCGACGTGGAGCGAGCCGAGCGCCGCATACAGGAACTCGACACCTTCCGCGAAGCCGGGTTGTGGAGTGTGCGGGTGCTCGCGGGCGCGGCGACCCCGGCCGAGTTGCGCCGCGTCGCCCCGGTGCTGGTGGGCTCGGTTGATCTCAGCCGCCACCCGTACCGGTTGCGCAGCGGCCTCGAGGCGCACAGCCTGATGGACGCGCTCGCGGCGAAGGTGCACGACACGGTGAACGACGCGCACGCGCCCTTCACCGCGACGGCGGGTGCCCTCGCCGCGCTGGCCCGCCGCGAGGTTCCCGGCGTGCGCGTGGTCGAGTCCGGAAATTTCGACGTGACCAGCGAGACCGATGGCCAGGACGGCCGGGACGGCCGGGATGGAAAGAACCGGCCGCAGGCGCCGGGCACGATCGAGCTTGGTGTGATCCTGGACGGCCAGGACCGGCCGGTCGGCGCGTTCCGCGTGCCGCTCGCCACGCTGAACCGGCACGTGTTCGTCACCGGTGCGACCGGTGCGGGCAAGTCGCAGACGGTCAGGCACCTGCTCGAGCGGCTGACGCAGGCGAACCTGCCGTGGCTCGCGATCGAGCCGGCCAAGTCGGAGTACGCCGCGATGGCCGGCCGGGTGGAAGGGATGGCGCGGGTCACGGTGATCAACCCGTCCGACCCGCGCGCGATACCGATGTCGGTCAACCCGCTTGCGCCGGAGCCCGGCTATCCGGTGCAGGCTCACATCGACATGGTGCGGGCGCTCTTCCAGGCCGCGTTCGACGCGGAGGAGCCGTTCCCGCAGATCATGTCGCAGGCGCTGCAGCGGGTCTACGAGGCGAACGGCTGGGACGTGGTCACCGGCGGCGGCCTTCCCGGTGCGCTCGCCGCGCCGGCGGTTCCGACGCTCGAGCAGCTGCAGCGCACCGCGCTCCGGGTCATCGAGGACGTCGGGTACGGCAAGGAACTCCAGGCGGACGTGCGCGGCTTCGTGGACGTGCGGCTGCGCTCGCTGCGGATCGGCTCGGCGGGCCGGTTCTTCGAGGGCGGCCATCCGGCCGACATCGGCGAACTGCTTCGCGGCAACGTGGTGCTCGCCATCGAGGACGTCGCCAACGACGAGGACAAGGCGTTCCTCATCGGCACTTTGATCATCCGGATTGTCGAGCACCTGCGGCTCGGTGCCCGCACACAGAAGGCAAGCGGCCTGCGCCACGTCATCGTCATCGAGGAGGCGCACCGGCTGCTGCGCAACCGCGGCCAGGAGCGGGCCAGCTCGCACGCGGTCGAGCTGTTCGCTGGCATGCTCGCGGAGATCCGCGCCTACGGCGAAGGAATCGTGGTCGCCGAGCAGATCCCGACCAAGCTGGTGCCCGACGTGGTGAAGAACACGGCGCTCAAGGTGGTCCACCGGCTGCCCGCACACGACGACCGTCAGCTCGTGGGAGCCGCGATGAACCTTGACGACGAGCAGTCCCGCCAGGTCGTCTCGCTCGAGCCGGGGATCGCCGCGGTGTTCGCCGACGGCATGGACAGGCCGCTGCGCGTCAAGATCCCGCTCGGCGAGCGGCGTGAGCGCGTGCTCGACGGGCCCGTCCCGCCGATCGCCGGCCTGCGGTCGGCCGCGTGCGGGCGGCAGTGCCGCGACGCCCGGGCGTGCAGCCTGTTCGAGTTGCGCGCGGCGGAGCTGATGTCCGCCTCGCCCGAGGAAGCGTGGCTGCGGATCTGGGTCGAGACACTCGTGCTCGCGTTTCTCACCAACCACGGCCTGCCCGACGTCCCCGCACCGGTGCGCCGCAGGTGGGCCGGGTACGACGGTGACGAGCGGCTGCGTGAGTGCGTGCTCGCGACCGTGATCGACCGTGCTGTCGCATCCCGTGCGGTGTCGCTGCGGGATTCATATGATCCCAAACGGCTTACGCGAAGTGTCGCGGAAACGGCGGAGCGGATCCTCGGCGCGGCGGGCGACCTGGTCGGCACCCACGCGGGCGCCGCCTGGGTGATCCCCCAGCTTCGGTGGATACACGAGGTCGAGCAGGCGCTGGCGGTGCCCAGCCGCTCCGGTCAGGCACCGGAGCTGACCTACGACCTGCCCGGAATCACCGACGGGCCAGGCGCGACGGCAGAAGACCGGCTCGACGCACTCGCCAGCCACCCGCTGTCGATGGAACTCGAACGCAACCAGTGGGCCGCGTGGAACGCGGTCGTCGGCGACGACGAGCACGTGGCCTTCTTCGCCGACCTGGCCACCGCGCTTGTCGGCGTGGACGGTTACGCGCGGGCCGGTGAGGCGGCCCGGGTCCTTGACGCCGGCTGGCTGCTCGACGTGCTTTCCTGGCCGGCCCGGTTCATGGCGGACGTCGCGGAGCACGGCGATGACACCGATCCGGCCGCCGGACCACCCGGTCCTGCCATGCTCACGGCCGCCGTGCCCGCGCCGCGGGTGAAGCAGGGCTTGCTGAGCGTCCGGCCACCTGGTGCGCGCGTACGCAGGCGAAGCAGTACAGATCGCCGGTGACCGTCACCCGCGCCCGATACCATCGGGACGGTGGACAGACTTCCGTTGCGGGCGCGGATGGCTACGGCCATGGGCGAGGCGGCCGGCCGGCTGTCGCGGATGGCGGGCCGTGGCGACGGTTCTGTGATCGGCGGGAAGATCGGTCTTTGGCTCGAACCTGACCTGCTGTCCATGCTCGCGGCCGGGCGGCAGGTGGTCCTCGTCACGGGAACGAACGGTAAGACGACGACCACGCGCCTGATCACCGCGGGCCTCGGTGCCCTCGGCCAGGGGGTGGCGTCGAACAGCTTCGGCGCGAACATGGAGGAGGGCCTCGCGGCGGCGCTCGGCCAGTCGCCGAACGCGCCTTATGCGGTGCTCGAGGTCGACGAGAAATACCTGCCGCGGGTCATCGAGGCGACGGCGCCGCGCGTGGTCGCGCTGCTGAACCTGAGCCGCGACCAGATGGACCGGGCCGCCGAGATCTGGCTGCTCGCCCGGCGCTGGCGGGACGCGCTCCGCGCGGCGCCAGGCACCAGGGTCGTGGCCAACGCCGACGACCCGCTCGTCGCCTGGGCGGCCGTGTCCGCGGCGAGCGTCACCTGGGTCTCGGCGGGCCAGCGGTGGCGCGAGGATTCGTGGTGCTGCCCCGAGTGCGGTTCTCACCTGCGCAGGGACGGCGACGACTGGCGCTGCGGCGAGTGCTCCTGTGCGCGGCCCCGGGTGAGCTGGGTGCTTGACGGCGGTAAGGTGATCGACTCCGCCGGCCGTGCCCACGAACTCGACCTGGCGCTGCCGGGCCGGGCCAACCGCGCCAATGCGGTGGTCGCGCTCGCCGTGGTCGAGGTGTTCGGCGTCGACGTGGCGCAGGCGCTGCCCAGCCTGCGCGGAGTGACGTCGGTGGCCGGCCGCTACACGCAGGTCGAGCGGCGGGGCAGGCCGGTGCGGCTCTTGCTGGCCAAGAACCCGGCCGGCTGGCTCGAGGCGTTCGACGTGCTCGACCCGCCGCCGACGCCGATCGTCCTCGCGGTGAACGCACAGGAGCCCGACGGGAAGGACACGTCCTGGCTGTGGGACGTCGACTACCGGGTGCTGCGCGGGCGGCGGGTCTTCGTGACCGGGGAACGCCGCCTCGACCTGGCGGTCAGGCTCGAGGCCGATGAGATCCCCTTCGAACTGGCCGGCGGCATCGACGAGGCGGTCGACCGCGTCACGGGCAAGCTGGATGTGCTCGCCAACTACACGGCGTTCCAGCAGATCCGCGCCGCGCTCGGGAGGGTGTCGTGATCGGCAGGCCGCTCCGCCTGGTCTGGGTTTATCCGGATCTGCTCAGCACCTACGGTGATCGCGGGAACCTGCTGGTGCTCGTGCGGCGCGCGCGGCTGCGCGGCATCGTGACCGACGCGATCGGGGTGAACTCCGACCAGCCGGTGCCCCGCGACGGCAGCATCTACCTGATGGGCGGTGGCGAGGACCTGCCGCAGATCCTCGCGGCACGGCGGTTGCGCGCCGACGGCGGGCTTGCCGCCGCGGCCGCTGCCGGTGCGGTGGTCTTCGCCGTGTGCGCCGGTTATCAGCTACTCGGCACGGAGTTCGCCGGCGACGGCGGGCAGCCGGTGCCCGGCCTCGGCCTGCTCGACATCCGCAGCGGGCGCGGCGAGCGGCGCAGTGTCGGTGAGATCCTCGCCGACGTGGACCCCGCGCTCGGGATACCGCGGCTGACCGGATTCGAAAACCACCAGGGGGTGACCCAGCTTGGCCCGGGCGCGCGGCCGCTGTCGCGTGTGGTGCGGGGCGTCGGGAACGGAGACGGCACGGAAGGCGCGTTCGCGGGCCGTGTGCTCGGCACCTATCTGCACGGGCCCGCGCTCGTCCGCAACCCAGCCCTGGCGGATCTGCTGCTGAGCTGGGCGGTCGGGCCGCTCTGGCCGGTCGCGGAGCAGTACGAGAACTGGGCGCGGCGGCTGCGCGACGAACGCCTCGCCGCAGCGGCGCCCTGACCGCACCACCCGCCCTGACCGCACCACGGGCCCATGACCTGCCGTGCCCCGACGTCCACGTGTTCAGTACACGACGGCCTGGGCGCTCTCCGCGGTGATCTCCGCGACGAAGGTCGTCGCACCCGAGATACGCACGCCCTTGACGACGTCCTCCTCCGTGATGTTCCTGCGCGCCGCGCACTGGGTGCACAGCGTCACGGTTCCGGCCGCAAGCACGCCGCCGAGCAGATCAGCGAGTGGCGCCGCCTCCGGCAGGTCGAACTCCTCCGCGCGGCCGGGCAGCGCGAACCAGGCCGCCTCACCGGTCAGCCACAGCGACACGGGAACTCCGCTCGCCGCCGCCGCCGCGGCGACGGTGAAGGCCTGGTTGCAGCGTTCCGGGTCGTCCTTGCCCGCCGTTACCTTGACCACAAGTGATCGCGTTGCCATGCGTTGACACTAACAAGCGGGCCGGCCCAAACCTGGCCATAACAAAACCGGCATGGCGCCGCTCCCGCATGCGCCGCCCGCCGTATGCTTCTCGCCATGGTCGGCCTGCTCAGCGCGGCGATCCTGGTGGTGGTGTTCGCGGCGGCCGCGGCCGCGTCGGTCTGGGTCGCGGCGCGGCTCTACCGTGCGCGCGGGAGCGGGCGGTGAAGCCGCCCGGCGAACCGCATCCCGACCTGGCTCCGCTGCTGTTTCTGCTCGGGCGGTGGGAGGGTGCGGGTATCGGCGGCTACCCCACGATCGAGAGCTTCAGGTTCGGCCAGGAAATCAGCTTTACGCATAACGGCAAGCCGTATCTGATCTACGTCAGCCGGACCTGGCTGCTCGACGAGGCGGGCGTCCCGGTTCGGCCGCTCGCCACCGAGAGTGGATACTGGCGGCCGCAGCCCGGCGGTGACGTCGAACTGGTTCTCGCGCATCCGACCGGGATCGCCGAACTGTATCTGGGCGAGATAACCGGCACCAGGATCGAGCTTCGCACCGACGTCGTGGCCCGGACCGCGACCGCGAAGGAGGTCACGGCCGGCCACCGGCTGTACGGCCTCGTTGGGGAGGATCTCGCCTGGGCCTTTGACATGGCGGCCGTCGGCCAGCCGCTCCAGCCGCACATATCCGCGCAGCTCAAGCGCGTCAGCAACGAGGCAGCGGACGCGTAAGCGCCGGCCAGGCCCGGGCAGGCAGCGCGAGCCCGGCTCGGCGCACGATGCCGGTCGTGGCAAATTAAATCCCCCGGGCCGCTCCCGTACCGTGATCTCGCGGCACGGGCGTGCCGCGTGGATTGCGGGTACGGGGGCCGGATGGACGAGCTCCGGCCAGCCCGGGGGTGCGGTGTCTGCCTAGTGTTCGCCGGCCGCCAATCCGCGGCCTGCGCTCAGACGGGACGGCGGCTAGCTGACAGCCACCTCGCGAGTCCTACTGCTATGCATGCTGTTGGACCACCTCCTTTCCCGCGTAGCCGAAGGCTATGTCGGGGGGCGCCGCGATGGCAAGAGCAATTCAGCGCACCCGGATCCGCCGCCGCGGGCGCCGGGCCGGCCCGGGCCTGGGCCGCGGCCGAGACTTCAGGCGAGGCCCCGCCGAGGCCGCAGCCGAAGCCCGATGAGGGCCGCGGCCGAGGGCCGCCGCCCGCCGGTCCAGGCCGTAGACTCGGCCCATGGCCCGGACGTGGCACGAGGAGCTCCGGTCGCGGGGATACCGTGTCACGCCGCAGCGGCAGCTCGTGCTCGAAGCGATCAACAAGCTGGAACACGCGACGCCAGAGGACATCTGCGCCGAGGTACGGCAGACCGCACGGGGTGTGAACATCTCCACGGTCTACCGCACGCTCGAGCTGCTCGAGCAGCTCGGCCTGGTCACCCACACCCACCTCGGCCACGGCGCTCCGACCTATCACCTCGCGGCCCAGGCCGATCATGTGCACCTCGTCTGCCGGGACTGCGGAAAGGTGACGGAAGTCACCCCGGAAACCGTGCGCGGCCTGGTGAGCGCGCTCGATCGCGAGCATGGGTTCGAGACCGACGTCGGTCACCTGACCGTGTTCGGCCGCTGCGACGGCTGCCGCGCGCACGGCGCGAGCCCGCACGGCGCGAGCCCGCACGGCGCGAGCCCGCATGGCGCGAGCCCGCATGGCGCGAGCCCGCACGGCGCGGCCAACTGAACGCCGCCGCGCGGCCCAGCTACCCGCGGCCCAGCTACCCGAAGCGCGGGCCCGCACGGCGCGGCCAACTGAACGCCGCCGCGCAGCCCAGCTACCCGCGGCCCAGCTACCCGAAGCGCGGGCCGGGGTGGGTCCCGTAGATCTTGGTGGATGCGGGCGCCATCCCAAGCCAGCAGGGCCAGGCGGCGGTCCGGCCAGGCGGTGCTTGTCTTCGAGGAGCCGATACTGGTTTGTACCGGCGGCGACGACCACGACCACGACGCCGCCGCCGGTCGTCGTCTGGACGCCGATCCGCGCCGCCAGAGATCTGCGGGACATGCCCTAACCTTGGCGCCATGGGAAGCCCCTTGCTGACGTCACCGGGCGCGGTCGCGGCCACCGAGCCGGACAGCGACGTCGCCTGGCACTACGGCGATCCGGTCGCGGAACAGCGTGCGCTCACCGGGTCCGCCGGCCTGGTCGACAGAAGCAACCGGGGCGTGATCAAGATCACCGGCGCCGACCGGCTCTCCTGGCTGCACAGCCTGACCACGCAGGATCTCGAGCACCTGCCACCGCACACCGCGGCGCAGGCGCTCGTGCTCAGCCCGAACGGCCACGTCGAGCACCATCTCACGCTGGTCGACGACGGCGCGGCGGTGTGGGTGCACGTCGAGCCGGGAATGGCACCCGGCCTGGTCTCCTTTCTCGAGTCGATGCGCTTCATGCTGCGCGTCGAGCCCGCGGACGTCACGGGCCAGTACGCGGTCGCGACGCTCGGCGGCCCCCGCGCGGGCGAACTCGTGCCGGAAGGTGCGGTGGCTCTGCGGCAGCCGTTCGGTATCGATCTGATCATCCCAAGGGACCAGCTTGAGACGGTGGCGGCGGAGGTGACCGGGCGCGGTGCACGCCTGGCGGGCATGTGGGCCTTCGAGGCGCTGCGCATCGCGGCGCACCGGCCACGCTTCGGCCTCGACACCGATCACCGCACGATCCCGCACGAGGTCGGCTGGATCGGCGCTGCCGTGCACCTGGACAAGGGCTGCTACCGGGGGCAGGAGACGGTCGCGCGGGTGCACAACCTCGGCCATCCGCCGCGCCGCCTCGTCATGCTGCACCTGGACGGCAGCGCGGACAGGCTGCCCGCCCACGGTGATCCGGTCGCGCTCGGCGATGCCGTGGTGGGGTGGGTCGGTTCCGCCGCGAGGCACTACGAACTCGGGCCCATCGCGCTCGCGCTCGTCAAGCGGACCACACCGGTGACCGCCGAACTGCTCGCCGCGGGCGTCGCGGCCGCCCAGGAGGTCATCGTGTCGCCCGACGAAGGCGCGAACGTCAAAATCGCGCTGCGCGCCCGGCCGGGAGTCCAGCCGCGCGCAAGCCGGCGCGCGTAGCCTGGCCCGCGTTCACCGCCGTTTCGAGCAGACTGCCTGGAGGTCGCCGTCGTGTTGCGCCGCAGCCTGTTGGCCGCGTCGAAAAGCGCCCGCATCCGCAGCTTCGTCAGCACCGGCCGCTACACCAGGGATGTCGTCGCCCGTTTCGTCGCCGGTGAGACGTCGGCGGACGCGATAAGAGTTACCGAACGGCTGCGCGGCGACGGCCTGCTTGTCACGCTCGACCACCTGGGTGAGGACACGACCGAGCCCGAGCACGCGGCCGCCGTCGCCGACGAGTACATCCGGCTGATCGAGGGCCTCGCCAGCGCGGGGCTGCTTGGTGGTGGGCCGGCTGGTGGTGGGCCGGCTGATGGCGGGGCGGCTGGCGCCGGCGGGCCGGGCGGGACGGCCGCGTCCCCCGCGACCGGCGCCGCCGAGGTATCGGTCAAGCCGACCGCGGTCGGGCTGCGGCTCGCGGCGAACGGTGCGAAGACCGCGGCCGGGCACATCGCGAGGATCTGCGCGGCGGCACGCGGCGCGGGCACCACGGTCACGGTTGATATGGAAGATCATCTGGGGGTGGAGCCGACCCTGCGCATCGTCGCGGATCTGCGCACGGAGTTCGCCGACCTGGGTTGCGTGCTCCAGGCCTATCTGCGGCGTACCGAGCGGGACTGCGAGCAGCTTGCCGTTCCCGGGTCGCGGGTGCGGCTGTGCAAGGGCGCGTACCGGGCGCCCGGCGATGTCGCGTTTTCCAGCCGCCACGAGGTCGACCGCTCCTACGTCAGGTGCCTGCGCGTGCTGATGGCCGGGCCCGGGTACCCGATGCTGGCCACCCACGACCCCCGCATGATCAAGATCGCCCTCGCGCAGGCGGCGCTGACCGGCCGGCCAGCGAGCAGCTACGAGCTCCAGATGCTGTACGGGGTCAGGCAGGCAGAGCAGCGCAGGCTCGCGGAGTCGGGCTCGGCGATGCGCGTGTATGTGCCGTATGGGAGCGACTGGTACGGCTACCTCGTGCGCCGCCTGGCTGAGCGCCCGGCCAACCTGGCGTTCTTCCTCCGCGCGCTCGCGTCACGGCGGTGACGGGCGCGGCCGGATAAACTGCCCGGATGATTGCGATTATCGGCGCGGGAAAGATGGGTGAGGCCCTGGCCTTCGGCCTGTTGCGCGCGGGCCGGCCGCCGTCCGACGTGATCGTTGCGGTGCGTCGGCTCGAGCGCGGCATCGAGTTGCGCGAGCGCTACGGCGTGGACGCGATGAGCGCGGCGGAGGCCGCCAAGATCGCCCAGACGCTCGTGCTCGCGGTGAAACCACAGGACATGGCGGCGGCCCTGGACGAGATAGCGCCGTGCGTGCCCCCGGGGCGGCTGGTGGTGTCGGTGGCGGCGGGCATCACGACCGGCTTCATCGAGGGCAGGCTCGGCCACGATCTGCCCGTGGTCCGCGTCATGTCGAACACGCCGGTACTCGTCGACCAGGCGATGAGCGTGATATCGGCGGGGCGTTTCGCCGGTGCGGAACATCTCAAGCGGACGGAGGAACTGCTGCGCCCGGTCGGCAAGGTGCTTCGCATCCCCGAGTCACAACAGGACGCCGCGACCGCACTGTCCGGGACCGGCCCCGCGTACGTGTACTACCTCGTCGAGGCGATGGTCGACGCCGGGCTGCTGCTCGGGATCCCGCGCGCCGCGGCGCTGGAAATGGTCATTCAGACCGTCGGCGGCGCGGCCGCGATGCTGCGCGAATCGGGCGAGCATCCGGTGCTGCTCAGGGAGGCCGTGACCTCTCCGGGGGGGACCACCGCGTCGGCCGTGCGCGAGCTTGAGAAGCACGGCGTCCGCGCGGCGTTCCTCGCCGCCATCGAAGCCGCGCGTGACCGGGGCCGCGAACTGGGCGCGCAAGGGTAGCCGGGTCACGTGACCGCGGGGACCGCGGACGACGCCCCGGGCCGCACGCTCCAGGTGATCTGGGACGACGCGCTCACCTCCTACGACTTCGGGCCCGGGCACCCGCTCGCGCCCGTCCGGGTGGAGCTCACCATGGCGCTGGCCCGCGCGATGGGCGTGCTCGACGCGCCGGGGGTTTCCACGGCCGCGCCGGACCCGGCCGGTGACGCGCTGCTCGAACTGGTGCACGACCCCGCCTACATCGCCGCGGTGCGGCGCGCGGGCGAGACGATGGCGCCCGATCCGCGGTTCGGCCTGGGCACGCCGGACAATCCCGTGTTCGCGGGGATGCACGCGGCCTCGGCGCTCGTGGCCGGCGCCACCGTCGCCGCGGCCCGCGCCGTGTGGACCGGCGCCGCGAACCCCGGGCATGCTCTGCCCGCGACGGGTCACGCCGCGAACATGGCGGGCGGCCTGCACCACGCGATGCGCGGGTCGGCGAGCGGGTTCTGCGTGTACAACGATCCGGCGATAGCCATCAAGTGGCTGCTCGCCGAGGGCGCGGAGCGGATCGCCTACGTTGACCTCGACGTGCACCACGGGGACGGCGTCCAGGCCGCGTTCTACGCCGACCCGCGCGTGCTGACGATCAGCCTGCACGAGAATCCGCGCACGCTTTTCCCTGGCACCGGCATGCCGTCGGAGACCGGGTCGGGCGCGGGCGAGGGCTACGCCGTCAACGTCGCGCTGCCCGCAGGCACGGGTGATCGCGGCTGGCTGCGGGCGTTCGACGGCGTCGTCCCGCCGCTGGTGCGCGAGTTCCAGCCGCAGGTGCTCGTCAGTCAGCACGGCTGCGACAGCCACCGGCTCGACCCACTCGCCCATCTCGAGCTGAGCATCGATGCCATGCGGGCCGCCTACTCCGCCGTGCACCGGCTCGCGCACGAGGCCGCGGGCGGGCGCTGGCTGCTGACCGGCGGCGGCGGTTACGCGCTCGTCCAGGTGGTGCCGAGGGCGTGGACGCACGTGCTGGCCGAGGCGGCGGGCGCGCCCATCGACCCGGCGGCGCCGACACCGCTCGGGTGGCGTGAATACGCCCGGTCGCGGACCGGGGAGCACGCGCCCGAGTCGATGACCGACGGGGAGCCCGCCGTGTACACGCCGCTGCACCGCGGTTACGATCCGTCCGATCCGGTGGACATGTCGATCATGGCGACCCGGGCCGCGGTGTTTCCCGCCCACGGCCTCGATCCTCAGCCCTGACACCGGCCCTGTCGGCCGGACGGCGAGCTGATGGCCGTGGCGGCAGGAGTCTCCTGGGCCGGGGATTGCCTGACCTCCCTGGGCGGGGCGGCAGGGGGCTGTGGGGACAAAAGACCTACCTCGCCGGGGTTGCACCATTCTGTACGGGACTTACCCTGGAGACGTGCGTGACTGATGCGCAGATTTCCGGCCGGACGTACTCAGGTCACGCGCGGAAGAGGGCAATCAATGGATGCAGGCGACCGTCCGCTGAGCGAAGTGAAGTTCCTGACCGTGGCAGAAGTTGCCTCGATCATGCGCGTTTCCAAGATGACCGTCTACCGGCTGGTGCACTCAGGCGAACTTGAGGCGATCCGGGTGGGCCGGTCATTCCGTGTGCCAGAACAGGCAGTGCACAGCTACCTGGAAGACGCGTTCGTCGCGACCGGCTGAGTGCGCCCTGGATGACCGGACGGTCGTCCAGGGTTTCGCGCCGCCGGGATCCACGCACCGGCCTGGGCCCGGTCAGAAGGAACACGCGGCACTGAGGGCGCTGGCAGTGGCGGTACCCTTACACCGGGCATGCGCCTGGTATCCGGTGTACATGTCGGCGTGCCCGTCCCCTCGGGTTGAGTGAAGGTGGTGTCGTGGGTTCTGTCATCAAGAAGCGCCGCAAGCGAATGGCCAAGAAGAAGCACCGTAAGCTCCTGAAGAAGACGCGTATCCAGCGCCGCAACAAGAAGTAGCGGCGCCGCGGACCGCCGCGGCAAACCGCCGCAGCCGCGGAGGCGGCTGCGCGGCACCGCGGGCAGGGGGGCGTTGCGGACAGGGGGCGTTGCGGACAGGGAGCAGGCGATGGCTCGAGTGGTCCTCGTGACCGGCGTCTCCGGCTATCTCGGCGCCGAGGTGGCCGGGGCCCTGCGGCATGCACCCGGTATTGAGCGCCTGATCGAGGTGACAGGCCCCGACCTGGCCAGCGACGCGGCGCGCGGGCCCCGCGCGCAGGAAGGGCCGGCGGTCGGCTGGCCACTGGAAGGACCGGGGCAGCCGGACGAGGTCCTCGTCCGGCTCGACGTGCGGACCAGCCAGCTAGGGGACCTGATCAAGGCGACGGGCGCGGACACCGTGGTGCATCTGGGTCTGGCCACGACACCCGCGAGCGCGGGCGGGCGCGCCTCGATGAAGGAGACCAACGTCATCGGCACGATGCAACTGCTGAGCGCGTGCCAGCGGTCCGCGACCGTGCGAAAGCTGGTGGTGCGCTCGAGTACCGCGGTGTACGGCACATCTCCCCGCGATCCCGCGGTTTTCACCGAGGATATGGAGCCACGGGCCAGCCATGGGTACGCCAGGGACGTCCTCGACGTCGAGGGGTACGTCCGTGGCCTGGTGCGGCGGCGGCCGGACATGACCGTGTCCGTCCTGCGGTTCGTGAACTTCCTGGGGCCGCGCGTCGATTCGCCGCTGACGCAGTACTTCACGATGCAGGCGGCGCCGACCGTGCTCGGCTTCGACGCGCGGATCCAGTTCGTGGACATTTCCGACGGCGTCGAGGTGATCAGGCGCATGGTCGTGGAAGATCACCCCGGGACGTTCAACGTGACCGGGCGCGGTGCCATGTTCATTTCGCAGTGCCTGCGCCGCGGCGGGCGCGCGGCGGTGCCGATGCCCGCGAAGCTGTTCGCCACGGTAGCTGACCTCGGCCGCGGAGCATTCCCTGACGTGACCCGCGATCAGCGCGACCTGCTCAAGTACGGGCGAGTGGTGGACGGGGCCAAGCTCGAGGGCGAACTGAACTGGACGCCGCGGCGCACTACCGAGGAGGCGTTCGACGCCTTCGCCGCGGACGCCGGGCTCGGGCCGAGCCCGGCCGTTGTCGTCGCCGGCCGGTTCCTCGCCGTGCTGCTCGAGGCCGTCTCACCAGCGGGGGGCGCGGCGACGTGACGGACCGCAGCGTGACGGACCGCAGCGTGACGGACCGCAGCGTGGCGGACGGCGCCCTGCCAGACGGCGGCGCCGCGGACGGCGGCGGGCCTGGCCGCGGCGTGCTTGGCGCAGCCGGCGCCGGCGCCGCGGAGCGGATCGCATCGTTGCTCACGTTCCTGCGCCGCCGGCTGAACGGCGAGTACGAGATCGACGAGTTCGGCTTCGACCCAGACCTCAACGAGACCGTGCTGATGCCACTCGTCCGCTGGCTGTACCAGCACTGGTTCGAGGTGCGGACGCGCGACATGGGCAACGTGCCGGCCTGCGGTGGCGCGCTCGTCGTGTGCAACCACTCGGGCACGCTGCCCGTCGACGCGATGATGCTCCAGGTCAGCCTGCTCGACGAGCACCCGGCGCACCGGCACCTGCGGCTGCTCGGGGCGGATCTGGTCTATTCGATGCCTGTGCTGTCCCATCTGGCCAGGAAAACCGGGCACGCGCTGGCCAGCCCGGCGGACGCGGAGCGGCTGCTGCGCCTTGGCGAGCTCGTCGGGGTGTGCCCGGAAGGCTACAAGGGCCTGGGCAAGCCGTTCTCGCAGCGGTATAACTTGCAGCGGTTCGGCCGTGGCGGCTTCGCCGCGTCCGCGATCGGTGCGGGTGTGCCGATCATCCCCTGCGCGATCGTCGGCGCCGAGGAGATCTTCCCCATGCTCGGCAATGCCCGGCCGATCGCGCGGTTGCTCGGGCTTCCTTACTTCCCGATCACCCCGCTGTTCCCCTGGTTCGGGCCGATCGGTGCGATACCGCTGCCGTCCAGATGGCTCATCGGGTTCGGCGAGCCGGTGCCGACGGACGGGTACGAGGCGGGCGCGGCCGACGATCCCGCGATCGTCTTCGAGCTCACCGATCAGGTGCGGGAGATCATCCAGCAGCTACTGCGTCAGCTCCTCGCCGAACGCGGCAACGCCTTCGGCTGACGGCGCCGCCTTCTGCAGCCGGGTCATCGAACCCCGTCAGGCCAGACCCAGGCCCACTGCCGTCTCGATGCGCCGGGCTGGGACTCACGCCGCAGCCGGGCAAGATCATCTGCTATCTCGATCGTCTCTTAATGCGGGTGGAACCGCGTGGCTGGGCGCCTCGCGGAAGCACCCAGCCGCACGGGGTTAGATGCGCCGCTCCTGTCCCCATCTGCCGGTGGCGATGCCCACGGCATCGTCTATGTGCCCGGCGGCTTCCTCGAAGGCCATCGCCTGTCCACGGCAGAGGGCGGCGCGGATGGGGTCGGCAGCTAGTTCGTCGGCGCGCTCGGTGTACAGCTTCACGTTGTCGCGGAAGCCGTCGCGGGCCTCCAGCAGGGCACAACCGAACCGGCGCAGGGTTGCCAGGTCCGCGCCGGTCAGCGGGGTCACGCGCGGCGGGGTGTCATTCATGGTGGCAGCTCACCGGTTCCGGCCGCCCGATCGACAGTTCACCCAGCTTCGCCGCCAGGCCGGCGATGTCCGGCGCGTTGACCAGTGCCCGGTACGGGTGACCGGCGGGCGGTGCCGCCCAGTACTCCCCGGTCGTCTCGCCGCGCCAGATCCGCCAGCCGGGGTAGACGATTCTCAGCCCGGCCAGGCCGGCGCTGTCCTGCCCGCCGCTGGCCGTCACTGCGGGCCGTCCACGCCGCGCAGCACGCGGGTGATCTTGTCCGCCGCTGCGGGCACGTCGGTGGCGGGCGCGAGGCGTTCGGCCCACCAGTACCAGCCGGCCTCATAGGCCACGTTCTCGCTCAGCACGCCGGGGTTAGCGGTGTGCAGGTACGGCCGCTTGCCAGCGGGCGTGACGAGGTGGGCGCGGTGATCACGGGCGTGCAGCTCGGCGGCGAGCCGCTCCAGCTCGGCCATGCCCGCCGCGCCGTCGCGCTCATCCACGCTCGGCTCGCTCACCGCGTTGCGCCCGCAGCCTCGCCTGCACAGCGGCATCGCGCGCAGCGTCGTTCTCGGCGGCCCCGATCGCGCTGCGCAGTCCACCGTGTGGCCCTGTCCCGGCTGGAACAGGCCGCTGCGGGTGGCGTACAGGTGGCCGCCGTCGCACTCCCATACTCGCCACAACGGGTGTTCGCGCCGCAGCTTGGACAGTTCGTGCGCCATCGGGGCGCTCCTTCGCTCGAACGTTCGTACACCAAATGTGGGGCCACTTTGCGCGTTGGGATGGTTACGGTGGTACGAGTGACAGGCGATGGGCAACGGCTGTCAATAGGTGTCAACGCGAATGGTGTATGCGGATGAGCTTCGCCGGGACTTTGCGAGCTCTCATGGATGAGCGCGAAATCAGCGGGCGAGCGCTGGCCCGCAAGGTGCCGTGCGATCCTGGGTACGTTTCCAGGCTCGCCAGCGGCAAGCAGCGGCCGTCGCTGAGGATCGCGCGCCGCCTGGATGAGCTGCTCGGTGCCGGCGGTGAGCTGGCCGCTGCCGCGCAGCGGCGGCCTGTGCATGAGCCCGGACCCGGAGATGAGGACGACGACGTGAGACGCCGTGAACTGCTCGGGGCGCTTGGTGGTGTGGTGGCTGCCGCGCCGCTGGCGGGGCAGCTTGAGCGGCTGCGCCGTAGCCTCGATGACGCGTTGTCTGCGGAGGCGACCGAACGAGACGCGGACGAGTGGGAGCGGGTTGCCTCCGATTACGCGCACGAGATCGGGGTGCTTTCTCCGGCCGCAGTGCTTCCTCCGCTCTTGGCCGACTTTGGCGAGATCGCTGACCGGCTGGAGAACGCAGCCGGCGGCGTGCAGCGGCGGCTGACCCATGTCGCCGCGCAGATGAGCGCGCTGGCGGCGATCGTGCTGACGGCGCTCGGTGACTCGCTAACTGCCCGGCGCTGGTGGCGCACGGCCGCCCGCGCGGCCGACGAGTCCGGCGACTGGCGGGCCGCCTCACTGGCTCGTGGCCGTCAGGCGGTCTTCTCCCTGTACGGCGGCCGGGCCGCCGCTTCCACGCTGAGCCTTGCCGGCGAGGCGATCGCGGCGGGACAAGGCAAGCCGTGTGCTGGTGTGGTGAGCGGCTACGCGGCGCGTGCGCAGGCGCTGGCGCAGCTTGGCCGCCGCGAGGACGCACAGACTGCCCTGGAAGCACTCCAGGATGTTTTCGGCGGCCTGCCCGGCGAGGTCAGCGCCGACCATCGCTCGCAGTGGGGCTGGTCAGAGATCCGCCTGCGTCATGTCGAGAGTTACGTCCACACCCGCGCCGGAGACATCAGGGCCGCTGCCCGTGCCCAGGACGCAGCGCTGGCGCTCTACCCGGCGACGGCCTCGTTTAGCTACCAGGGCCGCACACAGATCCAAATGCACCGGGCGGAGTGCCTGATCCGTGCTGGCGACGTTGACGGCGGTGCCCAGCACGCCGCGCGGGTGATCGGCACGCTCCCCCCCGACCGGCGCAGTGACAGCCTTGTCTCTGTGACCGCTATAGCCGCGCTAAACGCGGTCCCGCCGCACCAACGGCAGCGGCCAGCGGTACGCGCCGCTCGGGAGATGGTCGCTCTCCCAGGCGCGAAACGATGAGCCAGCCCGGCCCCGAAGTCACCTTCACCCACCACGACGCCGCTGCTGCGGAGGGCATCTTCGATTTGGTGATCGTCCCGGTGTACGAGGTGACCCACGCCGACGTGATCTCCAACCCGTTCTACTCGGCGCAGCGGTTCGCTGAGCGTGTCCGTGGCTACCTGAGGGCTCCCGGGTTCGAGCTGGTTGCCGCCCACGCGGACGGTGAGCCGATCGGGCAGGCATTCGGTTACCCGCTGCCACCGGGAGCGCGCTGGTGGAATAGCCTCACCACGCCCGTGCCCGAGGGGTTCACCAACGAGACCGGCACCCGTACGTTCGCCCTGAACGAGCTGATGGTTCACCCCGGCTGGCAGCGGCGCGGCGTCGCGCACGTCCTGCACGACGAGCTGCTCAGCGGCCGGCGCGAACAGCGGGCAACGTTGCTGGTCCGCGAGGACAACGAGCCAGCGCAGGCCGCCTACGCCCGCTGGGGGTGGCGCAAGGCCGCCAAGCTCCAGCCGTTTCCGGATTCCCCCGTGTTCGACGCGCTGATCCTTCCGCTCCCGCTGGCTGGCCGACTGTAACGAACGATGGCGGATGATATTTTCCGGTTGATGCGAGTATCCGCAGGTCACGCGGGTGATGACGGGTCATCCCGAATAACCGCGAACCATGTCTACCTGCGCAGCCGTTAGGGATCTTGGGTGTGGTGTGCGGCAGGTTTAGGCGGCGGGGCGTTCAGGGCAGGCGGCGCTTGCGCCTGATGGCGGCGCCGGCCGCGACGCCGCCGGCCAGGGCGCCCGCGCCCGCGGCCACTGGCAGCGCGATCATCGTCGCTTTGCGCCCGGTCCGGAAATCGTGCACCGGCCAGCCCGCGCGGCGCGCGTACGCGCGCAGCTCGGAGTCCGGGTTGACCGCGTTCGGGTAACCGACGATCGACAGCATCGGCAGGTCGTTGGCCGAGTCGCTGTAGGCGGCGCAGCGGGACAGGTCAAGCCCTTCCCGCTTGGCGAGCGCGCGGACCGCGGCCGCCTTGGCCTGGCCGTGCAGAAGCTCGCCCACCAGCCGGCCCGTGTACCTGCCATCCGCCGCTTCCGCCACGGTGCCGAGGGCCCCGGTGAACCCCAGCCGCGCCGCGATGACGTCAGCGAGGTCGGCGGGGGTCGCGGTGACGAGCCAGACCCGCTGCCCGGCGTCAAGATGATGCTGGGCGAGGTTCCTTGTGCCTTCCCAGATCCGGTCGGCCATCGTCTCGTCGTAGATTTCCTCGCTCAGCGCCGCGATCTCGGCGACCGTGTGCCCGGCCACGAACGCGAGCGCCGCTTCACGCGCGGCGTCGATGTGGTCGGCCTTCTCACCGTTCAGCCGGAATGCCACCTGGCCCCAGGCGAACCTGGCCAGGTCGCGCGCACCGAACATCTTGCGGGCGGCGAGCCCGCGGGCGAAGTAGTAGATCGAGGCGCCGCGCAGGATCGTGTTGTCCACGTCGAAGAATGCCGCCGCGCTCGGATCGGGCTGCGGAGTCGGCGGCGAGACGTGCGCGACCGCGGCAGCGGCCTCTCCGGCCACCGTGGCACGCCGCCCCGCCGCCTCGTAGTCGTGCGGCGTTCCGTCGGGCCAGACGCGCTGCAGCCCCCTCATGACATCCAGCTTAGACGCCCAGGTCTACGGCCTTTCGCACGCCAGGTGAACAGCCCCCGACCGGCCAGGGTAACACTCGGATATCTGGCCATCCATCGCATCGGGCCGCCGCGTCGGGCACCATAGGCGGGATGTCTGTTTCGGTCCTCGTTGCATTCGCCGGTGCGCTGGCCGCCGCGGTGGGCACCGGCATGCTCGTCGGCCGGTTCATCCGCGCGCCCAGGAGCGACCTCGCCGCCTGGTCGGCCGTGCTCTTCATGCTCGCCGTGGCGCTCGGCGCGCAGACCATGGGCTTCGCGGTCGGGTTCAGCAGCGCCACGTTCCGCGTCACCCAGGTCGCTGGCCTGTTGCTCGCGCCGCTGTGGCTGGCCTGGGGGCTCGTCGAGCTCGCGGGGCGGACCGGGCCAGCGAGATTCGCGAGCCGGCTGGTCACGGCCGCGCTGACCGTCGTGCCGGGCGTGATCCTGATCCTCGATCCGCTCAACTCGGCTCCGGCATTCGGTAAGGCGTGGCCAGGTGAGAAGCACTACATGGTGCTGCCCACGACCGCGCTGACCGCGATCCACGTCATCGCGGTCGCGGTCGCGCTGCTGATGATGTCCATCGCCGCGACGCGGACCCGCCGCGACCAGGACTGGTGGGAGGTGTTCGTGCCCGCCGCGGCGGCGGGTGCGGCCGTGCTGCTCACGGTCAGCCTCGGGTTCAGCTTGCCGAACGCGGGTTACCCGCTGCTCACCGCCGCGGCGGCCGGCATGGTGTGGTTCGCGGCCAGCCGGTCGGAGCGGGTGCGCCTGGACCAGTTGCGGGCGGGCGGGCATCCAACCGACGAGCCGCGGTCACGGCCGGGCCGGCGGCGGCGCGGGCGGGCGCCGCTGGACTCCGGCGCCCCCCCCGGCCTGGCCGACGATCCGACCACCGGGCCGCTCGTGGCGCTCGCCTCGGATGGCTTTCCTGTCAGCCGGGAGTTCGATCCGCCGATCGCAGGATCCGGTGCGTCCGCGGCCTCGCTTGTGCCACCGCCGCCACCGCCGCCACCGCCGTCGCCCATGGCCCCGCCGGCGCCGCCGGGGCCCGCCGTGATGTCACAGCTCTTCGGGCTGATCGCGATCTACACCTTGCTCGACGGCCGTGGCGAAGAATTCGACCGGCTGGCCGAGCGGACGGTCGAGGCGGTCCGCGCGCAGGAACCCGACACGCTGCTGTTCGTCGTGCACACGGTGCCGAAGGCGCCGATGCAGCGGATCTTCTACGAGGTCTACCGTGACCGAATGGCCTACCGCGATCACCGGCGCAAGCCGCACGTCGAGGATTTCTTCGCCAGGCACCGGCCGTACGTGCTCGCCACCAACGTGATCGAGCTCGACCTGCGCTACGCCAAGGTGTCGGCCCTGCCGTCGCTCGGCGCCACGTTCAGCCGGGACGGGCTCAGCCGCGACGGCGGCGGGGTGGCCGAACGTGGCTAACACGGCAGACCGCGGCCCCGATCCCGGCGGATCCGGCGGTTCTGCGGCGGACGGGAGCGGCGGTTCTGCGGCGGGCGGGAGCGGCGGTTCTGCGGCGGGCGGGAGCGGCGGCCGCACGAGCGCGCAGGCCCACGTCATCACCCTGCTCAGCAGGCCGGGCTGCCACCTTTGTGACGAGGCTCGCGCCGTCGTCGTGCGCGTGGCCGCGGATCTGGGCCTGGCCTGGCATGAGCGGGATATCACGCGCAGCGCACAGGATATGGAGGCGTACTGGGACAAGATCCCCGTCACGCTCATCGACGGTGTACAGCACGACTTCTGGCGGGTCAGCGAGGAACGGCTGCGAGCGGCCCTGGGCCGTGGATGGCACTGACTTTGTGCAAACGTTCACAAAGGCGTACCGTTGGACGCAGCCCACGCGCCGGGCCAGGCGTCCACCGGAGGCCGGACGGCCCGTCGCGCCGTCGATTCCTCGCAGGAGCGCCGGCGTAATGACCCGCCGTCCAACGTCCTCCAACGGCAGCCGCGGCATTCCCGAGGCCACCGTTGCCCGGTTGCCTGTCTACCTTCGTGCCCTGCACGCGCTCGCCGAGCGCGGCGTCGCGACGGTGTCAAGTGAGGAACTCGCGGCGGCCGCGGGGGTCAATTCCGCCAAGCTGCGCAAGGATCTGTCCCATCTCGGCTCGTACGGGACTCGCGGCGTCGGGTACGACGTTGACTATCTCGTGTACCAGATCTCCCGCGAACTCGGCCTTACCCAAGATTGGCCCGTGGTCATCGTCGGAGCGGGCAACCTCGGCCGGGCGCTGGCCAATTACGGCGGATTCGCGACTCGCGGCTTCCGCATCGCGGCGATTCTGGACGCGGACGCGGCCGTCGTCGGCGCGCCGATCGCCCGGCTGACCGTGCAGCATGCGGACGCGATCGAGGCCGTGGTCGAGCAGCACGGCGTCTCGATCGGCGTCATCGCCACGCCCGCTGGCTCCGCCCAGAATGTCTGTGATCGTCTCGTCGCGGCGGGGGTCACGAGCATTCTGAACTTTGCACCAGTAGTTCTTGGGGTGCCTGAGGGCGTCGACGTGCGTAAGGTT
>Ga0209648_10001006_pt1 | contig 22554 bp, 22 predicted proteins | sample GraSoi2013_115cm_FD_185830 | JGI IMG/M metagenome (GOLD analysis project Ga0209648, IMG submission 185830) | Grasslands soil microbial communities from the Angelo Coastal Reserve, California, USA - Sample 9_17_2013_115cm (SPAdes) (version 2) | ecosystem: Environmental > Terrestrial > Soil >... | reverse complement strand
TGACGACGACGCCTTCGGCATCGCTGTCGTGGGCACGCGACGTTTTCGGCAACGCCGTCGCCACCGCGTCCTTTCAAGGCATGACCGATCGCCTGTCGATCGAGAGCGTCGCGGCGCTCGAGCTTTCCGCCTCCGCCTGGCCGGTCTTCGACATCACCGCCGCGGCCAGCTCCTACCCGTTCCGCTACTCCGACGACGAATGGTCGGACTTGGGCTCGCTTGCCGTGCCGCTGCACGCCGACCCGGCCGGCCGGTTGGCGGCCTGGGCGCAGGGCTTCGTGCGCAGCGCGCCGACGGATACGCTGTCGATGCTCAAGGACCTGCACAACGGCGTGCCGGAATGGGTCCGCTACCAGAGCCGCGAGGAGGAGGGCACCCAGACTCCCCTGCAGACCCTCGAGCGTGGCTGGGGATCGTGCCGCGATCTCGCCGTCCTGTTCGTCGAGGCGGCGCGCAGCCTGGGATTGGGCGCCCGCATCATCTCCGGCTATTTCTACAATCCGGACCGGCCGTCCGAAGCGGTCGGGTCGACCCATGCCTGGGCCGAAATCTACCTGCCGGGTGCGGGATGGGTCACCTTCGATCCGACCAACCGCGGTGTCGGCGGGTCGAATCTCATCCCTCTGGCCGTGGCCCGCGGCATCGCTCAGGCGATGCCGGTGACGGGCAGTTTCGTCGGAATGACCGATGCGTTCCAGGGCATGTCGGTCGAGGTCGATGTCACGTCCACGCCGCTGCTCGCCGCGTGAGTTAGCTGAGGGGCGCGCCCAGCAATGACATGATTCCAGGCGATCTAGCGCCGCGGCTCGGCGAGCAACCGGGTCATCATCCTGGCCAGCAACTCGTCGTGCGGCTTGAACGAGGTGAGCGCCGTGGCCTTCGGCAGGGCAGCGAAACGGTGCTTGCCGTCGGCGGTCAGCGTGGGCTCGTGCGCACTCCCCTCGATCAGCTTGAGCACCCGCAGGCGTACAAGGTCCCGCGACCGCAGACAGCCGACGTCCGACTGGCCGTGAGCCACGCGGCGCAGCGTGATTGCTTCGTTGCTGCTGAGCGGCGCGGGTGGGCTCCGGGTCAAGGGCGATCTCTCGGGTGAAGGCGTTGCGGCGCTGGTATTGCCTTGAGAGCGGGTTCGACGATGAGTGTGACGGAGCGATGACACAGTGGGCCCGGTCCGCATCAGCGTCGGCATCTTGGCCGAAGCGGCGCGGCGATCATTGGCCAGCCGGCGCAACAGCGTCAGTTCTCGGAGAATGAGCTTCGGAAGCGACGGGCTCGGGTCGTGAAGCAGGGGGCACCTTCCAATGGAGGGCCACGCGGCCGTCCCGAACATGGGGGTTGGCAAGGTTCTCTGCAAGGTTCGCGCCATAAATGGCAACGGAATCATCCGCGTCGTCGTTGCGGCGACCTCAGCTCACCATGGCATAGGCCGGCTGACGGAAGTCGGCCCCGGCGCGCAGGAAGCCCGTCCGGCTGTCCAACAGGATCGCCTCCACCGAGCAGGCGCGACGGGTGACGGCCGGCCACATTTCCACGTCGTGGCCGCGGCGGCGCAGTTCGTCGATCGTGGCCGCCGGCAGGCGGTCCTCGAGGTTCAGGCGGCCGGGCAGGTGGGTGTAGGGCGCGAACGAGTTGGGGAAGCTGAAGGTCGCGAAACGCGGCTGCTCGATCGCCTCCTGGAGGTCCATGCCGAAATGGAAGGCGTTCAGGAACACCTGCAACATGGCCTGCACCTGGACGTCGCCGCCCGGCGCGCCGAACGGGATGACGCTGCCGTCGTCGCGCACGGCGATGGCCGGGTTGGGCGTGAGCCTGGGCCGCTTGCCCGGCGCCACGCCGGAGGGATGGCGAGGATCGGGCCGCGATTGCGTGCCGCGCGCCGAGGGCACGATGCCGAGGCCGGGAATGACCGGCGAGCGCCACGATCCGTCCGACGGCGTGGCCGACATGGCATTGCCCCAGCGGTCGACGGCGCAGCAGTAGGAGGTGTCGGGTTCGATGGTTGCGTCACTCCTGGTGCGCGACGCCGATACCGGCGGCGGCCGGTTGCTGGGATGCCGGCCGAGCGGCGGCGGCATGTCGGGCATGGCGCGCTCGTGGTCGATCGCGCCGACGCGGGCCGCGACATGGCCATCCGACAGAAGCTCGTCGAGGCCGACATCGACGAACAGCGGATCGCCGTAGCGGTACTCGCGGTCGGCGCAGGCCGCCTTCAGGATCTCGGTGACGAGGTGGATGTAGTCGGCGCTGTTGTGGGCGAGACCGTTTAGTCCGCCCGCGGCTTCGACCATGCGCAGCGCCTGCGCCAGCATCGGTCCCTGGCACCACGGGCCGCAGGTGAAGACGTCGAAGTCGCGCCAGCGGACGCTGACCGGCGCCTCGTAGCGGCAGTGGAAGTTGGCGAGATCGTCTCGGGCGAGATAACCGCCCTCCTGTTCGTGGTAGCGCACGATCTGCTCGGCGATGTCGCCGCAGTAGAAGGCGGCGCGTGCCGCCTGCAAGCCCGCGATCCGGCCGCGCTTGGCCATCGTGCGCTCCTGGTCGACCATGTATTGCAGGGTGCCGGCGAGGTCGGTCTGCAGGAAGCGGTCGCCGACTTGGGGCAGCTTGCCGCCGGGCAGGAAGATCGCGGCATTGGACGGCCACGACCGGTAGCCGGCCTCGTACTCCTTGATCATGGTCGCCATGTACTCGAATACGGCGAAGCCTTCGCGGGCGTAGCGGATGGCGGCGCCCGCCACGTCGCCGAACGACATCGTGCCGTAGTCGCAGAGGGCGGTGATCCAGGCGTCGGGCGCCGCCGGCACCACGGTGCGCAGCAGGCCGAGCGGCATCTTGCCGCCGTGCTCGCGCATGAACAGGTCAGCGGGAAAGCGGGCGGGCCAATGGCCGAGTCCGGCGATGGTGACGACCTTGGCCCCTTTTTCTCCTTGGGGGCCGGTGCGGATCATGATCGGCGCCACGCCGGCCACGTTCACCTCGTCGGGATGCAGCACGGCAAGCGCGATGCCGGCGGCGCAGCCAGCATCGATCGCATTGCCGCCCGCCTCGAGGATCGCGAAACCCGCGGCGGCGGCGAGGTAGTGGCCGGCGGAGACCGCGTGACGGCTGCCGTAGAGCGTCGGGCGCATGGATTTCATGGGTGAAGTGTACACAGTCTTCGTCCGTGGCGCGTCATCGTCTTGCCGGACCGCGGGCCTCTCAGGTCGGCGGTTACCCCGACCGCGCCCGCTTCATGATTCATGAGCGGGCCTCCAGGCCCGCGGCCCCGGAAGACCATGAACCCCCAGCATTAGGCCGGGTCGCGTCCGGCCGGCGTCAATTCAGGAAGGTGACCCGCGCTTCGCGTCCGAGGTATGGCGGCAGGCGGGTGCCTTCGTCGGGCGCGATCTCGACTTCCACGAGGCGGGTGGCCAACTCGCCCAGGTCGGCATCGCTGCGCACCATGCGCGTCACCGCGAGAGGCAGGCGCGCAATCTTGCCGCTGTAGGTCACCGGATCGTTCTTGAAGGTGATTTCGACCTTGGCGCCAGGCCGCATGCGAGCGAGATGCAGTTCGTCGACCGAGGCGCGGACGCGCATCTGGTCCATGTCGACGATCTTGGCGATGCCATTATTCGCGAAACGCTCACCCTGGCGCGCATAGATCTCCACCACGACGCCGTTGAGCGGCGAGCGGACGACGGAGTCCTCGCGCGTCTGGCGCGCATTCTCGAGGCTCGCCTCGGAGTTAGCGAGGTCGAGCTCGTATTGCGCCAAATCGTTCTTCAGCGTCTGCTTCGCGAGCTCCAGACTGGCCTTCTCCCGTTCGACACTCTCCGCCTTGAGGCTGGCTTCCATCTCCTTCTGATCTTTGGGCGCACCCGACCGCAGGCGTCCGAGCGCCGCGAGCTTGTTGCTGTCGATCGACGATTTCAGGGTGGCTTCCAGCAAGGCGATCTGGGTGACGCGGGTGCCCATCAGCACCTGATCGTGCGTTGCCTTGAGCTTGGCCAGCGCGGCCTCGGCGATGCGAACGCCGACGTCGGCGGCGGGATAGCCGGAAAGAACGGCGATGATCTCGTCACGCTTGACGTGCTGGCCGTCCTTGATGCGCAGATCGATCACTGTCGCGCCGCCCAGGGGACTGCCGGCAATGACCACCGTTCCGGCCGGCGCTTCGGTATAGCCGCGCGAGATCAGGGGGCCGGTAGGGCGAATGCCTTCCTGGGCGCTGCTGGTCTGCCGCTCGGCGGCGACCCACAAGCCAGCAGAGACGGCAGCCACAAGCATGAGGCCGCCTACGCCGCGCCATGGGAACTTGCTCGCTCTAGCCTTCGAAACCCGCTTCATCTTGGACCCATGATCTACCCGAATTCTATCCTCCGAAATGCGTCAACATGACGGCCCGGGGTGCAACGCGGCTTCATGCGGCAGGGATGTATACTGCTTGCGGCACAAGAAGTAACGCCCCTAAACGCTTGGCAATGGGGATGATTCGGCGATGACGCCGGCTATGCGGCTTTCCTCCCCCGCCGGGCATCGATCGCCGCCCACAGGCTGGCCGCCGTCACCGGCATGTCGATGTGCTCGAGACCGGTATGGGAATGGATGGCGCTGATGATGGCGTTGATAACCGCTGGCGGTGCGCCGATGGCTCCGGCCTCGCCCGCCCCCTTCACGCCCAGCGGATTGGTCGTGCAGGGGCTGTTGTGCATGTCGAAGTGGACGTGCGGGACGATGTCGGCGCGGGGCAATGCATAGTCCATGAAGCTGCCGCTCATGAGCTGGCCCGACTCCTTGTCGTAGACCGTCTTCTCCGCGAGCGCCTGGCCGACGCCCTGGCCGACGCCGCCATGGACCTGGCCCTGCAGCAGCAGCGGATTGAGGGCGGTGCCGAAATCGTCCATCACGCTGTAATTTAGGATTTCCAGCGTGCCGGTATCGGGATCGACCTCGAGCTCGCAGATGTGGCAGCCGTTGGGGAAGGTGTCGGCTTCGGGCATGCGCGTGAACTCGTCGTCCAGGCCGGGTTTCTCGCCCGCCGGCACGTGCCTGGGGTCCTTGGCGGCCCGGGCGGCATCGAACAGGCTCATCGTGCGGTCGGTGCCGACGATCTTGAAGGCGCCGTCGTCATAGTCGATGTCGGCTGCACTCGCCTCCATGACGCTCGCCGCCACCAGTTTGCCCTTGGCGATGATCTTGTCGGCGACGCCCAGCGTCGCCACGCCGGCCACCGAGACCATGCGGCTGCCGCCGGTCATGCCCTCGGGCGTGACGTCCGAATCGCCCTGCACGATGGTGATGCGCTCGGCATCGATGCCGAGTCGCGCCGAGGCGATCTGCCGGATCGCCGTCTCGTGGCCCTGGCCGTTGGTCTGGTTGCCGAGATAGAGCGTGATCGAGGCGTCGTCGTTGAACTTGGCGATGGCGGTCTCAGGCGCGCCGCCGCCGCCGCATTTCTCGACATAGGTTGCCATGCCGATGCCGCGCCATTTGCCCCTGGCTTGGGAGGCGGCGCGACGGGACGGGAAGCCGTTCCAGCCGGCCTTGTCCATGCCCTTGCGCATGACGGTCTCGAAATCGCCCGAGTCGTAGGTGTCGCCGAGCGCCGTCTTCCACGGGATCTGGCTGGGCTTCACGAAGTTGCGGGCGCGGATCTCGTCGGGCGCCAGCCCGGTCTCGCGCGCGATGTGGTCGACGAAGCGCTCCAGCAGATAGGCGGCCTCGGGCCGCCCGGCGCCGCGATAGGCATCGGTCGGCACGGTGTTGGTCATCACGCCCTTCACGTTCACGTAGATGGCCGGCGTCTGGTAGAGGCCGACCAGCATCGAGCTGCCCGCGAGGGTGGGGATGAAGGCGCTGAAATGGCTGAGATAGGCGCCGAGGGCCGCATGGGTCGTGATGCGGCAGCCGATGAAGTGGCAATCCTTGTCGAGCGCCATCTCAGCGATCGAGACATGGTCGCGGCCTTGGACGTCCGACTGGAACGCTTCCTGGCGATCGGGAATCCATTTCACCGTGCGCTTGAGCAGGCGCGAGGCCCACACGACCATCGGATATTCCGGATGCACGAAGATCTTCATGCCGAAACCGCCGCCCACGTCGCCGGTGCGCACACGGAGCTTGGGGGAGCCGATCTTGAGGATCATGTCGGCGACCACCGGCCTGATCATGCTGACGCCCTGCGAGGAGACCCACAGGGTCGAGCGGTCGTCCTTGGGATCGTACTCGCAGATGGCGCCGCGCGGCTCCATCGAGTTGACGACCAGCCGGTTGTTGACGATCTGCAGCTTGACGACCCTGTCGGCCTTGGCGAAGGCCGCCTCGGTCTTGGTGCGCTCGCCCATCTCCCAGTCGAAGACGATGTTGTCCTTGATATGGTCGTGCACCAGCGGCGCGCCGGGCTGGGCGGATTCGTAGGTGCCGACGGTGTGCGGCCGCGCGGCGTAGTCGACCTCGATCAGCTCGGCGGCGTCCTTGGCCTGCTCGAGCGTCTCGGCCACCACCAGCGCCACCGGGTCGCCGACATGGCGCACCCGGCCTTTGGCCAGCATCGGCCGTGAGGTCTCGCCGCGCGGCGAGCCGTCGCGGTTTTCGAGCGGCACCAGGCAGGGAACGTCGCCGAAGTCCGCCTTGGTCACATCCTCGCCGGTCAGCACCAACAGAACGCCGGGCGCCTTCCTGGCGGCCGCGCTATCGATGCTCCGGATGTCCGCATGGGCATGCGGCGAGCGCAGCACGCAGGCGCGCGCCGCCGGAGAGCCGAGTTTGGTGTCGTCGGTATAGCGTCCGCCGCCTGTCAGCAGCCGCGGGTCCTCGACCCGGCGAACCGATTGTCCGATGCCGAATTTCGCCATGAATCCCTCCGTGTTGCGAAGAGCTATCGCATATGGCGACTCCCCGTCGTCTCGACCGGAGCGCCCCTCGCCTTCGCTCGGGGCAAACTCCACGCGGAGCGGAGAGACGACGGAATCACCATATGCAATAGCCCTGGTGTTGCCCGGAGGTTAACAAGCCGCGGCGAAGCATGTCATCCCGTCGTTGGGACCGCTCGCTTCAGGCCCAAAAGGTCGAGATGGCGCAGACCAATACGAGAGCGATGGCCGCGCCCACGACGTGCAGCATTGGCGCGCCAACCCGTCGGTTCGCAGCCTCCCGGGTCGCGCGCCGACGTTCCGTGAGGCGCCTTACGCCTTGGGCGTGATCGAGACGACCAGAACCTGGGTGTTGATGGCCGTCAGGCTGTCGCCGATCTTGACTCGCGGAAGCTGCTCACGGCCCGCCTGCGTCGCGACGTTATAGGTCCGCACCTCGCCGCCGGCCGGGTTGACCAGCGAGATGGTGCCGCCGGCGGGATTGACGCCCACGACCCACCAGTTGGCGATCGCCTCGCTGGCTGAAACGCCGGCAGCGCCCAGACCAGTTGCCGATGCGGCCGCCGTCACGCTCGTGTCACGATCGCGCGGCGTCGCGACATTGGGGCCCGAAAGCACGAAGGTCAGCCTGTCCTCGAAGCCGACCGACACCATGTCGCCGACCTTGCGGGCGCCGAAGTCAGCGACCGCTTGGCTCACGTTGCGGGTTGCCGTCGCACCGTTGGTGAAGGCGAGGGATACCGTGCGTGCGGCGGGGTCGACCGCGGTGATGCGTGCGTCGGCGGAATAGGTGGTGACCGTCTGGATGCCGACGGTTGCCTGCTGGGCGAGTGCGCTGCCTGCTGCGGCCAAGCCTGCGCCCGCGCCTGCGATCAAATACCGTCTGCCAATCATGATGCACCTCCTCCATCTGGCGGCAAAACGCTAGCATGCAATTTGCCGCCCGGGCTATGTCCGACGGTTGCAGGAGGGTTGAAAAAACGTTGCAGTCGCTCGCACGCTAACGAGAGTCCCTGCCAGTGTCCGAGGCAGAGGGCTTGGCGGGCTCCTCGCCGTCGAAATAATCGGCGGGCGTCACGCGACCGAACGCCTTGTAGGTCGCGGTCGAGAGGTCGCCGTTCTTGACGCCCGCTGCGACGCCTATCTTTTGCGAATCGGGATAGTCGATGACATCGACCGCAGCCATGTCGGAGATCGCAAGGTAGCGCAGCTCGTCCTTGCCGGTGCTGACGATCTGGTGCGCCTCCGCGCCCGCCGGATTGGCGATCAGATCGCCGGGACGAACCGGCACGGTGCGGCCGTCGAGCCGGACCTCGCCGTTGCCGGACAAGATGTAGAAGAGCTCGCTCTTCACATGATGGCGATGGAATGGATAGGCGCACTTGCCGGGCGGGACGACGGTGAGGGTACAGCCCAATCCCGTGAGACCGAGCATCGGGCCGATCCGACCTATCCGTGCCTGGAAGCTCTTGCCGTTGCCATTGTCCTTCAAGGGCACATCGGCGAGGTTGACGACGCGTTGGGCGTCGCTCATCGCGCGGCGCGGCGGCGGGGGGAAGCCCGGCGCCGGGTGGGGGCCTTGGCGTTGCGGCCGCCCATCGCCCGCGTGCTCTCGCGCTTGCCGCGCGCGCCGACCCGGCCTTTGCCCTCGCGCTCCTGCTGGTAGGTCCGGCCGGTCGCTTCCTTCTCCTTGCTCTTGCTCAGGTTCTGCTTGTTTTCTTTCCTGCTCTCGTACCTGGAGGCGCCCGCCTCCTTGAGCGCGATGGCGATCGCCTGGCGCCGGCTCTTCACTTTGCCGGCCTTGCCGCTGCGGCCGCTCTTGAGTTCGCCGTGGGTGTATTCATGCATGACGCGGCCCATGGTCTTGCGCTGGGACATCGATGTCTTGGCCATGATCGGTCCTCCGGATAAGCCCCTGTTCGGGAACGGCGGTCGGTGCATTAGGTTGCGCCCATGACCACCGCCTATCTCGCGGCCGAGGGCTTTGCCGATCAATTGCAGGAAGAGTTGCAGCGTGCCGGAATGGCCGTGATCCGGCGGCACGAGCGGCTGTTCGTCTGCGACGGACCGGCGCTCGCCGCGGCCTGGGCCGCCAATATCTGGCACGACTGCGTCGAGCTGCCGGTGGCTTCGATCGGCAGCGCGGCGCGGGCGCTGCGCGACATCCAGCGCAACTGGGCAATGTACGCGCCGCTGCATCATCGCCGCGCCGCCCTGATCGAGGAGCGCCTGCCGCACGTCTCGGCCAGGCCCATCGTCTTTCCCGCCGCCGCGCCCGTGGCCCCGCTGGGGTCGTGGACCCTGTTGGCGCCCGATCGCCTGCTCGCCGCCGGGCGTTGCAGCTCGCCCTTTGCCAACGGCGAGGTTGCCTTCGTCCCGGACAAGACCGGGCCGCCCAACCGCGCCTATCTCAAGCTGTGGGAGGCGCTGGTGCGGCTTGGGCGTTGGCCGGCCGCCGGCGAGCGCTGCCTCGACCTCGGCGCATCGCCGGGCGGCTGGACTTATGTTTTGGCCGGGCTCGGCGCCAACGTGATCGCGGTCGACAAGGCGCCGCTCGATCCCGGGGTGGCGGCGATGGCGGGCGTCGAATGGCTGGGCGAGAGCGCCTTCGCGCTGGAGCCGGCGAATATCGGGCCGATCGACTGGCTGTTGTCCGACATCGCCTGCTATCCGGGCCGGCTCCTGCGGCTGGTCGAGACGTGGCGCGCCTCGGGGTTGGTGAAGAATTTCGTCTGTACCCTCAAATTCCAGGGGGCGACCGATCACGAGGCAGCCGCTGCGTTCGCCGCGATCCCCGGAGCACAGGTCCAGCATTTGCATCATAACAAACACGAATTGACCTTCGCCCTTTTGTCATCCTGAGCGCAGCGAAGGATTTCATGCCCGTGGCAAGCGGCGATGAGATCCTTCGCTGCGCTCAGGATGACAAGGAGGGTCTGTCTTTTGTTGTGGTAGTGTTGCACCGGGGAACTCTGGGAGACCGAAAATGCTGAAATCCGTCGGCGCTGCCTTGCTTGCCTTGCTTGCCGGACCTGCCTTGGCGCAGCCCAAGACCCTCACGGTCGCAGGCTATGGCGGCTCGTTCGAGCAGACCCTGCGCACCGAGATCATTCCGGCCTTCGAAAAGAAGCACGGCGTGAAGGTCGAGTACGTCGCCGGCAACTCGACCGACACCTTGGCCAAGCTGCAGGCGCAGAAAGCCAACCAGGTGATCGACGTGGCGATCGTCGACGACGGACCGATGTACCAGGCGATCCAGTTGGGCTTCTGCGGCAAGATCGACCGCCTGCCGGTCGCCGACCTTTACGACAGCGCGCGCTACAAGGACGACAAGGCCGTGGGCATCGGGCTGGTCGCCACCGGCCTGATGTACAACACCAAGGTCTACAAGGAGAAAGGCTGGGCGGCGCCGACTTCCTGGAACGACCTGAAGGACGCCAAGACCAAGAAGGCGGTGATCGTCCCGCCGATCAACAACACCTACGGCCTCTATACGCTGATGATGTTCGCGCGCATGAACGGCGGCGGCGAGAAGAACATCGAGCCGGGCTTCAAAGTGATGACGACCGAGGTCAATTCCAACGTGCTCGTCTACGAGCCGTCGCCCGGCAAGATGACGGAGCTTTTCCAGTCGGGGCAGGGTCTTCTGGCCGTGTGGGGATCCGCCCGCGTGCAGTCCTTCGCCAATACCGGTTTTCCGGTGGACTTCGTCTACCCGAAGGAAGGTGCGGTGACCTTGCTCGCTTCGGCCTGCCCGGTCGCCAAGGCCAACGTCTCGCCGCTCGCCTCGGAATTCGTCAAGGCGATGCTCGAACCCGCGCTCCAGCTCGTGCTCCTGAAGGACTACGGCTACGGCCCGGTCAGCAAGAAGGTCGTGGTTCCAACCGAGCTCGGCAAGATGGCGCCGGTCGGCGAGCGCGCCGCCAAGCTGATCACGCCCGACTGGGACACGATCAACGCCCAGCGCGAGGACTGGACCAAGCGCTGGAACCGCGAGGTCGAGCGCTGACCCCAATCTGTCGCTTGACAAGCCTGCGCAATGTTGTGGCGTATGGCTGCCGAGTCTCGCACAGGCAGATCGGCCCCATGTTCCTTGATTTCGACGCTTCGACGGCCAGCCGCATACAGGCAGTGCCTGCTGCGCCAACTGCGGAAACCCCCTGTGCAATTCCGCGCCGCGGAGCATGGGGGCGCGCGTGAGCTTCCTCATCCTCGAGAAGCTGACCAAGCGCTTCGGCACGCACCTCGCGGTCGACGGACTGTCGCTCGGCGTGGAGAAGGGCGAGTTCGTCTCGTTGCTGGGGCCGTCGGGCTGCGGCAAGACCACGACGCTGCAGATGATCGCAGGCTTCGTCGAGCCGACGGGGGGCGCGATCACCCTGGAGGGCCGCGATCTTTTAGCGGTGAAGCCCGCCAGGCGCGGACTCGGCATCGTGTTCCAGAGCTACGCGCTCTTCCCGCACATGACAGTCGCCGAAAACGTGGCGTTCGGCCTTGAAATGCAGGGCGTCGCCGCAGCGGAGCGCGCCAGGAGGGTCGGCGAGACGCTGGACCTGGTGGGGCTGGCCGCCTTCAGCGGACGCTTCCCGCGCCAGCTCTCGGGCGGCCAGCAGCAAAGGGTGGCGCTCGCCCGCGCGCTCGTCATCCGGCCGCAGATCCTGCTGCTCGACGAACCGCTCAGCAATCTCGACGCCAAGCTGCGCGAGGGAATGCAGATCGAACTGCGCCAGATCCAGCGCACCGTCGGCACGACGACCATCCTGGTGACGCACGACCAGGCCGAGGCGATGGCGCTGTCCGACCGTATCGTGGTGATGAACCAGGGCCGGGCCGAGCAGGTCGGCCCGCCGCACGAAGCGTACGAGCGGCCGGCGACGTCCTTCGTCGCGAGCTTCCTCGGCAAGACCAACCTTGTGGACGGCGTCACGGTGAGGCCGGAGAAGATCTCATTCGCGCCCAGCGGTCTTGCCGGCCGGGTCCGCACGCGCATCTTCCAGGGCAACCATTGGCTCTATCAGGTCGAGACGACCGGCGGCCTGGTGACCGTCATCCGCCAGAACACCGGCGAGGCCATGCCGGCCGAGGGGGACGGTGTGCATTTGACGTGGGGGAAGACGTGACGCCCACCCCGCCATGAAATCCACCCCCTATCTCCTCAGCCTCCCCGCATTGCTGCTGTTCGCTGCCGTCGTGATCGTGCCGCTCGGCATGACGGTGCTGCTCTCGTTCCACGATTGGGGCCAGTACAAGGGCATCGAGCCGGTCTTCATCCTGAAGAACTGGCGCGAGGTGCTGACCGACTCGTACTTCCTGGAAATGTTCTGGCGGACCTTTCGCATCGCCATCCTCGTCACCGTGCTGACCGCCCTGTTCGGCGCGCCCGAGGCCTACATCCTGAACCGCATGAAGAGTCCGTGGCGCGGCATCTTCCTGCTGGTGATCCTGGGACCGCTGCTGATTTCGGTCGTGGCGCGCACCCTGGGCTGGGCGCTGCTGTTCGGCGGCAACAGCGGCCTGATCAACAAGGCGCTGACCGCGATGGGTCTCATCTCGGCGCCACTGCCCTTCATGTTCACCGAGACCGGCATGGTGGTGGCGCTGGCGCACGTGCTGATGCCCTACATGGTGCTGGCGGTATGGGCGGCCCTGCAGCGGCTCGACCCGCAAGTCGAGAACGCGGCCATGGCGCTTGGGGCAGGACCGTTCACCGTGTTGCGTCGCATCGTGCTGCCCCAGGTCATGCCGGGCATCCTGTCGGGCGCCATCATCGTGTTCGCCCTGGCCGCCAGTGCCTTTGCCACGCCCGCCATCATCGGCGGTCGCCGGCTCAAGGTCGCCGCCACGCTGGCCTACGACGAGTTTTTAAACACGCTCAACTGGCCGTTGGGCGCTGCCGTCGCGGTGTTGCTTCTGCTCGCCCTGGTCGTGATCGTGGTCGGCGCCAGCCGCCTGGTCGAACGGCGCTATTCGCAGGTGTTCGGATGAGCCGCAACGGACCTTTGGCGTTGTGCTATCACACGCTGTTCGTCGCCTTCATGCTGGCGCCCATCCTGGTCGTCTGTTTCGTCGCCTTCACGCCCGAGGGCTATCTCTCGTTCCCGACCGACCGCTGGTCGCTGCGCTGGTTCACCGCCATCGGTCGCTATCCCGAGTTCATCTCGGCCTTTTGGCGGAGCCTTCTGCTGGGCGCCCTGTCTTCGGCCGTCGCAGTGGCGATCTCCGTGCCGGCGGCGCTTGCCATCGCGCGCTATCGCTTCACTGGCCGCGAGGCGATGACGACGCTCTTCATGTCGCCGCTGATGGTCCCGCACGTCGTGCTGGGCATCGCCTTCCTGCGCTTCTTCACGGAGGTCGGCCTGGGCGGGACCTTCGCCGGTCTGGTGCTGGCGCATATCGTGATCGTGCTGCCCTTCGCATTGCGCCTCACCTTGGCGTCGGCGGTCGGGCTCGACCGCGCCATCGAGCATGCCGCCCTGTCGCTGGGCGCCTCGGAAGGGACGGTGCTGAAACGCATCACTTTGCCGCTGGTGCTGCCGGGCCTGGCCAGCGGCTGGGCGCTCGCTTTCATCAATTCGTTCGACGAGGTTACCATGACGGTGTTTATCGCCGCCCCCGGAACCGAAACCCTGCCCGTGCGCATGTTCCTCTACATCCAGGACAATATCGACCCGCTGGTGACCTCGGTCTCGGCCTGCGTGATCGCCGTCACGGTGCTGGCGCTGGTGGCGCTCGACCGCGCCTACGGATTGGAACGGCTGCTGGTCGGAAGGAGCGGCGATGGCCGATAGCGAGTACGACGTCGCGGTCGTCGGCGGCGGCCTGGTCGGCGTCGCCACCGCCTGGGGGCTGGCGCGCGCGGGCTGCCGCGTCGCGGTACTCGACGAGGGCGACCGCGCGGTGCGGGCAAGCCGCGGCAACTTCGCGCTGGTCTGGGTGCAGAGCAAGGGGCTGGGACTGGCGCCCTATGCCGGCTGGACGCTGCGCTCCTCCAACGCGTGGACGGGCTTCGCCCAGACCCTGAAGGAGGAGACCGGGCTCGATGTCTGCTTCCAGCGGCCCGGCGGCTTCCATCTCGCCTTGTCGGAGCGAGAGCTCGAGGCGCGCGCCAATACGCTGAAGCGCCTGCACAACCAGCCGGGCGTCGTCGACTACAAGACCGAGATCCTCGACCATGCCCGGGTCGCCAAGATGCTGCCGGATATCGGACCCGAGGTGGTGGGCGGCAGCTACTGCCCGTTCGACGGCCACGTCAATTCGCTGCGCCTGTTCCGCACGCTGCACACCGCGATCAACGCACGCGGCGTCACCTACCTGCCGAGCCATAAGGTCGAGAACATCGAGCGCGAAGGCGGCACGTTCCGGCTGACGACGGAAAAGGGCCCGCTGAGCGCGGCCAAGGTCGCGCTGGCGGCCGGCAACGCCAACATGCGGCTGGCGCCCATGGTCGGGCTTTTGGCGCCGATGAAGCCCGAGCGCGGCCAGATCGTCGTCACCGAGCGGCTGCGGCCCTTCCTGCACTATCCTGTCACGACCCTGCGCCAGACCGACGAAGGCACGGTGATGATCGGCGATTCGAAGGAAGAAAGCACCGACCCGAGCGGTCTCACCCTGGGCGTCAGTGCGACCGAAGCGGAGCGTGCCGTGCGCCAGTTCCCGTTGCTCGCCAATGTCAACGTCGTGCGCACCTGGAGCGCGATCCGCGTCATGACCCAGGACGGCTTCCCGATCTATGACGAGTCCGAGACGCATCCCGGCGCTTTCACCGTGTGCTGCCATTCGGGCGTCACGCTCGCCGCCAATCACGCGCTCACGATTGCGCCGATGATTGCGCGCGGTGTCCTCGACAAGTCACTGGTCGCTCCCTTCAGCGCGCGGAGGTTTCATGTTCAAGAGGCTGGCTGAGGGCGCGCCGGTCGCCATCACCGTCGACGGCAGAGCGATCAGCGCGCGGACAGGCGACACGGTCGCCGCCGCGCTGCTGCTGGCCGGCATCGACCACTGCCGCACCACGCCGGTGACGGGCGCGCCGCGCGCGCCCTATTGCCTGATGGGGGTCTGCTTCGACTGCCTGGTCACGGTCGACGGCGTCGGCAGCCGCCAGGGCTGCCTGGTGCCGGTGCGCGAGGGCATGGCGATCGAGACCCAGCTCGGCAAGCGCGAGGCTGGCCGATGACGCACGTTGACGGCCTTTGCTGTGGCTATAAAGGTCCCTCGGGCTTCGCCCTCGGGATGACAGGGTGCGCTGCGCACAAAGCATATGTCATCCCGAGCGTAGCGAGGGACCTTTGCTGGAGCGCGGCCAAATGAACGCCTCCGACTTCGCACCTACCTACGACCTCGCCGTGATCGGCGGCGGACCGGCCGGCCTCGCCGCGGCATCGCTGGCTGCCCGCGCCGGCCTGTCGACCGTGCTGCTCGACGAGAATCCGGGCGTTGGCGGACAGATCTATCGTGCGATCACGTCGACGCCCGTCACCGACCGAGCCATTTTGGGCGAAGATTACTGGGCGGGCGCCGAACTGGCGGCGCAAGCCAAGAACAGCGGCGCGCTGATCGTGGCCGGCGCCACGGTATGGAGCCTCGATCCGCAAAAGATCGTCGGCGTCTCGATCGACGGCAAAGCGCGCATGATCGAGGCCAGGCGCGTCATCATCGCCACCGGCTCGCAGGAGCGGCCGTTTCCGATTCCCGGCTGGACCTTGCCGGGCGTCATGACGGCGGGCGGCGCGCAGACGGCCCTCAAGGCGCAGGGCCTGCTGCCCGCCGGCCGCACGGTGATCGCGGGCACCGGTCCGCTGCTCTGGCTGCTGGCGGCGCAGATCCTGCGCGCCGGCGGAAGGATCGAGGCCATCCTCGACACCACGCCGCGCGGCAACTGGCTGCGCGCGCTGCCGCACCTGCCGGATTTCATGCTGTCGCCGTATCTCGTCAAGGGACTGAAGCTCTTGCGCGAAGTACGCGCCAAGGCGCCGGTCGTTCGCGCCGACAGGATCGCGGCCCTCGGCAAGGACAGGTTGAGCGAAGTGGTGTTCGGGCTGGGCGATGGCGAGCGTCGGATCGCGGCCGATCTCCTGCTGCTGCATCAGGGCGTCGTGCCCAACGTCAACCTCGCCATCGCCGCCGGCGCCACGCACGCATGGAACGAACGCCAGCTCTGCTTCCAGCCCGTGCTCGATCAGGATTTCGGCAGTTCCGTGCCCGGCATTGCCGTTGCGGGCGATGGGGCAGGCATCGCCGGTGGCACGGCGGCGGTCGAGCGCGGCCGCATCGCCGCCATTGCGGCCGTGCGCGCGCTCAAGCCCGAAGCGGCGGTGCCCGATCCGCAGACCGTGCGGCAGCGCCTGCAACGCGAGGAGATGGGTCGCGCCTTCCTCGACTGGCTCAATCGTCCGGCGGATCGCTTCCGCCAACCTGAGGGTGACACCGTGGTCTGCCGCTGCGAGGAGGTGACGGCCAAACAGGTGCGCGACATGGCGGCCATGGGCTGCGAGGGGCCGAACCAGATGAAAGCCTTCCTGCGCTGCGGCATGGGACCGTGCCAGGGCAGGCTGTGCGGGCTCACCGTCACCGAGTTGATCGCCAGGCAGCGCGACACGACGCCGGCCGCGGTCGGCTACTACCGCCTGCGTCCGCCGGTGAAGCCGATCACCCTGGCCGAGCTCGCGTCGCTGCCGATCAGCGAGACCGAGCGCAAGGCGGTGGAGCGCTAGCATGTATCATGCGGTCGGTCATCGCTGGGAGCGCGCCACTCCGTGGCGCTCATGCTTCGTTGGATCAACAAAGATGCGCCACAGAGTGGCGCGCTCCCAGCAAAGATGAGCGCGCGCACCGCTGACGTAGTTGTGATCGGCGGCGGCCTGCATGGCTGCTCGACAGCGCTGCATCTGGCGCTGCGCGGACTGAAACCGATCCTGGTCGAGAAGGACTATGCCGGCCGCCACGCCTCGGGCGTCAATGCCGGCGGCGTGCGCCAGCTCGCGCGTCACCTGGCCGAAATCCCGTTGTCTGTTGCCTCGATGGGCCTGTGGGAGAAGATCGAGGAGCTGGTCGGCGACGATTGCGGCTTCGAAAGCCACGGCACCGTGCTGGTGGCCGAGAACGAGGAAGAGCTGGCCGGCTTTCGCGCCCGCGTCGACGATCTCCGGCTGAAAGGCTTTACGCACGAGGAGCTGATCGATCGCGTCGAGCTCAAGCGCCTGGTGCCGGCGGTCGCCGATCACTGTCCGGGCGGCGTGGTTTCGCGGCGCGACGGCGCCGCCGATCCGTTCCGCACCACCCAGGCGTTCCGCAAGCGCGCCATCGAGAAGGGCGCCGAGGTGCTCGAGGGCGTGACGGTCACGGGACAGGCGCGCGCAGGGTCCGTCTGGCGGGTCGAGACCAGCGCCGGCCCGATCGAGGCGCCCAAGGTGGTGAACGCGGCCGGCGCGTGGGCTGATCGCATTGCTGCCGCGCTGGGCGAGCCGGTGCCGCTTGAGGTGATCGCGCCCATGCTCATGGTGACCAGCCGGCTGCCCGCCTTCATCGAGCCGGTGGTGATCCTGCGCGGCCGCAAGCTCTCCTTCAAACAGCTCGACAACGGCACCGTGGTGATCGGCGGCGGCCATCTCGCGGTGCCCTATCGCGACGAGAACCGCACGGTGATCGACTGGACCAAGCTCGCGACCAGTGCCCGCACGGTCTGGGAGCTCTTCCCGGCGATGCGCGCGGCCACCATCGTGCGCGCCTGGGCCGGCATCGAGGCGCGCATGCCGGACGAGATCCCGGTGGTCGGGCCGAGCGCCACGTCCGAGGGCGTGTTCCACCAGTTCGGCTTCTCCGGCCACGGTTTCCAGCTGGGGCCCGGCACGGGCGCAGTGATGGCGGAGCTGGTCGCCACCGGCGCAACCAACACCCCGATCGACGGCCTCGGCATCGGGAGGTTCAAACGCTAGGCGCGCCGCCAGTCGTAACCCAGGCGCGGGAAGTGCACGGCGACCCGGCCGACGTCGGGGTCGTGGCGCACCAAAGCGATCTCCTGGGTGTCGACGAAGTTCACCTCGCCCTCGACCCAATCCCTGGCATTGTCAGCCGACCGCACGCGTGCTTGCTCGCCTGGCAGGGGATCGCCCTGCTGCGGATGCGAGGTGCGAGCGGCCGCCGCGGGCTCGGCGGCGCGGGCCTCGGCGAGCGCCTCGGCCGGATCGATGTCGGTGCGCCGGCCGTGGCCGATCGCAGCCATCCGGTCGCGCCACGCCAGCAGGCGCGGGTAGGGCAGGAGTTCGTGCCGGCAATCGATATGACGGCCCTTGAAGAACCAGACGACGTGATAGGCGGCGAAATCGGCGATGCAGGGCTGATCGCCCAGGAGATAGGGGCGCCCGTCCTGCAGCATGTCGGCGAGCCACTGGATCTGCGGGCGCACGAGATGGAGGTTGCGCTGGGCCGCCTTGCGCACCGCTTCGATCGACGGCGGCGGCAGGCCATGCAGCCGGGCACGATCCTCGTGCAGGCCGGCCGGCATGTGGTCGGCATTGATGCCGGAGACGAACAGCGCCACGGGCCGCATGAACTGATGCTCGGTCCACCAGGCGATGGCCTCGGCGGCGCCGCTGGTCGCGGCGGGGAAGAGCGTGGGTTCGGGCACGCGGCGCTCGAGCTCGCGGGCGATCAGGCGCGTGTCGCACCACAGGTCGGCGCCCTCCTGCAGCACCGGGATGCGGCGATAGCCGCCGGTCAGCGGCGCGAGGTTGGGCTTGGGCAGGATCGGCGGCTGCTCGACGCCGCGCCAGGCCAGGCCCTTGAAGCCCAGCATCAGTCGCGCCTTCTCGGCGAAGTTGGAGAAGTCGTAATGGTGGAGGATGAGATCATTCATCCGCGGCGAATTTCTTCAAGTCATCACCGGCCAGGCGATAGAAGCGTTTGTCCTGGCGCGGCACGCCCAGCCCGTCATAGAGGCGCTGGGCGCCCTCGTTGGCGACGTCGGTCGTCCAGTCGATGCGGCAATAGTCCTCCTCGAGGGCCGTGCGCGCGGCCGCCGCAAGCAGCGCGCGTCCGACGCCCAAGCTACGGGCTGCCGCGGTCACGTAGAGGTCCTTCAGGAAGAGCATCCACTGGAAGGCGCCGCTGAACAGCACGGGGCTCAGGCTCGCCAATCCCAGGAGCGTGCCATGGCGCTCGGCGATCAGCGCGAAGGGCAGGCGTTCGCCGGGCCGGGTCAAAAGGCGTGCCATTTCGACGGCGCCGCCCGGCGGATCGGGCGAACCGTAATGCGCCTGCATGTCCGACAGCAGCGCCGCCAGGCGGACGTGATCGGCCGCAACGGCGCGGCGGACGGCGAGCGTATGTCCGGTTTGCATGGCGGTCGGTCTAACACCGCTGGCAGGGAGCAGCAAAGACGGTCAAAATCCACGCAACGGATACGCGGGATGGAAATGCGCTTACTCACCCTGCTGGCGATCGCGCTCTGTCTGACCGGCTCGGCCGCCCTCGCTGAGCCCAAGTCGGCCGGCACGCCCGACCCGAAGCTGATCGAGGATCTTGTCGTTGCCAATCGGGTGATCGCGGATCTCGGCGTGGTCGACGGCTTCGGCCACATCTCGGTGCGCCACGACAAGGACCCCAACCGCTATCTGATGTCGCGCAGCATGGCGCCGGCGCTGGTGAAGGCCGAGGACATCCTCGAATACGATCTCGACAGCGTTGCCGTCGATGCCAAGGGGCAGGCGCTGTTCCTCGAGCGCTTCATCCATGGCGAGATCTACAAGGCACGGCCCGACGTGATGGCGGTCGTCCACAGCCATTCGCCGTCGGTGATCCCGTTCGGCGTGTCCAGGACCCGGCTGCAGCCGATCTATCACATGAGCTCGTTCATGGGCCTCGACGTGCCGGTGTTCGAGATCCGTGAAGTCAGCGGCCCCGCGAGCGACCTTTTGGTGCGCAATGCCCAGATCGGCGCCGCTCTTGCCAAGGTCCTCGGCGACAAGACGGTGGTGCTGATGCGTGGTCATGGCTCGGTGACGGTCGGAATCTCGATCCCGCAGGTCGTGTTCCGCGCCTACTATGCCGAGATGAATGCGCGGCTGCAGTCCGAGGCGATCAAGCTCGGTGCGGTGACGTATCTCACCGCCGAAGAGGCGGCAGCGTCGGCCAAGACGAACGACGCACTGGTGATGCGGCCATGGGAACTGTGGAAACGCAAAGTGATGAAGCCCGAGTAGAGGGCTATGAAGCCCCAGTAGGAGCAGATAGCAATGAACGGCGTGGTTAACATCGAAGACCTGCGCAAGCTCGCCAAGAAGCGGCTGCCCAAGATCGCCTATGACTTCATCGAGGGCGGCACCGACGACGAGGTCGGCCTGGTCACCAACGAACAGGCCTTCCGCAAGGCGCGCATCGTCCCGCGCTACCTGGTCGACATCACGACGCGCGAGCAGTCGACCACGCTGTTCGGCCGGACCTACTCGAGCCCGATCGGCATCGCGCCCACCGGCCTCGCCGGACTCTTTCGTCGAGGCGCCGACCTGATGCTGGCCGAGGCGGCACGCGAGGCCAACGTGCCCTTCATCATGTCGGGCTCCAGCACCGGCTCGATCGAGGATCTCGGCAAGATCGCGCCCGACCACGGCTGGTACCAGCTCTATTCGGCCAAGGACCAGTCGATCTCCGAGGACATGATCAAGCGTGCCGGTGATGCCGGCCTGCGCACGCTGGTCTTCACAGTCGACGTGCCGGAGGGCTCCAACCGCGAGCGCAACACGCGCAACGGCTGGGGCCGGCCGCTCAAGCTCACCTGGAAGACCAAGTTCGAGGCGCTGCGGCATCCGGCGTGGATGATGGAATGGATGAAGCACGGCACGCCGTTCTTCGACAACTGGGCGAAGTATGCCGGCACCAACGACGCCAACAAGGTGGCCGATCTTGTCGCCCACCAGAATCGCGCGCCCATGACCTGGAGGCATGTCGAGCGCTACCGCGAGCTGTGGAAGGGCAACTTCGTACTGAAGGGCATCATGCATCCCGACGACGCGATCCGCGCCCATGCGCTCGGCGTCGACGGCCTCATGGTCTCCAACCACGGCGCCCGGCAACTCGACAATGCGCCCTCGCCGCTCGAGGTGCTGCCGGCGATCCGCGACGCCGTCGGCGACAAGATGACCGTGATGTTCGACGGCGGCATCCGCCGCGGCATGGACGCGGTTATCGCGCTGTGCACGGGCGCCAAGTTCGTGTTCGTCGGCCGCCCGACGCTCTACGGCGTGACCGCGGGCGGCGTGCCGGGCGCCGCCAAGGCGCTCAGCATCTTCCGGCGCGAGATCGACATCACCATGGCGCAGATCGGCGCCACCAAGATCGCCGATCTCGGCCCGCAGTTCCTGATGTGGAAGGACGAGGAGGATCTGCGCCGCAACCGGCGTTGATGTGAGCTCGTGGCTGAGACCATCGCCATCGATTTCTATCTCGGACTGGGAAGCCGTTATTCCTACCTCGCCGCGAGCCAGCTTGATCGGATCGAGGCGAAATACGGCTGCCGCTTCGTCTGGAAGCCCATTGCCAGCGGCGCGCTCATGGAGCGTCGCGGCAGCAATCCGTTCCGCACGGCACCGGCGTCGGGTCAGTATGATTGGGACTACCGGGAGTACGATGCAAGGTGCTGGGCACGCTACTATGGCGTCCCATTTCGCGAGCCATTCGAATTCAGGACGGATCCCGCTGCGCTTGCGCTGGCATGCCTGGCCGCGGACGGGCAGGGGGCGCTGGTGCCTTGCTGCCGCTTGCTGCAGCGGCTGATCTTCGTCGAGGGAACGGTCGTCGATGATGGCGTTATCTCAGGTCTCTCGGCGCGGCTGGGCTTGAGCCCGCGGGCGTTCCGACGGGACCTGGATGCGCCGGAGACGCGGGCTCGTCATGACAGCCTGCTGGACGAGGCCGCGGCACGCGGCGCGTTCGGCGTTCCCACATTCTTTCTCGGTGAGCGGATGTTCTGGGGCAACGACCGCCTGGTGCTGCTCGAGGCAGCCCTGGGCGGCGCGGCTATGCCGGCGCCGATGCACAAGGACGCGGAGGATCTTCGCCGCAACCGGCGTTGACCCGGCGCTACTCTTCGTCCTCGTCGGGGTATTGCGACGGCGCCTCGCCCATCGCCGCCACCATTCTCGGGTAGCGCGTCTTCGGCATTTTCTCGCCCAGCGCGGTCAGTTGGACTTGAAAGCGCCACTCGTCGCCGTAGTCGAATACGAACAGCATCTTCTTGCCGATCGTCGCGAAGGCCTGCGAGATCTTCGTGCGCTCGACGCTTCCGGCATCGCTGTCGCTGTCCTCCATGTCGGCGAACAGTTCATACTGCTCGGGCGACTCGTGATAACGCCCGGTCAACTTGCTGTAGAAGCCGAAGGCGTGATCGAAATCGAAGTCGAAGGCGCCGACGATGGCCTCCGCCAGGCCGGCGAGCGACCCGCTGCTGTCGATCTCGATCTCGCGATAGAGCTTCGCCTTCAACGACGCGCGAAAGAGGCATGTCGTGCTGTTCGCCATCGAATGCGCCAACTCCTCAATGAACGACCTCGAACAAGCCGGCGGCGCCCATGCCGCCGCCGACGCACATCGTGACGACGACGTTCTTGGCCTTGCGGCGACGGCCCTCGATCAAAGCATGGCCGGTGCAGCGCGCGCCGGTCATGCCGAAGGGATGGCCGATCGAGATCGAGCCGCCGTTGACGTTGAG
>Ga0209648_10001005_pt1 | contig 22554 bp, 10 predicted proteins | sample GraSoi2013_115cm_FD_185830 | JGI IMG/M metagenome (GOLD analysis project Ga0209648, IMG submission 185830) | Grasslands soil microbial communities from the Angelo Coastal Reserve, California, USA - Sample 9_17_2013_115cm (SPAdes) (version 2) | ecosystem: Environmental > Terrestrial > Soil >... | reverse complement strand
GATGCCGCGCGCCTTCTCTTCCGGCGCCTTGTCGATCTGGTCGTACGCCGTGAACGTCGCACCGCCGGTTTCCGCCAATACCTTGGTGATCGCCGCCGTCAGCGACGTCTTGCCATGGTCGACGTGACCGATCGTTCCGATGTTGCAATGCGGTTTAGTACGTTCAAACTTTGCTTTGGCCATTTGACTCTCCGTTCAGTCGTTAACTGCCGCTAACGACAATCAGGCAAACTTCTTCTGGACTTCTGCCGACACGTTCGCCGGCGCTTCCGCGTAGTGGTCGAACTGCATCGTAAAGGTTGCGCGGCCCTGGCTCATCGAGCGCAGGTTATTCACGTAACCGAACATATTCATGAGCGGCACCATCGCATTGATGACATTGGCATTGCCGCGCATGTCTTGACCCTGGATCTGCCCGCGCCGCGAATTCAGGTCGCCGATGACGGAGCCGGTGTAATCTTCCGGCGTCACCACCTCGACCTTCATGATCGGCTCGAGCAATACCGACTTGCCCTTCTGCAGCGCCTCGCGGAATGCCGCGCGCGAGGCAATTTCGAAGGCCAGCGCCGAGGAGTCGACGTCGTGATAGGCGCCGTCCACCAGCTGGACCTTGACGTCGACCACCGGGAAGCCGGCGACCACGCCCGAAGTCAGCACGCTGTTGAGGCCCTTTTCGACGCCGGGGATGTATTCCTTCGGCACCGCGCCGCCGACGACCTTGGATTCGAATTCGAATCCCTTGCCGGGCTCGTTGGGCTCCACGATGAACTTGACCCGCGCAAACTGACCGGTACCGCCGGTCTGTTTCTTGTGGGTGTAGTCGACTTCGGCCCGCTTGGTGACGCGTTCACGGAATGCCACTTGCGGCGCGCCGATATTGGCATCGACCTTGTAGGTGCGGCGCAGGATATCGACCTTGATGTCGAGATGGAGTTCGCCCATGCCCTTGAGGATGGTCTGGCCGGACTCCTGATCGGTCGATACCCGGAACGAGGGATCTTCCGCGGCAAGTTTTGCCAAGGCGACGCCGAGCTTTTCCTGATCGGCTTTCGACTTCGGCTCGATCGCGATCTCGATGACCGGCTCCGGAAATTCCATCTTTTCCAGGATCACCGGTTTATTCGGATCGCACAGCGTATCGCCGGTGCGGGCTTCCTTCAGGCCTGCAAGTGCCACGATATCGCCGGCAAAGGCTTCCTTGATGTCTTCGCGGTTGTTGGCATGCATCAGCAACATCCGCCCGATCCGCTCCTTGCGGTCGCGGGTCGAATTGATGACGCCGGTGCCCGACAAAAGCGTGCCGGAATAGATGCGGCAAAACGTGATGGTGCCGACAAACGGGTCGTCCATGATCTTGAACGCGAGCAGCGCAAGCGGCTCCTTGTCGTTCGGCAGGCGAACGACTTCGTTGCCGTCCTCATCGACGCCCTTGATGGCGGGCACGTCGACTGGCGAGGGCAGATAATCCACCACCGCGTCGAGCAGCGGCTGCACGCCCTTGTTCTTGAAGGCCGAGCCGCACAGCACCGGAAAGAACGCGCCGGTCAGCACCGCTTTGCGGATCAACCGCTTCAGCGTCGCCTCATCGGGCTCCTTGCCGTCGAGGTAAGCGGCGAGCGCGTCGTCGTCGAGTTCGACGGCAGCTTCCAGCATCTTCTCGCGGTATTCCTTGGCCTTGTCGACGAGGTCGGCGGGAATATCGATATCCTTGAAGTTGGCGCCGAGCGCCTCGTCTTCCCAGACCACGCCTTTCATGCGGACCAGATCGACCAAGCCCTTGAAATTGTTCTCGGCGCCGATCGGCAGCTGGATCGCAATCGGCTTGGCGCCGAGACGGTCGACGATATCATCGAGGCATTTGAAGAAGTCGGCGCCGGTCTTGTCCATCTTGTTGGCGAAGACGATGCGCGGAACCTTGTACTTGTCGCCCTGACGCCAGACGGTTTCGGTCTGCGGCTCAACGCCCTGGTTGGAATCGAGCACGCACACCGCACCGTCGAGCACGCGCAAGGAGCGCTCGACTTCAATGGTGAAGTCGACGTGGCCGGGGGTGTCGATGATGTTCAGGCGCTTGCCGTTCCAGAACGCAGTGGTCGCGGCGGAGGTAATGGTGATGCCGCGCTCCTGCTCCTGCTCCATCCAGTCCATCGTCGCGGCACCTTCGTGCACTTCGCCGATTTTGTGGCTTTTGCCGGTATAATAAAGGATGCGCTCGGTGGTCGTGGTTTTGCCGGCATCGATATGCGCCATGATACCGAAGTTGCGGTAGTCCTCTATGGCATGAACGCGGGGCATGGGTTGTTCCTTAAAATCCGTGGTTTCGCCGTTACCAGCGATAGTGCGAGAAGGCACGGTTGGCTTCCGCCATCCGGTGCACGTCTTCACGCTTCTTGACGGCGTTCCCCCTGCCATTCGACGCGTCAAGCAGCTCGGCCGAGAGCCGCTCCGTCATCGTCTTTTCGTTACGTTCGCGTGCCGCCGAAATCAGCCAGCGGATACCCAGCGCCTGCCGGCGCACGTTGCGGACTTCGACCGGCACCTGATAGGTGGCGCCGCCGACGCGGCGTGAGCGGACTTCGATGGTCGGCATCACGTTCTCGAGCGCCTGCTCGAAAATCGGCAGCGGGCTCTGCTTGGTCTTGGTCTCGATCATGCCGAGCGCGCCGTAGACGATGCCTTCGGCGACCGACTTCTTCCCGGCGTACATTACCGAGTTCATGAATTTCGTAATGATGATGTTTCCGAACTTGGGATCCGGAAGCACTTCACGCTTTTCAGCAGAATGGCGGCGAGACATCGATTCTTTTCCCGATTATTTCGGACGTTTGGCGCCGTACTTCGAACGGCGCTGCTTGCGGTTCTTGACGCCCTGGGTATCCAGCACGCCGCGGAGAATGTGGTAGCGCACGCCGGGCAAATCCTTGACGCGGCCGCCGCGGATCATGACCACCGAGTGCTCCTGCAGGTTATGGCCTTCACCGGGGATATAGCCGATCACCTCGAAACCGTTGGTCAGGCGCACCTTGGCGACCTTACGAAGCGCCGAGTTCGGCTTCTTCGGGGTCGTGGTGTAGACACGCGTGCACACGCCGCGCTTCTGCGGCGACTGCTGCAGCGCTGGCACCTTCTTGCGCGACTTCTGTACCGTCCGCGGACTTGCGATCAGCTGGTTGATCGTCGGCATTTTTGGCCTTCACCCTTTAGTTCGCGCGGAACCGGAAAATCGGCTCCGCAAATTCATTCGGGACTACCGGTCCCATCCGGCCGCATCACGCGAAAAGACCCGCGCAAAGCGAAATCGCGCCAACCGCTCATTGCTGAGCGGAAAGCGCTTCGACGCCACAGAGGACCGCAGTGGTAGACCGATCAGCGTAAGCTGCTCAGCCGGGTACCGAGGTCATGCACCCGATATCAATCTCAAGAGAACTTGCTCAAGAGAACCAAGATCGTTCTGGCATTGCCTAGCTATAATCGACAGCGTTTGAGCGGCATTCGTCGAGGTTGGTGCCCTTCTTAAGTCCCCGAAAAAGCTACCCGAGGGATTTGAAAGGGTGGTCCGTTCCGACTCTGGCGTCGCTCACCGCCTGTCGTTAAGTGCGCGGGTTGTATCGACGCTAGATAGTCAAGTCAAGGCGAAACCACAAGGCAGGAAGCGCCTCTGCCGCCTGTAGAATCAGCACTTCGCGTGAAATCGTGGCGGGCGTCGAAAACGATCTGCGGCGGGCCGGATGGCGATCCGGCCAAATTTTACCCGGGTATTATAGACGCGATTCCGCCGGCATCCGGGGCAAGGCCGGTCTTGAAGCTAAAGGCTTATTAGCTTTTTCCGGCGCAAGGAGCCGATTCCGGCGCAAGAAACCGAAATTTCGCGCTCAATCCTCGTCATCATCGTCGTCGACGCTGTCGTCGTCGGCCTGATCGGCATCCTTGTGCGGCGTGTGGCTCTGATCGTCCCAGAGCTTTCGATACATGCCATTGGCCGCGAGCAGCTTGGCGTGCGAACCGCGTTCGATCGCCTTGCCGCCTGATATCACGATGATCTCGTCCATATCGACCACCGACGTCAGGCGGTGGGTTGAGAAGATGATGGTGCGGCCCTTGGCAAGTTTCAGCAATGTCTTGTTGATCGCCGCTTCCGTGGTCTGGTCGAGCGCCGAGGTCGCCTCATCGAGCAGCAGGATCGAGGGATCGCGGACGATCGCGCGCGCGATCGCGATGCGCTGGCGCTGGCCACCCGACAGCGTGTCGCCGCGCTCGCCGACGGGAGTGTCGTATTTCTGCGGAAGGCTCATGATGTAGCGGTGGATTTCGGCCTTGCGCGCGGCCTGCTCGACCTCTTCGTCGGCGGCGCCTTCCTTGCCGAGCCGGATGTTTTCGCGGATCGACATGTTGAACAGCATGTTCTCCTGGAACACCACCGCCATGCTCCGGCGCAGCGATTCGCGGGTCACCCTCCTGATATCGACGCCGTCGATGGTCACCCGCCCCTCGTCCGGCACGTAGAGGCGAAGAATCAGATTGAGCAGCGTGCTCTTGCCGGAGCCGCTCGGGCCGACGATGGCGATGCTCTTGCCGACCTTGAGCTTGAGGCTGAGATTGTTAAGAACCGGCGTCTGGCTGCCCTCATACTGGAACGTGACCCGGTCGAAGGTGATGTCATTGGTGATGCGCGGCAGGTCGGGCGCGCCGGGACGGTCGGCGCCGCGGGTCGGCTCGTCCAGGAGTTCCTGGATGTGGCGCACGGCAGCGGCCGACTGGATCGACACCGGGATGAAATGCATGATGTGGGCGATGTTGTAGGACACCTCCCAGAACGCGCTTTCGAACGTCACGAAGGTCCCGATGGTGATCTGGCCTTTGGTCGCGAGATAAGCGCCGATCGCGAGCACCACGAGGTGCAGCAACAACACCGAGATCGTCACGGTACGTTCGACCATGGTCGACAGGAACGCCGCGGATGCGATCCTGCGGCGCGCTTCATCGTTGCGCATCGAGAACCAGCCGAGCGTCCGGCGCTGCAGGCTGAACGCCTTGATCACCGCTTGCGCCGCGACATTCTCCTGCACCATGCCGAGCAGCGCTGATTCGTTGAGTTTTTGTTCGTAATTGGCCTGCACCGCCTTCGGCGTCAGGATGCGCGGGCCGATCAGCGTGATCGGGAACACCAACAGCGACACCGCGGCGAGCTGCCAGTTCAGGAACAGCATCAGGATGATGCCCGCGATCAATTCGAAGAACGGCAATGCGGCCGAGTTGGCAAAGCCCTTGATCGAGCCCTCGAAAGCGGCAAGGTCGACGGAGAAGCGCGACAAGATCTCGCCGCGCTTGGTGCGGGCGAAATAGGCCGACGGCAGGTTCTGGACATGCTCGAACAGACGTTTCCGTACGTCTGATATAATGCAAGACGACAGCCGGGCGTCCCAGCGCTCGTACCAGACCGCGACGATCGAGGTGAAGATCCCGGCTGCCGCGAGCGCGCCGAGAATCTTATAGAGAGCCTGAAAATCCTCTTCCCCGAGCGCATCGTCGATCAGGAACTTCAGGCTGAGCGGCATGAAGACGTTGAACAGCGTCTCGATCAGGACGCCGAGGCCGACAAAGGCCAGCATCCGCTTGTAGTTTTTCAGGAACGGCTTGACGAACGCATAGATCGTCGCCAGCGCGCCGGCGGCTTCCTTGGCGGTAAAGACGACGAGATCCTCTTCCTCCTCGTCGTCCTCAATCTCGAGTTCGTCGTCTTCGTCTTCATCATCGGGTGGAGACGGCGCGGCCGTCTTGTCGACGACGACGCGAGCGGCGACGTCGCCCTTCGCCGCGAGCTCCTCATCGAGCTCCGGGCTGACCGGATCATCCGCAGACGCGGGTAGCTTGTTTTCCGACGCAGAAGGCTTACGAGCCATGAAACCAACCGAAGCTGCACGGCCGGCATGACCGCAAAATCGAGGGAGACGGCGGAGCGAGCCACCGCGCCGATCCTATGCGATCGCCGCACGTTCAGCAAAGCAACAGCGAACAACATTCTTAACGTCGTCGCGGCGTTCGCCGCGAGCATTTTGGTCAACTCAATCGTCTGACGCGACCTTGTCAAAGAAAGAGTAACGCAGGCTGTCGGAGTCCGCGTACCACCGGCCCGGTCCCTTGTCGGCTGCGAGCGTTGCCGCCCACAGCGCGTCGGTGCAGTCGCGGCGGTGCATCGACAGGTCGAAGCCGCTAGAGAAGAACAGCTCCGACCATTCCCACCAGGTGCCGAGCTTCTTGACCCCGCGCAACAGGTCGTATTGATCGATCAGCGCCGGCGCCATGTCCGACGTCACCGATCCGAATACCAGCCCCGTCTTGACCACGCGGTTCAACTCGCGAACCGCGCGCACCACCTGTTTTTCCGCGACATGGCACAGGCTGGTCTCGAACACGAAATCGAATTCGCCGTCCTTGAACGGCATGTCGACGATCGACCCACACCGGTTGAACTTCGCCAGCGCCTTCGGCGTCTTGGCATGGATCGCGCGGTTGTTCTCGATGCCCCACGCGTCGATCCCGCGATCGCGCAGCGCGCCTACCAGCTCCCCGCTGGCGGAGCCTGCCACCAACAACTTGTAACCCTTCACCCTGTTCCAGACGATCCTGATGAGATCGGTCAGGTATGCGGGATCGGTAAACTGGCTCCAGACCTCATGATAGGGACCGAGCCCGCGATAATTCTCGAAATAGCCGCGGTCGATCTTGTCGGAGAGCGGCTTTTCGCCGCCGCGGGCGCGGCGCAACCGCATCATCTCGGTGAGAATGATGTCGGTAGCGGCATCGGAGGAATCCAGCAGTCCGTTCAGCGTCGAATCGAACAAATAGTCGCCGACCACGACCAGGCCGGGATGCTGCTTCGGCTCGGGCCGGTGATTGGTCATGACGTCGCGCGCCGGCAAACCGCCGGGCAGTGCATTCACCGACGACAGCCAGCGATGGGTCTTGCCTTCGAGGAAATGGTCGCGCGCGTTGCCGAGCGAAGCCGGCAGCGATTTTAGGGCGGCGTCGATCAGTTCCTGGTCGCTGAGATTGGCGAAGGCCAGCGCGTCGGAACCGGCGATCAGCCAGTTCAGCACACCGTGTCTGCCGACGTCGTGACGCGCGCCCTCATTGTAGACGCAGCAGCCGCCGAACGCTTCCGACATGAACCAGGCGCCCGGGATCCTTTCGCCCCAGAACGGCTCGTCGAACAGGATCGAGACCCGCAGATAATGCGCCGGGCGGTCGAAATAGGCGACGTGCTTGACCATCGATTTGCGCAGCTGCTCGCCGTCCCACCGCATGGTCGCGAGCCAGGAGTGCGGCAGGCACATCAACACGAGATCGAAATCCCTGGTCTCCGGTCCCTTGCCGTTCATCATGTTGAGCTGATAGCGGCCCGAATCGGTCTTGCCGACCTTGAGCACCCGGTGATTGAGCTGGATATCGGCATCGACTTCGGACTGCAGGCAATCGATCAACTGCTCGTTGCCGTTCTGGATCGAATATAGGCCGATATAGCCCTCGACATCCATCACGAAGTTCTTCAAGGCATTGAGCCCGTTGGTGTTGTGGGGCTCGGTGGCGAGATCGGACCGCGCCATCACCTTGAAGAAACGTTTTGCGATTGCGTCGTCGACTTCCTTGTCGAGCAGCTCTTCGGCGGTGATGTAGGCCCAGGGATGCTCGTTGTCGTGCGCGCCGACGCCTTCGTAATATTCGATCGGCGACACCATCTCGGTGCAGCGCTTGCGGAACGCCTCGATCGCGTCCGCGGTCTTGGCGCCGTATTTGCGGCGCATGCCCGGCACGTCGTTCAAGAGTTCGCCGTCGAGCTGGACCTGCTCGGCGTCCATCGGAATGGTCTGCAGGCCGAAATGCTGGATCAGTTCGCGCAACGGATCGGGGCCGGTCATCGAGTAATCGTAGATCTCGGCGACGCCGGCCTCATACATCGCGGGCGCAGAATCGAATTTGCGCGTCAGAATCTTGCCGCCGAGACGGTCGGACGCCTCAAAGATGGTGACGCGGCAAAGCTCGCCCAGCTTTCTTTTGAGATACCAGGCACTCATCAGGCCACCTGGCCCGCCGCCAACGATTGCAAGATCCAACATGTGTTTTCCGTGATTCCCCGAAATCCCCCGTCAGGGCATCCGGTCTAAGGACCCTACCAAAAGCGCTTTCGAGCCTGAAGGAAAGATGAACAAAGTTGGTTCGTGCGTTGCAGCAAGCAAACAGGCCGCAAAACGGCCGGGTTTTGCCGGCGTTTTCTTTCGAATACCGTAAATCTACGGGGCTTTACTCCGCCCGGCGGCAGCGCCAGCGGTTCCATCTCGGCCGCGACCGGCACGATGGGTCGCCTGCTCTTCGCGCTTATCGAGAATCAGCTTGTCGCGCTTGACTGCGGCTCTCTCGAATATTGGCTAGCGAGGCGCCGAGAGCCTGTCGGCGATCCCATCGAAACCTTCACGCTGACCATCGAAGCGTCGTCGCGCCCCCCCCCAAAAAGATAAAAACCACCGGCAGGGCATTGCCGGTGGTTTTGGAGGTTTATCATAAAGTAGGTGTTCGTCTCCCCGAGACAACGCCGCCAAACCAGCTTGCCGGCTACTCATGCAAATTATACCGAAAAATTACTTAAGTAAATAAGGTTTTTGACTAATCATATCGTTTTTATGCGCGGCGCGCCGTCCCCGGGGCAAACTTCCTCAAAACAAGTGCGCGCCGGCGGTGACGCGCTGGCAGGGTCGAACCGCAGAGCGCGGCACATGAAAAACCCCGGACCGTTTCGGTCCGGGGTTCTGGTGTCGATTCTGTCGGACGATCGGGATCAGAAGTTACGCTGAGCGCGAACGTTGAAGGACACGGTGTCCTGGTTCTTGAACTCGTAGGTGGCCGTCGGCTTGGGGGCAGACGGGGTCAACGTGGCGGCGCCGGTGAACTTCTGATCGAGGTGGGTCCACATGGCTTCGGCCGAGAACGTCAGGTTCTTGACCGGAGTCCAGCGGGTGATCACACCAAGCTGAGATATGTTGTAGTCCGGGTTGCAGCTGAAATCCGCGGAAGTATTCGCGGCCGTCAGCTTGTTGCTGGAGATGTAATTCGCGCAGTACTGGCCCTTGGCCGTGGTGATATCGGTGGCGCTGCCGTTATATCGCACCGCCGACCAGCTGCCGAACAAGCTGGACGACCAGTATGGATCCCAGTTGTGGTTGAACGCACCGCGGACACCATAGGCCGTGGTCAGCTTGAGATCGCCGGTACCGCCGAAAATGGCCGGAAGATACACGGCATCCGTGGTCGCACCGAAGCCAAGGCTCTGGTAGGCGCGATTGCTGCCGCTGAACATCGCGAAGCTCGGCGACGCGCCGCTGGTGGCGATCACGTTCTTGGTGTCGCCCTTGGCGAAGGACGCGTCCACCTTGATATCGTCGCCCGCGCCGGTCGGGATATTCTTGATGTTCAAGGCCGCCATCACCGAACCGCCCCATTTGGTCTCGGGGTGGCCAGAGATTTCCGACAGATTGGTCGGTGCCGCGGTGGTGGCGGTCAGGATGTTGTAAGAAGCGTCAACTTCATGCGCAGCGGCCGAAATCTGGAACAGGCCCCAGGCTTGGTCGATGCGGATGTTGCCGACGACATCGGGAGAATGCACACCGGCATAGGCGTTGCCGGTGGTACCCACGGCGTTGAGGCCGGTCGAGAGGTCGTAGACGGAGGTGCGGTTGAACACCGTCGGATCATCGAGGCCGATGGTGCCGGACACGCCGTTGCCGAACTGGGCGGTGTACTGAATGTTGTTCACGCCGGTGACGGTGTCATGACCGCCGAGCAGGTTCGAGCTGTTGTTGCCCGGGTAACCGTGCCAGGGCGTCGCATAGGCCGAAGCCGACTTACCGAAGGTGAAGCCCGCGAACTGCAGGAACACGAACTCGACCGCGGTGTAGCCGCCGCCGGCGGAGTTCAAGAGGTTGCCGTTGTTGCCGAGATTCGTCGCGAGCGCGTTGGGGTTGAACGATCCGCCACCCAGCGTATCAAACTGAAAATCGGCCTGACCGAAGGTACGAACCACGCCATATTCGGTGGCCGTGCGCGTGTCGACGGTAAGCGCGAGCCGCGAGCGGGTAATGAAATAGTCCCGGTAGCGATTCATCTGACCGGGATCACCATTCCAAGCCGGCTGATCCTGGGTGCCTGCGCCGTTGAACGTGGTGTCGACGCGCAGATAGCCACCCAGCTTGATGCAGGTGTCGGTGCCCGGGATGTAGAAGAAACCTGCACCGTACAGGGAGCAGATCCTCACATATTCGATCGCCTTGGCCTTGACGGGAAGATCGGCCGCCTGTGCCCCGCTCATGGCGAGCAGAGCCGCCGCTGAGCCGAGAACAAGGCTCTTAATCGTCTTCATTGTTAACCCTCCAAAATTGCTTCTGTCAGGGAGGCTCCAGATCCGCGTGGGTGTCTGCACACCTTGAGGACTGGCTCCCTGTTCCGTTGAAAACCGCTCAGTCGTTCTGCGCCTTCGGATCACCCGCATGACGCGCGGGACTTGAGCGAACTACCTAACGGGACGATCCAGGACCCCCCAGCCGTCGTGGTGAATATGCATGCATCACTTTTTTAATCAAAATACTTTATTAACTCAGATATCGATTGATCGTCCGATGTATCTTTTCTGCAACGGCGCCCGGCCGGGTGCTTCCGGATCCGCGGCGGGCTAGATTATTGAGTTAATCAGCAATCTTTTTTGCTTGTTTCGCAAAAGAATCCGATCAAGATGGGCTATGGGAGCAAACAGCAAGAGGAGCGTGGGTCCACCGGGTCCGGCGAAACGCGCAAGCTCGGGCGGCACCACCAACAAGAATCAGGACCTGATCCGGCGATTCACCTGGGTGATCGCCTCCATGAGCGTGCACCTTGAAGAGCTGCGTTACTTCTGGGGCAAAGCGCTTGGAATCAGCGGTCCGCAGTGGATGCTTCTGATGGCGCTCGCCGAAATCGACCAAGACGATGGCGTGCCCGTCAACGTCGTGTCGAAAAAGCTGCACGTTGATTCGTCGTTCGTCACGACGCAGTCGAAAATGCTCGAAAAGAAGGGCTTCATACGGCGAAAAACCTCGACCGAGGACGCCAGGATTGTGCAGATGTCCCTGACCGACAAGGCTTACAAGCATCTGGCAAATCTGGCCTCGCAACAGGAAGCCTTGAACCAGTTTATCTTCGCGGAATTCGACGACCGCGAACTAGCCGAACTCACCGATAGACTAGCAGCGCTGCAGAACCGCTTTGAGAAGGCCTGCCTGAAGGTGGTCCTGGACATCTGAGTTTCGAGCGCCGACCGCCAGTTCGAAAAGCAGCAAGATTTGGTGGCACGACGCGCGAGCGGCGCCGTGATTCGAGCCCCGGGGCCACCCTCGATCTAATGCGTCTCGATTTCGAGGCGGGACGCGATCCAATCAAAGATGAATTCATTGGCAAGCGTCGGGTTGTCGGCATGCCCTTGTGCCGACGCGGTTTCCTCGCTGGTGAAGATCTTCAGCGTCACGTCCCGGCCGTCTGCGTTCAGCCCGTCGTACAATTCATTGACGCGGTCCGCCGCAAGCCAGCCGAGCTCGCCCGCAGAAATCAAGACCGGGCATTTGATGTTTCGCGCAGCCCTGGAGAAGATCGGTCTTGCGGCAACCTGCGGATCCCGCGGCGCGACGCGATCCCTCAGGAACGCTCGTTCATGGATATCCCAGATGCCGCCATCACAGACCGCGGCTGCAAAACGATCGTCAAACGCGATGCCCCGCGCCACAAAGGAAGAGCCCCATCCATCCGCGAGGATCGCGATTCGATGTTCGTCGACATCGTCTCGTTCGACCAGATAATCCATGATCTGTCCGATGGCCGCTTCCAGATCGGAACGGCCGACCACCTCATCGAATCGCGCACTTGCCCCTGCCCCCATGAGGTCGACCGCAAGCATCGACATCCCGCGATCGCTGGCATGACGCGCCACCTTGCTGAGGTATTCTTCCTTTCGTTGCCCGGGTTCGCCGATGCAGATGATGGTCGGTGCACGATTCAACGCGGCCGGGGCAGGCAGAAAGTAGCCCTCCAGCGGATAGTCGCTCAGCCAGGGAATCAGTACGACTTCACCGGCGGGCTTTCTGTGGCGAAGATACTTGCCGGCGCATTCGCGCATGCTCTCGATGGCGGCCAGGTGGTTGTGGTCGGCTCGATCAAAAGGGAACGCCGCCGCCTGATAGTAATTCAGGGCGCGCAGCCAGTTGCTCCTTGCGGTCGGCAAATTGCCTTTGCCGAGCGCGGCGTCGCCTCGGTCGTTGTTGGTATCGGCGATCTTCTTCCATTCGCTGTACCAGGAATTGTCGTCCGAAATGTCGATGCGGCCCGCCGTGACCCAGCATTCGGCGAGAGTGGAGCCTCCTTCCTGAGCCGCGGCAAGGAGCCTCAAGAATTCGATCGAAAGGTCTTCCCTTTCAGGCCTAAAGACCCCTTCCTGGACGTCGACCCTGAACCTCATACAGTGGATATTCAAAATATTATCCTGTCAGATAACTCTATCAGATAACCCGAGAGGCTTGGGTAGCGGAGCTTGCGCATAGCAGCCGGTCACTCGTTCCAGGCGGGCCAACCCCGCATGGTGTTTTATCTTTACACTGTAAAGATTATGGTAAGAGTCTTGACGTACACGGTCAAGACAAAGTTTTGCGACGCAACATCCACGGAAGGAGTGAAAGAGAAGAATTTCGCAGCATCGCGCGCATCGGCGCGCCGCTTTGTCTGTCGAACACGAATTATTGACGGGGACGTGTACGAAGAAAGGCATGGGACACAGCCGCGCCGGCGTAAGGGCGCAGACTCGGGACAAACGACTCCGTTGCTTTCAACTCTTGCAACCCTTGCAATCGGATCGCTATCAACCCACGCAAAAAAGCCGGCTGACGCCGGCTTTTCGCATTGTTATCCCTCAGTGCCGATCATTCTGCCGGCGGCAGCGCCAACGGCTCGACTTCGGGAGCCGCAGGCACGATGGTCGCCTGCTTCTCGCGCTCGTCGAGGATCAGCTTGTCGCGCTTGACCGCGACTTCGCGGATCTTGGCCATCGAGGCGCCGGTGCCTGCCGGGATCAGCCGGCCGACAATGACGTTCTCCTTGAGGCCCTCCAGCGGGTCCACCTTGCCGTTGACGGCGGCTTCGGTGAGCACGCGGGTGGTCTCCTGGAACGAGGCCGCCGAGAAGAACGAGCGGGTCTGCAGGCTCGCCTTGGTGATGCCGAGGAGAACCGGCGTTCCGGTGGCGGGCTTCTTGCCCTCCTCCTTGGCCTTGGCGTTGAGCTGGTCGAACTCGATCTTGTCGACCTGTTCGCCCGAGATCATGTCGGTCTCACCCTGGTCGGTGATCTCGACCTTCTGCAGCATCTGACGGACAATCACCTCGATGTGCTTGTCGTTGATCAAGACGCCCTGCAGCCGGTAGACCTCCTGGATTTCGTTGACCAGATAGGCCGCGAGCTCCTCGATGCCCTTGATCGCCAGGATGTCGTGCGGCGCCGGATTGCCTTCGACGATGAAATCGCCCTTTTCGACGATGTCGCCGTCCTGCAGGTGGATGTGCTTGCCCTTCGGGATCAGGTACTCGCGGGGCTCCTCGTTCTTGTCCATCGGCTCGATCGAGATGCGGCGCTTGTTCTTGTAGTCGCGGCCGAACCGGATGGTGCCCGAGATTTCCGCGATGATCGCCGCGTCCTTTGGCTTGCGGGCCTCGAACAATTCGGCGACCCGCGGCAGACCGCCGGTGATGTCACGGGTCTTGGCGCTCTCGGTCGAGATACGCGCCAGGATATCGCCGGGCTTCACCTTGGCGCCGACGTCGACCGACAGGATCGCGTCGACGGAGAGCATGTAGCGGGCCTCACCGCCACGCGCGAGCTTGAGGATCTTGCCGTCCTTGCCCTTGATGACGATGGCCGGACGCAAGTCTCCGCCGCCGCGCGTCGTGCGCCAGTCGATGACGACGCGCTTGGCGATACCGGTGGATTCGTCGAGCGTCTCCGAGATCGACTGCCCCTCGACCAGGTCCTCAAAGGCGATGGTGCCCTCGACTTCGGTCAGCACCGGCCGCGTGTAGGGGTCCCATTCGGCGATGCGCTGGCCGCGCTTGACCATATCGCCTTCGTCGACCCGCATCCGCGCGCCGTACTGAATGCGATGGGTCGCCCGCTCGGTGCCGTCGGCGTCGGTCACCGCGACCACCATGTTGCGTACCATGGCAATCAGATGGCCTTCGCTGTTCTTGGCGATCGCCTTGTTCTTGATCGTCACCTTGCCGTCGAAATTCGACTCGACGAACGACTGCTCGTTGATCTGCGCCGCGCCGCCGATGTGGAAGGTGCGCATCGTCAGCTGGGTGCCGGGTTCGCCGATCGATTGCGCGGCGATGACGCCGACCGCTTCGCCGTGGTTGACCGGCGTGCCGCGGGCGAGATCGCGGCCATAGCATTTGCCGCAGATGCCGTTGACGAGCTCGCAGGTCAGGGCCGAGCGGATCTTCACCTCCTGGATGCCGGCCTGCTGGATGGCGTCGACATGGGTCTCCTCCATCAGCGTGCCGCGCTTGACCACGACCTTGTTGGTCGCGGGATCGCGCAGGTCCTCGCCCGCGGTGCGGCCGAGAATGCGCGACGCCAGCGATGCGACCACCGTGCCGGCATCGATGATGGCGCGCATCTTGATGCCGAGCTTGGTGCCGCAATCATCGGCCGTGATGATGCAATCCTGCGCCACGTCGACCAGACGACGCGTCAGGTATCCGGAGTTCGCCGTCTTCAACGCGGTGTCCGCGAGACCCTTGCGGGCGCCGTGGGTCGAGTTGAAGTATTCGAGCACCGAGAGGCCTTCCTTGAAGTTGGAAATGATCGGCGTCTCGATGATCTCGCCCGAGGGCTTGGCCATCAGGCCGCGCATGCCGGCGAGCTGGCGCATCTGGTCCTGCGAACCGCGGGCGCCTGAGTTCGACATCATGAAGATCGAGTTGATCTGGGCCTCGCCGCCTTTCGGATTCTTCTTAACGGCGGAGATCTCGGTCATCATGTCTTCCGAGATCTTCTTGGTGCATTTCGACCAGGCATCCACGACCTTGTTGTACTTCTCGCCGTGGGTGATCAGGCCGTCATTGTACTGCTGCTCGAATTCCTTGGCGAGCGTGCGGGTGTCCTCGACGATCTTCCACTTCGACGCCGGCACCACCATGTCGTCCTTGCCGAAGGAAATGCCGGCCTTGAACGCATTGTAGAAGCCGAGCGCCATGATGCGGTCGCAGAAGATCACCGTCTCCTTCTGGCCGCAGTGGCGATAGACCTGGTCGATGACGCCGGAGATTTCCTTTTTCGTCATCAGCTTGTTGATGATGTCGAACGGCACCTTCGGCGACTTCGGCAGCACCTGGCCGAGCATGGCGCGGCCTGCCGTGGTTTCGAACCAGCGGGTAACCGGCTTGTTGTTCTCGTCGACGCCCTGCCAGCGATATTTGATCTTGGTGTGGAGGTGGATGACCTTGGAGTGCAAGGCATGCTCGATCTCGGCCATTTCGCCGTAGAGCTTGCCCTCGCCCGGCAGTCCCTCACGCAACACCGACAGATAATACAGGCCGAGCACGATATCCTGCGACGGCACGATGATCGGCTGACCATTGGCCGGATGCAGGATGTTGTTGGTCGACATCATCAGCACGCGCGCTTCCAGCTGCGCTTCCAGCGACAGCGGAACGTGCACGGCCATCTGGTCGCCGTCGAAATCGGCGTTGAACGCGGCGCAGACCAAAGGATGCAGCTGGATCGCCTTGCCCTCGATCAGGACCGGCTCGAACGCCTGGATGCCCAGGCGATGCAGCGTCGGCGCGCGGTTCAAGAGCACGGGATGCTCGCGGATCACCTCGTCCAAGATATCCCAGACCTCGGGACGCTCTTTTTCGACGAGCTTCTTGGCCTGCTTCACCGTGGTGGACAGACCCTTGGCGTCGAGCCGCGAATAGATGAACGGCTTGAACAATTCGAGCGCCATCTTCTTCGGCAGGCCGCACTGATGCAGCCGCAATTCGGGACCGACCACGATCACCGAACGCCCCGAATAGTCGACCCGCTTGCCGAGCAGGTTCTGGCGGAAGCGGCCTTGCTTGCCCTTCAGCATGTCGGCGAGCGACTTCAGCGGACGCTTGTTGGCGCCGGTGATGACGCGGCCGCGGCGGCCGTTGTCGAACAGGGCGTCGACGGCCTCCTGCAGCATCCGCTTTTCGTTGCGGATGATGATGTCGGGCGCGCGCAGCTCCATCAGCCGCTTCAGGCGGTTGTTGCGGTTGATGACGCGGCGGTAGAGATCGTTGAGGTCCGACGTCGCAAACCGGCCGCCGTCGAGCGGCACCAACGGACGCAGGTCCGGCGGGATCACCGGCACCACGGTCAGAATCATCCACTCCGGCTTGTTGCCGGAGTAACGAAACGCCTCGACGATCTTCAGGCGCTTGGCGAGCTTCTTGTGCTTGATGTCGGACTCGGTCTCCTGCATCTCGGCGCGCAGCGAGGCCTCGAGCTTTTCGAGCTCAAGTCCCTTCAACAGTTCGCGGATCGCCTCCGCGCCGATCATGGCGGTGAAGCTATCCTGGCCGTATTCGTCCTGCGCCTTCAGGTACTCGTCTTCCGACAGCAGCTGACGGTCCTTGAGCGCGGTCAGACCCGGCTCGAGCACGACGTAGTATTCGAAATAAAGAATCCGCTCGAGATCCTTCAGCGTCATGTCGAGCAAGAGGCCGATGCGGGACGGCAGCGACTTCAAGAACCAGATATGCGCCACCGGGGCTGCGAGCTCGATATGGCCCATGCGCTCGCGCCGGACCCGGGACAGCGTCACTTCGACCGAGCATTTTTCGCAGATGATGCCCTTGTACTTCATGCGCTTGTACTTGCCGCACAGGCACTCATAGTCCTTGATCGGCCCAAAGATGCGCGCGCAGAACAGGCCGTCACGCTCCGGCTTGAATGTGCGGTAGTTGATGGTCTCCGGCTTCTTGATCTCGCCATACGACCACGACAGAATCTTCTCCGGGGACGCAATTGAGATCCGGATCTGGTCGAAGACCTGAGCCGGCGTCGTCGGATTGAAAAGATTCATGATCTCTTGATTCATCGTCTTCTCCTTAACCGGTGCCTCGTATCCCGGATGCGACACAGCGCGTGAGCGCTGCGTTACCGATCCGGGACCCACGGGTCGCCGAAAAAATTCCAGGTTCCGGGCGCGCGGCGCAGCACTCCCTGCTGCGCCGCCCCCGGTAAACCGATTGCCTTACTCCGCGGCGCCTCTACGTCGACCTGCACCACCCAGCTTCGAGTTGTGCAGGTCGACGTTGAGGCCGAGCGACCGCATTTCCTTGACCAGCACGTTGAACGATTCCGGGATACCGGCTTCGAACGTGTCGTCGCCGCGCACGATCGCCTCGTACACCTTGGTACGGCCGGCGACGTCGTCGGATTTCACCGTCAGCATTTCCTGGAGCGTGTACGCCGCGCCGTAAGCCTCGAGCGCCCACACTTCCATTTCGCCGAAACGCTGGCCACCGAACTGCGCCTTGCCGCCCAGCGGCTGCTGGGTCACGAGCGAGTACGGTCCGATCGAACGGGCGTGGATCTTGTCGTCGACGAGGTGATGCAGCTTGAGCATATAGATGTAGCCCACCGTCACCTTGCGGTCGAAAGCGTCGCCGGTCCGGCCGTCGTAGACGGTCGATTGTCCGGAGGCGTCGAGACCGGCAAGCTTCAGCATCTCCTCGATGTCGGCTTCCTTGGCGCCGTCGAACACCGGCGTTGCGATCGGCACGCCGTGGCTCAAATTGCGTCCAAGCTCCATCAGCTCGCTGTCGCTGAGCGATTTGATGGTTTCATCGTCGCCGTAGATCTTTTTCAAGGTCTCCTTCAGCGGCTTGGTGTCCTGCTTGGCGGTGGCAAGGTAAGCATCGACCGTCTGGCCGATGCGCTTGCCAAGGCCGGCACAGGCCCAGCCCAGATGGGTTTCCAGGATCTGTCCGACGTTCATCCGGCTCGGCACGCCCAGCGGGTTGAGCACGATGTCGGCATGCGTCCCGTCCTCCAGGAACGGCATGTCCTCGATCGGAACGATCTTGGACACCACGCCCTTGTTGCCGTGACGGCCGGCCATCTTGTCGCCGGGCTGGATCTTGCGCTTCACCGCGACGAAGACTTTCACCATCTTCATCACGCCGGGCGGCAATTCGTCGCCACGCTGCAGTTTCTCGACCTTATCGAGGAAGCGCTGCTCGAGGCCGCGCTTCGATTCGTCGTACTGCTTCCGCATCGCCTCGATTTCGGCCATCAGCTTGTCGTTGGGGGATGCAAACATCCACCATTGCGACCGCGGATGCTCATCGAGCACCGCGCGCGTGATCTTGGTGTCCTTCTTGAATCCCTTCGGACCGGCGATGCCCTGGCGGTTTTCCAGAAGCTCGGCGAGGCGGCTATAGACGTTGCGGTCCAAAATCGCCTGCTCGTCGTCGCGGTCTTTCGCCAGACGCTCGATCTCTTCCCGCTCGATCGCCAGCGCACGCTCGTCCTTGTCGACGCCGTGCCGGTTGAACACCCGCACTTCGACGATCGTGCCCTGCACGCCCGGCGGCACCCGGAGCGAGGTGTCGCGGACGTCGGAGGCCTTTTCGCCGAAGATGGCGCGCAACAGTTTTTCTTCCGGCGTCATCGGGCTCTCGCCCTTCGGCGTGATCTTGCCGACCAGGATGTCGCCGGCGCGAACTTCGGCGCCGATATAGACGATGCCGGCTTCGTCGAGGTTTTTCAGCGCTTCTTCCGAAACGTTCGGAATGTCGCGGGTGATTTCCTCCGGTCCCAGCTTGGTGTCGCGGGCCATCACCTCGAATTCCTCGATATGGATCGAGGTAAAGACGTCGTCCTTCACGATCCGCTCGGAGAGCAGGATCGAGTCTTCGAAGTTGTAGCCGTTCCACGGCATGAACGCGACCAGCACGTTACGGCCGAGCGCGAGCTCGCCGAGATCGGTCGAGGGACCGTCGGCAATGATGTCGCCCTTCTTGACGACGTCGCCGACCTTCACCAGCGGCCGCTGGTTGATGCAGGTCGACTGGTTGGAGCGCTGGTACTTCATCAGCCGGTAGATATCGACGCCCGACTTGGTGGGATCGAGATCTTCCGTCGCGCGGATCACGATGCGGGTGGCGTCGATCTGGTCGATCACGCCGGTCCGTCGTGCTGCGATCGCAGCACCGGAGTCGCGCGCGACCACGCCTTCCATGCCGGTGCCGACAAACGGCGCCTCGGCACGCACCAGCGGCACGGCCTGACGCTGCATGTTCGAGCCCATCAGCGCACGGTTAGCGTCGTCGTTCTCGAGGAACGGAATCAACGCCGCCGCCACCGAAACCAGCTGCTTCGGCGACACGTCCATATAGTCGACCTTGTCCGGCGTGATCATCACCACGTCGCCGGCATGGCGGCAGACCACAAGGTCGTCGGTGAAGCGGCCGCGGTTATCCAGCGCGACGTTGGCTTGCGCCACGTGATAGCGGCCCTCCTCCATCGCCGACAGATAGATCACCTCGTCGGTGACGCGGCCGTCCTTGACCTTGCGATAGGGTGTCTCGACGAAACCATACTTGTTCACGCGCGCAAACGTCGCGAGCGAATTGATCAGCCCGATGTTCGGGCCTTCCGGCGTCTCGATGGGGCAGATCCGGCCGTAATGGGTCGGATGCACGTCGCGCACCTCGAAGCCGGCGCGCTCGCGGGTCAGACCGCCCGGGCCAAGCGCCGACAGACGGCGCTTGTGGGTGATTTCCGAGAGCGGGTTGGTCTGGTCCATGAACTGCGACAATTGCGAGGAGCCGAAGAACTCGCGCACCGCGGCGGCCGCAGGTTTGGCGTTGATCAGGTCCTGCGGCATCACAGTGTCGATATCGACACTGGACATCCGCTCCTTGATCGCGCGCTCCATGCGCAACAGGCCGATGCGATACTGGTTCTCCATCAATTCGCCGACCGAGCGCACCCGGCGGTTGCCGAGGTGGTCGATGTCGTCGATCTCGCCCTTGCCGTCGCGCAGATCCACCAGCGTCTTGATGACGGCGAGGATGTCTTCCTTGCGCAGCGTGCGATGGGTATCGGGCGCATCGAGCTCGAGGCGCATGTTCATCTTGACGCGGCCGACCGCAGACAGGTCGTAGCGCTCAGAGTCGAAGAACAGCGACTGGAACATGGTCTGCGCCGAATCGATGGTCGGCGGCTCACCGGGACGCATCACGCGATAGATGTCGAACAGCGCGTCCTCACGCGTCATGTTCTTGTCGGCATGCAGCGTGTTGCGGATATAGGCGCCGACATTGACATGGTCGATGTCGAGCAGCGGCAATTCCTTGTAGCCGTGCTCGTTGAGCGCCTTCAGCGACTTCTCGGTGATTTCCTCGCCGGCCTCGGCATAGATTTCACCGGTTTTGGGATTGACGAGGTCTTCGGCCAGGTAATTGCCGACCAACTCCTCATCCGACAGGCGCAGCGCCTTCAGCCCCTTTTCCTGGAGCTGGCGCGCAGCACGCACGGTGAGCTTCTTGCCGGCTTCGAGCACGACCTTGCCGGTGTCGGCATCGATCAAATCGTTGATCGTCGAGTAGCCGCGGAAACGGGTGGCGTCGAACGGCACGCGCCAGCCATCCTTGGTCCGCTTGTAGGTGATCTTCTTGTAGAACGTCGAGAGGATCTGCTCGCCGTCGAGACCGAGCGCGAACATCAGCGAGGTCACCGGAATCTTGCGGCGGCGGTCGATGCGCGCGAACACGATGTCCTTGGCGTCGAATTCGATATCGAGCCAGGAGCCGCGATAGGGAATCACGCGCGCAGCGAACAGCAATTTGCCCGAGGAGTGGGTCTTGCCCTTGTCGTGATCGAAGAACACGCCGGGCGAACGGTGCATCTGCGAGACGATGACGCGCTCGGTGCCGTTGACGACAAAGGTGCCGTTCATGGTCATGAGCGGGATATCGCCCATGTAGACGTCCTGCTCCTTGATGTCCTTGACCGATTTGGCGCCGGTTTCTTCGTCGATATCGAACACGATCAGGCGCAGCGTCACCTTCAGCGGCGCAGCATAGGTCATGCCGCGCTGGCGGCACTCGTCGACGTCATATTTCGGCGGCTCGAACTCGTAGCGGACGAATTCCAGCATCGAGGTGCCGGAGAAATCCGAGATCGGGAACACCGATCGGAACACCGCCTGCAAGCCCTCGTCCAGCCGGCCGCCCTGGGGTTCGTCGACCATCAGGAACTGGTCATAGGACGCCTTCTGAACCTCGATGAGGTTCGGCATCTCTGCGACTTCCTTGATGTGTCCGAAGAACTTGCGAACGCGTTTGCGACCGGTGAATGTCTGCTGCGCCATCGTGGCCTCTCATTTCGTCGCCCGTCAGAGGCGAACCTTCCGAAGCGCGATTGGCATCGCCCCCGGGGTTGAATTTCGATTCGTTTCCAAAACCTGGAAGCCCAATTTCAGGATTTAAGTCCTGAATCCACGCACCAGACCTTCAAAACGCAAAACGACGCGCGGGGCGCTTGACCGCACCCGCCCGTCACAACCATCGTTTCACGGACTGAAAAAGCCCGAAATTGCCTATCTCCCAACGGCTTGCGCAGGAACGCTGCCGCCCCCGCCGCCAACCGTGCTTTCGTGCTGCCGTCCCGATATGGGATGACAATCGTGGAGATTCGAGGGGCAACCCAGCGAATCCCCACACATTCTTGTGTACAACGCGCTCCGGGTTTTACCCCGTCCCACGTCGTCCTGCGATCCCGGATCGCGCTCGGCTGCGCCTCGCTTGTCCGGGATTTCGCCGAAGTAACCCCTGGTTACTTGAGCTCAACCTTGGCGCCAGCCTTCTCGAGCTGGGCCTTGATCTTCTCGGATTCGTCCTTGTTCACGCCTTCCTTCACAGGCTTCGGCGCGCCCTCGACGAGGTCCTTGGCTTCCTTGAGGCCGAGGCCGGTGATGGCACGGACTTCCTTGATGACTTCGATCTTCTTTTCGCCAGCGGCCACGAGAACGACCGTGAACTCGGTCTTCTCTTCAGCGGGCGCAGCAGCGGCGGCGGCGGGGCCGGCAACCGCAACGGCGGCAGCGGCGGACACGCCCCATTTTTCTTCAAGGAGCTTTGCGAGCTCGGCAGCTTCGAGCACGGTGAGGCTCGAGAGGTCGTCAACAATCTTCTGTAAATCAGCCATTGATCTGTTTCCTTAAGCGTATCGGTTCGAACCAGGTTTTACGTTTTGCGAAGGGCGTCAGGCCGCTTCGCTCTTTGAGGCATAGGCCTGAACCACGCGCGCAAGCTTGGCCGCGGGCGCGGTGGTGAGCTGGGCGATCTTGGTCGCCGGCGCCACCAGGAGGCCGACGATCTTGCCGCGCAGCTCATCGAGCGACGGCAGGGCGGCAAGTGCCTTCACGCCATCGACATTCAGGACGGTTTTACCCA
>Ga0209648_10001004_pt1 | contig 22577 bp, 15 predicted proteins | sample GraSoi2013_115cm_FD_185830 | JGI IMG/M metagenome (GOLD analysis project Ga0209648, IMG submission 185830) | Grasslands soil microbial communities from the Angelo Coastal Reserve, California, USA - Sample 9_17_2013_115cm (SPAdes) (version 2) | ecosystem: Environmental > Terrestrial > Soil >... | reverse complement strand
ACGATGCGACGGCGGTCGAGCGATTGGAAGCGGCGGGCGCGGTCATTCTGGGAAAGACCAACTGCGACGAGTTCGCAATGGGAAGCTCGAATGAAAATTCCGCTTATGGGCCGGTGAAGAATCCTCTCGCGCTGGATCGCGTGCCAGGAGGATCGAGCGGAGGCTCGGCAGCCGTGGTGGCGGCGGGCCTGGCAGTGGCATCGCTGGGCACGGATACGGGCGGTTCCATCCGTCAACCGGGATCGTTTTGTGGAATTCCGGCAATGATGGGGAGCTACGGCCGGGTTTCGCGGTATGGATTGATTGCGTTTGCGTCTTCATTGGACCGAATCGGTCCCTTCGCGACCAGTGTGAAAGACGTTGCGGCAATCCTACAAGCGATTGCCGGGCGCGATCCGCAGGATTCGACTTCGACGACGGCGGCGGTCCCGGATTACCGGGCTGAACTCTCGAAACCGGTCAAAGGCCTGCGGCTGGGCATCCCGAAGGACTATTTCGGCGAAGGCATGGACGCCGGAGTACGGAAAAAGATCGAAGCCGGCATCGAAGTATTTAGAAAACTGGGATGCCAACTGTTCGAAATTCGCATGCCGCATACGGACTATGCGATCGCGACCTACTACATTATCGCGACGGCGGAAGCGAGTTCTAACCTGGCACGGTACGACGGCGTGCGCTACGGGTTGCGCGTGGATGATGATTCTTTGCTCGCGATGTATCGAAAAACGCGAGGTGCGGGTTTTGGGGCGGAGGTAAAGCGCCGCATCGTGCTCGGTACGTATGTGCTCTCGGCGGGGTATTACGACGCCTATTACCTGAAGGGGCAGAAAGTGCGCGCGCTGATAGCCCAGGATTTCCGTGACGCGTTTACCAAGGTGGATGCGATCCTGACGCCGACTTCGCCAGTTCCTCCGTTCAAATTGGGGGAACGCACGGACGATCCACTCCAGATGTATCTTGCTGATATATATACAGTTACAGGGTCGCTGGCGGGAGTTCCGGGGATCTCCGTGCCGTGCGGCAAGATCGATGGAAAGCTGCCGGTAGGCCTGCAAATCTTCGGAGCCGCCTTCGCCGAGGCACGTGTGTTGCAGCTTGCACACGCTTTTGAGCAAGCTGGAGGAGCCGCCGTCTGAGACTTTTTCGCGTGCGTGGATGAACCATGCTATCCCTTACGGCCATCATCCAGAATCTGTCTCGTGCACAAAGCGAGCTTTTGCGCGCGGCAGATGCCGTCCCTGCCGAGCAATGGAAGACTAGGCCTGCGGAGGGGCGGTGGTCGGCCGGCGAGCTGACCGGTCATCTGATCACAATTGAGCGTGCAATCATCAGCGGAACGGACAAACTACTGAAGAAGCCTCCGAAAGCGGTGTCCTTTTTCAAGCGATTCCATTTCCCCATGGCAGTTGCCGAATCACGGCTGATTCGCCTGAAGTCACCGGTACCGCTCGATCCGCAGATCGTTCGCGAAAAAGAAGAAATGCTGGCGGAACTGCGGCAAGTTAGAGAAAGAACCCTAGCTTTCATCGAGGAAACCATGGGGCGCGATCTAAATAAATACCGGATGACACATCCGTTTCTGGGAAGCTTGACGACGAATGAGTGGTTCCAACTGATTGCCTCACATGAAATACGGCACATGAAGCAGATGCGAGAGATCGCCGGTTCCCTACCGAAAACCGTAACAAGTTTGCAAAAGTAGAACATTTTTACCACTCTGCTGCTTTTGCTTTCCCTTCGTACCAGCTCCGCGATCCGCCGAAAAGTGTGGAAAAAGCCCGATTTTACTGGGCTTTAGGGCGAAAGTACTAGACGAATAGTTTTTGCCCGGCAGAACGGAACGACTATTGCTCTGGATTTCATGCAGCGCGTACGATGTATTCAGCATCCAAGTAAGTGTGGAGCAGTTTGTGGCGGAGAGCAGAGGAGCCGGGCCATGGTTACCGTGAAGTCGAGCCAAAAAATCTTCACCGATTCGGAAGTCGCCAGCTTGACGGGGATTTGCGTCGAGCACGTGCACAATTTTGCGAAGAGCCGCCACCTGGGCTTCATCGCGCGAGCCGCGGAAGCGGCCGGCATCAGCGCCGATCAATGGCTGTTCACACTTTCGGATCTGATGGTCCTCGTGACTTTGTTTCCGAAGTGCACGCACTAAGAAATTAGCATTCAACCGGCTTCTGCATGGCTCCCTGGCTTGTCCGGGGAGCCATTTTTCTTTCGTGGCGTCCAAACGGCAGGTTGCGGGTTCGCAATGCCCGGGGGTATGCTCGCGGCAGGGGCAAACCGGGCCGGTTCACATGCATCGCACCTAATAGCAAATGCAGATGATGTCAACCAAAATAGTCAGGCTGGCGTATTGTGTTTTGCTGGCAAGCTGGGCCTACCCTCACGGTGGGTCAGCCAGGCAAGAGCAATCATCCATAGGGAAGCAAGCCTCCAGCAAGGACGCCCAGGCGGGAGTCCCTGCTTTGCCGCGAGGCAAGAAGCTCGTCTTGAGGGACGGAAACTTTCAGTTGGTTCGGGACTATCAAAGGAACGGGGAGCGGGTGCGCTATTTAAGCGCGGAGCGGGGCGATTGGGAAGAGATTCCGGCTGCAATGGTGGATTGGGACGCAACCGCAAGAGCGGCCGCCGAGCAACAGGCCGAAGAAGATGCACTGGCCAAGAAGCTCCACGCACAGGAACAAGCCCAGCGAATTGAGACGGTAATGGACGTGGACGCAAGTCTCCAAGTGGCGCCGGGAGTCTTCCTGCCGCCGGGAGAAGGCATGTTCCTCATCGACGGAAAATCAGTGAAGCCACTGGAACAGGTCGGCTCGCAGATCAAAACGGACAAGAAGCAATATCTGAAACAGGTCCTTTCACCAATTCCTATTGTTTCCAGCAAACGAAACGTGCAAATCCCCGGAGCGAGGGCCAGTATCCGGGCGACAAACGGGCAAATGGAGTTCTATCTGCGCGAAGCCCCCCCGGATCCGGACCGGACGACGCCCATCGTGAAAAGCAGCCGGCCGGGGGAATCAGGGCCGGAAGTGGAGCTCGTGCGAGCCGCCGTGAAAGGCAATAACCGGCTGCTAGAATCAATCAGGAGTCTATTCGGACAACAATTGGAGGAAAAGCGCAATACGATTTCGATCGAACGATGGGAAATCGCTCCTACGGTCTTCCGCTTTACGGTCAGCGAGCCCCTGCCGCCGGGCGAATATGCGCTGGCAGAGATTCTGCCGGGTGGAATGAACCTCTTTGTCTGGGATTTTGGAGTGGATGCCGCCGACAGCTCGAAGACAATCACACCGTTAAAGAAGAAAAATTAGTTCTGCTCTCAACACCAGTGCGGAATGTTCCGAAAACGGCGAATCCACGGGCCTCTAAAGCCTGCCCGGGAAGAACCTGAAGAATCAGTTGATAGAACGCGCTTCCGCCGGGGCATCTGCCAGAACATCCCTCAAGAGAGCCAGCACGTCAGAGATGCGGAAGGGCTTTTGGAGACAAATCGGCTCGTTGCCGCCCGCAGCTCCGGAAGCGCATTCGAGCAGATCGCCGGTCATATAGACCAACACCGGTTTTTGCTTTCCCGCAGCGTCGAGGATGCGGCTGGCAGCCTCGCGGCCGTCTACGGTGTAGCCGCCCGAGGTGAGGTGCAAGTCGCAGAGAAGCACGTCATACCTGGAGCGCCCCAGATGTGCGAGAGCCTCCTCCGCGGTCGCGGCACCGTCCACTCGCAGGCCCTGGGCTGAAAGGCCTTCTTGAAGAAGCGTCCGGAGACTCTCTTCGTCGTCGAGAACGAGCACCGCGCGACCCTTGAGAAGGTCAGCCGTTGCAGAAACGGCCGCATCCGAAGGAGGAGCAGTGGCCCTGGGAGGATCGCCGGACGCGACTGGCAGATATATAGTGAACGCGGAGCCGCCGGCCGGCAATGTTTCCGCTTCGATGTTTCCGCCATGCTCGCGAATGATGGACATGCAGATACTGAGCCCCAGGCCAGTCCCGCCGCCGGGACGTTTTGTGGTGTAAAAGGGATCGAAGATTCGCTGGAGAGCTTCGGGACGAATGCCGACACCATCGTCCTGCACGGTGATTGTAAGTTGGTTGCCATTCCGGCCCGCACGAATCTGGATGCGGCCGGAGTCGCGCACCTCTCGGATGGCCTGTTCGGCGTTGGTAATAAGGTTCAGAAAAACCTGAATCAGCTGGTTGGCATCCCCGACGACGCCGGGAAGTTCGCCGGGCAACCGGAAATCCACCCCGATATTGTTGCGGCGCAACGAATGTTCATGCAATTGCAGCGTGCGCTCCAGGATATTGTTGAGGTCGAGGGGCTTTTTTTGCGGTGAAGCAGGGCGCGAGAATTCGAGAAGATTTTGGACAATGCGCGCGGCACGGCGAGCCTGGCGGTGCGTGAGCTCCAGCTGGCGTTTGGTGGACTCATCGGCTCCCGGACGCTCACGGAGAAGCTCGGTAACGCCCAGGATGGCGGTCAAAGGATTGTTCAGTTCATGGGCGACACCCGCGAGCATCTGCCCCATGGCGGCAAGTTTCTCAGCCTGGATGAGCTGTTCCTCGAGACGCTTGAGATCGGTGACGTCGCGGCCGGAGAGAACCACGCCTTCAATATTGCCATTTTCATCGGATAGCGGGCTGAAATTGAAACGAATGCGGCGCCACTCCCCGAGCTTGTGGCGCACGCGAATCTCTAGAGAGGCAAAGATCTGCTTGCCAGCGATGATGTCCTTGTAGAGCGACAGGACAGCGGGCAAGTCTTCCGGATGGGTGCGACCGCCAAATTCCATCTGTCGTGTCTCTTCAACGTCGTACCCGAGTACCTCTTTGCAACGGGGGCTGACAAACGTGTAGTGCGACGCAGTATCGAGCACCAGAATGAGATCGGGAAAGTTGTCGACGAGGCGGCGCGCAAACTCTTGTTGCTGGTGGAGCCGGCGCTCCATCTCGCGACGCTCGGTAATGTCCATTAGCGCGCCCTGATAGCGCACCACGCGGCCGGCATTGTCGCGAACGGCGGCAGCCGTATTCAAACACACGATGGAAGCGCCGTCCTTGCGAATGAGGGTAATTTCGCGGCCCTGGACCATAGGCTGACGGTCAACCTGGTCCTTGAGGGTCTTTCGCTCAGCGCGGTCGACTAAGATTTCGGGAACGGGTATTTTCAGCAATTCTTCCTTGGAGCTGTAGCCCAGCATGTGCACCAGCGCAGGATTGGCGTCTAAAATGGCGCCGTCAGGCGTGCTGATGTAGATGCCTTCCTGGAGGGATTCAAAGAGCTCCGTGAAGCGCGCTTCGTTCTTGCGAAGCGCAGAGACGTCGCGAGCAAGCACCGTGATGCCGTGGACTTCACCGTCGCGCATCATGGCATGGGCGACGCAATCGAAATGGAAAACTGTCGATTGGTTTTTTAGTCGCACCTGGACAACACCAGCCCACTGACGGCGCTCCATGAACCGCGGCATCGCGCGATCCACCATCCTTTCACCGTCTCCGCTGCTGTCCTGGACGAAATCGGCCAACGGCCTCCCGACAATCTCCTGAAAGGGCGTGCCGACGAGGTCGGAAAAACTGCGGTTGGCGGCGCGAATCTGGCCATCGAGCGAAACGGCGAGCAGCACGTCGTCGAAAGAGTCGATCAGGTCGCGATAACCCTGCTGAGACTTGGAGATAAGGGAGAACAGTTGATCAATCTGTTTCTCGCTGGGTGGAGTTTCATCGCGGTGCTCCATGCCGCGCATGAGGCCGCGCAGCTCGGAGATCTCCTGCGTCTTTTTCCACATGTAGACGGCAAAAAGTATGATCAACACAACGAGGCCTGCCGCGAACGCAGTGGCTTCGGCGCGGTGCCAAAAGGAACGAATGGAGTTCCATGACGTCAGAACATATGCTACCCCAAGCAAGAGAAGAACGATGAAGGTGAGCCACCAGAGTTCGCTCTGCCGCTTTTCGAACTTGTCGAACTGCGCGGAGATAGTCGAACGCGAGTCAGCGCCCGGCGAAGGGTTGCCGGTGGTGCCGTGGGCGCGTTGTTGTTCGTCGATCATAAGGGCAGGCGGGACGCCCTAAGTATCAAGAGTCAACCGCTGGCCAGAGATGTACAGGTTATTGTAAGAATTTCGGGCGGATTTCGGCAATCACAGCGGTAACCGGAAGTTCCTGAAGGACAACTGTACCAACGGTCCGGAGCAAAAACGGCGCCCCGGTGGTTGCTGGGACGCCGTTCTTCCAAGAAAGGAAACGCTACGAAATGGGGCCCTAGACCGCTACGCCGGTCTCCCCATCCTCGTCTTCCTTCGCCGGGTTGTTGAGGAAGTCCAAAGCAGCCGCCTCTTCAGGGGTAAGCTCGGCGGCTTCCGGAATCTCCTCGATGGGGGCAGGAGCGGGCATTTCCGTCAGTAACTGAATGCTGCGGTAATGCTCGAGGCCCGTGCCAGCGGGGATGAGGCGGCCCATAATGACATTTTCCTTGAGGCCTCGGAGATAATCCACCTTGCCGGCGACCGCCGCTTCCGTGAGAACGCGTGTGGTCTCCTGGAAGCTCGCGGCGGAGATGAACGAATCGGTCGACAGCGACGCCTTGGTGATGCCAAGGAGCAGCGGACGGCCCGTGGCGGGGCGGCCGCCATCGGCGATGACGCGGTCGTTTTCCTCGCGGAAGCGGAACTTGTCCACCTGCTCTTCAAGGAGGAACTGCGTGTCGCCAACGTCCTCGACCTTGACCCAGCGCATCATCTGGCGCGAGATGGTTTCGATGTGCTTATCGTTGATGTTAACGCCCTGGAGGCGGTAAACCTCCTGAATGGCGTTGACCAAGTACGATTGCGTAAACTTCTCGCCGAGGACGGCCAACAAGTCGTGCAGGTTGAGCGGGCCGTCGATGAGGGCCTCGCCGGCCTTCACATGGTCGCCTTCCTGAACGTTGATGTGCACGCCCCGAGGAATGGAATATTCCTTGGTGGTCTTGCCATCGTGGCTTTCGACGTAAACCTTTCGCATGCCCTTGGCGATGTCGCCGTACTTGACCGCGCCGTCGATTTCGCTGATGACGGCAGGGTCCTTGGGCTTGCGGGTCTCGAAGAGTTCGACAACGCGAGGGAGACCGCCGGTGATGTCCTTGGTCTTGGTGGTTTCGCGAGGGATCTTCGCAAGCACGTCGCCGGCCTGCACCTCGTCGCCATCCTTGACCATCAAGTGGGCGCGCGAGGGCATGAGGTACTTCTTGCGGACCTTGCCGGAAGAATCGCGGACCAGAATCGCCGGCTGATGCTTTTCATCGCCCGGAGGCAAAGTGACCACGTCCTGCGAAAGGCCAGTCACCTCGTCCACCTGCTCTTCAATCGTCAAGCCAGGCCGCAGGTCGTCAAACTTCACGGAGCCGGCAGTTTCTGTGAGGATTGAGAAAGTGAACGGATCCCATTCGGCAAGAACCTGGCCGTGGGTGACGTGTTCGCCATCCTGAACGCGGAGGCGCGCGCCGTAAACCACGTGGTAGCGCTCCTTCTCCCGGTTCTTTTCATCGACGATGGCGATCAATCCGGCGCGGTTCATGGCGATGGCGGTGCCGCCGCGACCCTCGACATGCTTGAGGTCCACGAACTTGACGACGCCGTTGTTGCGCGCTTCGAGCGTGGAGCGCTCGGAAACGCGCGTGGCGGTTCCGCCGATGTGGAAGGTACGCATGGTCAGCTGCGTGCCGGGTTCGCCGATGGACTGGGCGGCAATGACGCCGACAGCTTCGCCCAGTTCGACCATGCGGCCCGTGGCGAGGTTGCGGCCATAGCAAAGGGCGCAAACGCCGCGGCGGGATTCGCAGGTGAGCACGGAACGAATGCGCACCCGCTCGATACCAGCGCCCTGCACCTGGTTGGCAAGCTCTTCGGTGATCTCCTGGTTCACGTCGACAATGACCGTGCCCTCGAAGTCCTTGATCTTGTCGAGCGAAACGCGGCCCACGATGCGGTCGCGAAGCGGCTCGACCTCGACGCCGGCTTCGACGATGGGTTCGACGTAGATGCCGTCGCTGGTGCCGCAATCGCGTTCATTGATGATCACGTCCTGCGCGACGTCAACGAGGCGGCGGGTGAGGTAGCCGGAATCGGCTGTCTTGAGCGCCGTATCGGCCAAGCCCTTGCGCGCGCCGTGCGTCGAGATGAAGTACTGCAGCACAGTAAGACCTTCGCGGAAGTTGGAAGTAATGGGCGTTTCAATGACTTCGCCGGAAGGCTTGGCCATCAAACCGCGCATACCGGAAAGCTGGCGGATCTGCTGTTTCGAACCGCGGGCGCCGGAGTCCGCCATGACGTAAACAGGGTTGATGCTGCCCTCTTTGTCCTGATTTTCGAGGGCCTTGAACATTTCATCGGCCACGCGCTCGGTGATGTCGCCCCAGATGGCGATAACTTTGTTGTAGCGCTCGCCATTGGTGATGGCGCCGTCGAGGTATTGCTGCTGCACCTTGACGACTTCCTTCTCGGCGTTTTCCACGAGCTTGTACTTGTCGCTGGGAATGAGCATGTCGTCGATGCCGATCGAAATGCCGGACTTGGTGGCGTAGGTGAAGCCCAACTCTTTCAAATGATCGAGCAGGACAACAGTGTCTTCGAGGCCGAAGCGCAAGTAAGCGTAATAGACGAGTTGCTGAACGCCCTTCTTCTTGAGAAGGCCGTTCACAAAGGGAAACTTCTCGGGCAAGTGCGAATTGAAAATGACGCGCCCAACGGTGGTCTGAACGAACTGGCGCTCCATCTTCACCGGAATCGTGTGCGGCACGTCCTGGTTGTCGTAGGCCGTGGTGAGGTCGATGAGCTCACCGGTGTAGCGCAGACGAATGGGAGTGAGCAGTTCGACTTCGCCGGCTTCCAGCGCGAGTACGACTTCATCGGTGGCGCCGAATACGCGGCCTTCGCCCTTGGCTCCGGGCTTGTTCTTCGTCAGGTAGTAGATTCCGAGGACCATGTCCTGCGACGGCACGGCAAGAGGCAGGCCGTGCGCAGGCGACAGAATGTTGCGCGAGCTGAGCATGAGCACGGACGCTTCGACCTGCGATTCGGGCGAAAGCGGGATATGCACGGCCATCTGGTCGCCGTCGAAATCCGCGTTGAACGCGGTGCAGACGAGCGGGTGGATGCGGATGGCTTTGCCTTCGACGAGAACCGGCTCGAAAGCCTGAATGCCGAGGCGGTGAAGCGTCGGAGCGCGGTTGAGCATCACGGGATGTTCGCGGATGACGTCTTCCAGAATGTCCCAAACGACGGCTTCCTGCTGCTCGACCATTTCCTTGGCTTGCTTGATGGTGGTGCAGTGGCCCTGCGCTTCGAGCTTGTGATAGATGAACGGCTTGAAGAGCTCGAGCGCCATCTTCTTGGGCAGACCGCACTGGTGGAGCTTCAGCTCCGGGCCGACGACGATGACGGAGCGGCCGGAGTAGTCCACGCGCTTGCCAAGAAGGTTCTGGCGGAAACGGCCCTGCTTGCCCTTGAGCGTGTCGCTGAGGGACTTGAGCGGGCGATTGTTGGTGCCGCGCAGAACGCGGCCGCGGCGTCCGTTGTCAAACAAAGCGTCGACGGCCTCCTGAAGCATGCGCTTTTCATTGCGCACAATGACGTCCGGCGCGCGCAGCTCCATGAGCTTCTTCAAGCGGTTGTTGCGGTTGATGACGCGGCGATAGAGATCGTTCAAGTCGGAAGTGGCGAAGCGGCCGCCGTCCAGAGGCACCAGCGGGCGCAACTCCGGCGGAAGAACCGGAATCACGTCGAGAATCATCCATTCCGGCTTGTTGCCGCTCTTGCGGAACGCTTCCAACACCTTGAGGCGCTTGGCGAACTTGATGCGCTTCTGCAGGGACGGATCCGCCTTCATCTTTTCGCGAAGCTCTTCGGACAGCTTGTCCACTTCGACGCGGCGAAGCAGTTCCTTGATGGCTTCCGCGCCCATCTTGGCGGTGAACTGGCCGGGATATTCCTTCTGCAGCTCGCGGTATTTGTCTTCGAGCAGAACTTCCCGTTCGCGGAGAATGGCGACTTCGCCGGCATCCACGACGACGAAAGCCTCGAAGTAAAGAATGCGTTCGAGATCGCGCATGGAAATGTCTAGCAAGTAGCCGATGCGGCTGGGCAGGCCCTTGAAGAACCACACGTGCGAACAGGGCGAAGCAAGCTCGATATGCCCGAGGCGCTCGCGGCGGACCTTGCTGAGGGTGACTTCGACGCCACACTTATCACAGATAACGCCGCGGTGCTTCATCCGCTTGTACTTGCCGCACAAGCATTCCCAATCGGTGACGGGGCCGAAAATCTTCGCGCAGAATAGGCCGTCGCGCTCGGGTTTGAAGGTGCGGTAGTTGATGGTCTCCGGCTTGGTTACCTCTCCGTGAGACCAGGAACGAATTTTTTCCGGGCTCGCCAGGCTGATGCGAATGGAATCGAAATCGGCGATCAAACTGGCGCGATCATAAGGGCTGCTGCGATACAAGGTTGTTTCCTCCCTCCCCCGCTTTCGCCGGGGCCGCGTCCACGGCCAGCGTCCATGAAGATGCTGACCGGGACGGCTGAGAACCCAACTACCGAATACTGCTACATCAAACTTGGCTGCCGACTAGGGGCGCAGCATGCTGCGCCCCTACAAGCAAGATGTTCGGCTAATCCGCTGCCTTCTCTAGCTGCGGCTTTTGCCGCTTCATCAACTCGACGTCCAGGCACAGCGACTGCAACTCGCGGACGAGCACGTTGAACGATTCGGGAACCCCAGGCTCAATGCCCGGTTCGCCCTTGACAATGGCCTCGTAAATCTTCGCGCGGCCATAGACGTCGTCCGACTTCGCCGTGAGCAGCTCCTGCAAAATGTGAGCTGCGCCGTAAGCTTCCAGCGCCCAGACTTCCATTTCGCCGAAGCGCTGGCCGCCGAATTGCGCCTTGCCGCCGAGTGGCTGCTGCGTGATCAGCGAGTAAGGCCCGATGGATCGAGCGTGAATCTTGTCATCGACAAGGTGCGAAAGCTTCAGCATGTAGATGTAGCCGACGGTGACCGGCTGGTCGAACTGGTCGCCGCTCATACCGTCGAAGAGGTTGATCTTGCCGGCGTGCGGCAGGCCTGCGACTTCGAGCAGGTGACGGATTTCCGGTTCGCGCGCGCCGTCGAATACGGGCGTGGCGAAGGGAATGCCTTCGCGGAAGCCTTCGGCATATTCGAGCAGCTCGTCGTCGCTGAGCTTGTTAAGCGTCTTCCAAACCGTGGTGTCCGAGAAAACCTCGCGGAACCATCGGCGTACGGCCTCGGCGCGGACTTCCTTGCTGAGCAGCCGCTTGAGGCTGTTGCCGAGCTCCTTGGCGGCCCAGCCGAGGTGCGTCTCAAGAACCTGCCCGACGTTCATACGAGAAGGAACGCCAAGCGGATTGAGCACGATCTCGACCGGAGTACCGTCCGGCATGTACGGCATATCTTCCTGGGGCACGATGCGGGCGATGACGCCCTTGTTGCCGTGGCGTCCGGCCATTTTGTCGCCGATGGAGAGCTTGCGCTTCATGGCGATGTAGACCTTGACCAGCTTGATGACGCCTGGGGGCAGTTCGTCGCCCTTTCGGAGCTTCTCCTTGCGCTCCTCGGTGATCTTGCGGAGCACGTCGATTTGCCGCGAAGTCATTTCCTCGACTTCTTCGATCTTCTCGATGAGCAGCGGGTCCTTTTCGTTGAGCTTCAAGCGCTTGAGATTGCGCGTGGAGATCTTTTCGATGATTTCACGCGTCAGCTCGACGCCCTTGGTCAGCAGGCGCTTGTTGGTCTTCTCGTCGTGCAAGTCGGCTTGGAGCACCTTGCCGCCGAGGAGATCGTTGAGACGCTTGAGACGCTCATCCGTAAGGATGCGGATTTCGTCGGCGAGGTTCTTCTCCAACTTAAAGACCTGCGTGGCTTCGATAGCCTTGTGGCGCTCGTCCTTTTCTCCGCCCTTGCGGGTGAAAATCTTAACGTCCACGATGGTGCCCTCGATGCCTGGCGGGCAGTAGAGCGAAGCGTCGCGAACATCGCCGGCCTTTTCACCGAAGATGGCGCGCAGCAGTTTTTCTTCTGGCGTGAGCGTGGTCTCGCCCTTGGGCGTGACCTTGCCGACCAGGATGTCGCCCGGCTTTACTACCGCGCCGATGCGGATAACGCCGCTTTCATCGAGGTTGCGGAGGAACGACTCGCTGATGTTGGGAATGTCGCGAGTTACCTCCTCGGGGCCCAGCTTGGTGTCGCGCGCTTCGATTTCGTACTCCTCGATGTGAATCGAGGTGTAGTAATCGTCCTTGACCAGCTTTTCGCTGACCAGGATGGCGTCTTCGAAGTTGTAACCGCGCCAGGGCACGAAGGCCACCAGCACGTTGCGTCCGAGGGCAAGCTCGCCACGCTCCGTGCAAGGACCATCGGCAAGAACCTGTCCCTTTTTCACGCGATCGCCCACGCGAACCAGCGGCTTCTGGCTGATGCAAGTGTTCTGGTTCGAACGCTTGAACTTTATGAGCTGATAGATGTCCGCGCCCACTTCGCGGCTGAGCACGCCGGAGTGATCGGACTCGACGCGCACGATGATGCGCTCGGAGTCGACCTGGTCTACGATGCCTTCGCGTTTGCAGAGCACTACGGCGCCGGAATCGCGCGCGGTGACGCGTTCCATGCCGGTGCCGACGAGCGGCGCTTCGCCCTTAATGAGGGGAACAGCCTGGCGCTGCATGTTGGAACCCATTAACGCGCGGTTGGCGTCGTCGTTTTCTAGGAAGGGGATCAAGCTGGCAGCCACGGAAACGAGCTGCTTCGGCGACACGTCGACGTAGTCGACTTCGTCGCGGCTCTTGAGCACGAAGTTGCCGGCTTGACGGCAGTTGACCAGTTCGGTCGTGATTTTCAGGCGATCATCGAGCGAAACGTTAGCCTGCGCCACCACGTACTTGTCTTCTTCCCATGCGGAGAGATAGAAGCAGTACGGCTCGTAAACCACCTTGCGGCGCTTCAGCTCTTCGTTGAGTTCCTCGACTTTGTCCTTCTCGATGATTTCGCCGGCTTTGAACTCGCTGTCCCCGGCATTGACGATCTGAACGTAGTCGATGATGCGTCCGCCCTTGACTTTGCGGTAGGGCGATTCGATGAAGCCGTAGTCGTTGATGCGCGCGAAGCAGCTCAGCGAGCTAATCAAGCCGATGTTCGGGCCTTCCGGCGTTTCAATCGGGCAGATGCGGCCGTAGTGTGTCGGGTGTACGTCGCGCACTTCGAATCCCGCGCGCTCGCGCGAGAGGCCGCCCGGTCCAAGAGCCGAGAGACGCCGCTTGTGCGTGATTTCGCTGAGCGGGTTGGTCTGGTCCATGAACTGGCTGAGTTGCGACGAGCCGAAGAATTCGCGGATCGCGGCCATAACCGGCTTGGCGTTCACCAGGTCGTGCGGCATGGCCGTGGACATTTCCTGGTAGACGCTCATCTTTTCCTTGATGGCGCGTTCCATTCGGACCAGGCCGATGCGGAACTGGTTTTCGAGCAGTTCGCCCACCGCGCGAACGCGGCGGTTGCCGAGATGATCGATGTCGTCGACGACGCCGATGTTCTTGCGCAACTTAAAGAGATATTTGATTGCCGAAACGAAGTCCGGCGCATCTAGGGTGCGGTTGTCCAGCGGCGTGTCCAGGCCCATCTTGATGTTGAACTTCAAGCGGCCCACGCGGCTGAAATCATACTTGCGCGGATCGAAGAACATGCCGCGGAAAAGGTTCGTGGCGGTTTCCAGTGTCGGTGGATCGCCGGGGCGCAGCTTGCGGTAGATTTCGATGAGCGCTTCCTTCGAGGAACGGATGGCGTCCTTGTCCAGCGTGCGCGAGAGCACGACACCGATGTCGTCGCGCTCGGGGAAGAACACGTCGACTTCGGTGATGCCGCCTTCGGCAAACGCCTGCCAGAGTTCGGCGGTCAGCGGCTTGTTCGCTTCAAGCAGCACTTCGCCGGTCTGGCGGTTCACAACGTCGGCTACGCTGTAAGCGCCCTCGAGATCGGCCAGCGCCGCGCGAATCTGCGAAATCTTCGCCTTGATCAGATCCTTAAAGAGATTCTCGGTGATGCGCTTGTGCGCGCCGACAATCACCTCATCCGATTTTGGATTGCGGATTTCGTGAGTGAGCTTGCGGTCCACGATTCCCGGCGAAACGTTCCAGAAGAGGTCCTTGTCGCGCAGCGAGACGCGCTCCACCTGATAAAATGTGCGAAGAATGTCTTCGTTGGACTTCATCCCAAGCGCACGCAGGAAGATCGAGCCCAGGAACTTGCGCTTGCGGTCGATTCGAACGTAGAGAATGTTTTTCGTGTCGTACTCGAACTCGACCCACGAGCCGCGGTACGGAATGATTTTTCCAAGGAAGTAGGTACGGTTGTTGGCGCTCTCAAAAAATACGCCCGGCGAACGGTGCAACTGTGAAACGATGACGCGCTCGGTGCCGTTGATGATGAACGTGCCGTTCTCCGTCATCAGCGGGATGTCGCCGTAGAAAACTTCCTGCTCCTTGATGTCGCGAATGGTCTTCGCGCCGCTGTCGGGGTCCTTGTCGTAGATAGTCAGACGGATGGTGACCTTGAGAGGCGCGGAGTACGTCATGCCGCGCTCCTGGCACTCGTTCACGTCATACTTCAGCTGCATGGCCACAGGGTCGCCGCACTTGTTGCAGAAGGTCGGCGTGTTCTTGTTGAACGTGCCGCACTTGTGGCAAATGACGTCGCCAGTCTGATACGGATTGGTGACTACCGACGCACCGCAATTGCGGCACGTGGCGCGAAGGTGGTGCAGGCCTTTCAAGTTGCCGCACTTGCACTCCCAGTTGCCGATCGAATAGTCCACGAATTCCAGCTGCGACATCTCGCGGAAATCGCGGATCGGAAACACGGAAGTGAACACCGACTGAAGCCCGCCGTCATCGCGCTCGCTCGGCAGAAGATCCATCTGCAGAAAGCGCTGATACGACTTCATCTGGACTTCAATCAGGTTGGGAATCTGAATCGAGCCCTGGATTTTAGCGAAATCCAGACGCTGACGTTCCCGGACGTGATGATTACTAGTCGGCATGCGTGATCCTCATTATCTGCGGCTCCGAACTGACCGGAGCCGACATCCCTTTCGGGCAAGAAACAGAGAAACGGAGAAGGACACATCACCGCGTTGAGAAACGACCTGCCCGGGATCGTTGCACACACGGCTGCGGGAGGCCCGAAAAGGGCCCGTAGTTCTGTAACAAGTACCGGCCTCGATTTGCGTACGCGAATTCCTTTGGCGCGGTTCGCCGCTTGCTGCGCCGCGCCGCCGCACGAAAAAACCGTGCAACAAAACAATTCGGTGGGCCCCGGGAAAGGCAGGGCCCGTCAAACTACTTGATCTCAACCTTGGCACCGGCCTCTTCGAACTTCTTCTTGATAGTGGCCGCTTCGTCCTTGTTGACGCCTTCCTTGACGGTCTTCGGCGCGCCATCCACGAGGTCCTTGGCTTCTTTCAAGCCCAGGCTAGTGACTTCGCGCACCGCTTTAATGACGTTAATTTTGTTGCCGCCAACTTCGGTGAGCACGACGGAAAACTCCGTCTTCTCTTCCGCCGGTGCCGCGCCGCCCGCTGCCGCCCCGCCGCCTGCCGCCACAACTGTGGCCGCCGCCGCGGAGACGCCGAAGGCTTCTTCCATCTTCTTCACGAGGTCGGACGCTTCGAGCAGCGTCAGCCCCTTGATTTCTTCCAGGATCGTATCGACTTTCGCCATGACTTTATTCTTCTCCTCTCAATTTCAAGAAAATTGAACTTACTGGGCCGCCTCGGGATCCGGTGCAGCACTTGGTTCTGAACTGGCCCCGCCAGACCCAAACTTGTTCGCCTTGATCGCCTCGCTGACCGTCACCGCAAGATTTCGCGGCAGTGCATTCAGCGCCATCGCGATGCGCTGCGCTGGAGCGTTCAGTAGGAACATGATTTTGCTGATCAACTCCTCTTTCGACGGAAGACTCGCAAGTTGCTGAATCTCCGCGATGGAAATCACGCGTCCTTCGACCACTCCGGACTTGAACTGAAACGCCGGGACGTCTTTGGCAACCTTGGTAAGCGCCTTGGCCAGCGCTACCGGGTCAGCCGCGGTATAAGCGATCGAATTCGTTCCGCTCAGGTTCTTGAGCAGGTTCTCGGCGGGGGTTCCCGCGCCGGCCCGCTCCGCGAGCGTGTTCTTAACCACTTTGTACTTGCCGCCCGCAGCCTGCACAGCGCGGCGGAGTTTGGTGTCGTCTTCGACAGTGATGCCCTGAAAGGTCGAGAGAATGACCGTCGAAACTTTCGCAAGGTCGGTCTTGAGCTTGTCCAGGTCCTGCTGTTTTTCGCTGCGATTCTTCATAATCTCGCTCCGGTGGTTTCGTCCGCTCGACTACGCGGCGGCAGCCATCGCTTCCACTTCGGCCAGGTCAATGGTGATGCCCGGGCCCATGGTCGAGGTCAACGTGATTTTCTTCACGTACTTGCCCTTGGCTGCCGCCGGCTTGGCCTTCACTACCGCCTCGATGACCGCGTGGGCGTTTTCGGCGAGCTTCGCGCCGTCAAACTGAATCTTCCCGATCGGGCAGTGCACAATCCCGGCCTTGTCGACGCGGAATTCGACTTTACCGGCCTTCACTTCCTTGATCGCCTTGGCGACTTCAAAGGTTACCGTGCCGGTCTTCGGGTTGGGCATCAGGCCGCGCGGGCCGAGCACTTTGCCCAGTTTTCCGGCGGAGCGCATCATGTCCGGCGTGGCAATCACGGCGTCGTAATCGGTCCATCCTTCCATGATTTTCTGCACGATTTCGTCGCCACCGACGAAATCCGCGCCCGCTTCCTGTGCTTCACGAACTTTTTCACCGCTCGCAATCACCAGCACACGCACGGATTTGCCGAGTCCATTGGGAAGGCCTACCGTGCCGCGCACCACCTGGTCGGAGTGCTTCGGGTCAACTCCCAAATTAATCGCCAGCTCGACGGTTTCGTTGAACTTCGTATGATGCGCCTTCTTCAGAACCTCGGCCGCTTCGCCGAGCTTGTACGGACGCGCTTCCACCAGCTTGCGCGCCTTCTCCACGTTCTTGCCGGACTTCTTCATCGCTTCTACCCCTTCGATCTCTGAGCGCCCGAACTTCTAGGCTTCCACGACTTCCAGGCCCATGTTGCGCGCCGTACCCATCACGGTGCGCATAGCGGACTCCAGATTGGTGGTGTTGAGATCGACAAGCTTGATCTTCGCAATCTCTTCCACTTGCTTCTTCGTCACTTTGCCGACTTTGTTGCGGTTCGGCTCGGCCGAACCCTTGGCGATGTTAGCGGCGCGCTTCAGCAGGACCGAAGCCGGCGGCGTCTTCAAAATGAACGTGAATGTGCGGTCGGTGTAGACCGTCACGAGCACCGGGAAAATCATTCCGTCCGGTTCTTTCCCGGTCTTGGCGTTGAACTGTTTGCAAAAATCCATGATGTTCAAGCCGTGCGGGCCGAGCGCCGTGCCGACTGGCGGCGCCGGAGTGGCCTTTCCCGCCGGCAACTGCAACTTGATGGTTGTCTGAATCTTCTTAGCCATGTTCCTGCCTCAATCTCTTTGACTCAGTAGCTCAGGCCTTTAGGCCCGAGGTTTTACTCTTCCCTATCCCAGCTTCTCCACGCTCGCGAAATCCAACTCCACAGGCGTAGACCGTCCAAAAATCGTCACCGATACCTTCAACCGGCTGTGATCGTTGTCGATCTCTTCCACGTTGCCGTTGAAATTCGCGAACGGCCCATCCACAATTCGCACCTGCTCGTTGCGCTCGAACACCACCTTCGGCTTCGGCCGATCCTGCGGCGTGTGCACACGGTTGATGATGCCGTCCACTTCCGCCTCGGTCAGCGGCGACGGTGAGGTCGCCGAGCCCACAAAGCCGGTGACCCGCGGCGTGGAACGCACTGTGTGCCAGGTGTTTTCGTCCAAGTCCATTTCCACCAGCACATAGCCGGGATAGGACATTCGATTCGAAACCACCTTCTTGCCGCCGCGCACTTCCATCACTTCCTCCATGGGGATCAGCACTCGGCCGATCTTGTCCTGCAGGCTGAAAGCGGCCACGCGGCTTTCCAGGCTCTCTTTAACTTTCTTCTCAAAGCCCGAATAGGTATGAATGATGTACCACTGCATGCCCATCGATTTGCAGTCCCCTTTAGACGCCAAACTTCTTCAAAACGTATGTCACGCCGAGCTGCACGAGCTTGTCCACCACAAAGAGAAACACACCAAAGAACGCCACTGTGGCAATGACAACCCAGGTGGTCGCCACCACATCTTCGCGGCTCGGCCAAGTGACCTGCTTCATCTCTACGCGAACGTCGTGTAGAAATTCACGCGTATTAGCGATCGTGCCCGTAACCTTTTTCGTCAGCTCAGAGCCTGCCCCGCCCTGGGATTCTTCGCTGCTCATTTTCACCGCCCGCGTGGCCATAAATCCTCATTCCATTACGCTCTCTATGCGCTTTCCAAACTCTGGCAGGGGAGGAGGGATTCGAACCCCCATACCCGGTTTTGGAGACCGGAGTCCTAACCGTTGGACGACTCCCCTTTACCCTGAGCCCGCGAAGCGGGCGAAGGGTTTCCCCGCTGCCACTTCTTCACAAGCTCAAACTTCTTTTTCCGGCTCCAACCCTTAATCTCTTTTTCCCGCCGCCGCGCTGCTTCACAGCTTCCGCAGAATTGGCTCCAAACCAACTCGACCGGTCTGCGTTTCGCGGTGAACTGGGGGCCCACTCCCCAATTGTGCCGCTTGACTCTTTCTTCTACATCCACTGCAATGCCGACGTAGAAGGCCCCATCTCTGCATCGCACCATGTAGCAGAACCAATTTTCTGCCGCTACCACACTGTCTCCCGGTTTTGGTCGACCGTTCGGCGCTTTGCGCCTCAGGGTAAACCGGAGTCCTAACCGTTGGACGACTCCCCTAAATTCAAAACCGGCCTGCCCTTCGCCCCTTTGAAAACGAAAACTTACTTCACTTCCTTGTGCGCCGTTTGCCGGCGGCAGGTATTGCAAAACTTCTTCGTTTCCAGCCGCTCGGTATGCTTCTTCTTGTTCTTCGTCGTCGTGTAGTTGCGGTTCTTGCACTCACCGCACTGCAACGTGATAATCTCGCGCATTGCTTAATCCTTTCGCGCTCTGCGCGCTATTCGATGATTTCCGTTACGGCGCCGGCGCCGACGGTATGGCCGCCTTCGCGAATCGCGAACCGCAAACCCTTCTCCAAGGCCACCGGCGTGATCAACGTCACTTCGCAGCTCACGTTGTCGCCCGGCATCACCATCTCCACGCCTGCCGGCAGCTTCATGTCGCCCGTTACGTCCGTGGTGCGGAAATAAAATTGCGGACGGTACCCGGAGAAAAACGGCGTGTGCCGCCCGCCTTCTTCCTTCGTCAATACATACGCTTCGGCCTTGAACTTCGTGTGCGGCGTGATGCTTCCCGGCTTGCACACCACCTGCCCGCGCTCCACGTCTTCCTTTTCCGTGCCGCGCAAGAGCAAACCGACGTTGTCGCCGGCGAGACCTTCGTCCAGTAATTTGCGGAACATCTCCACGCCAGTCACAACCTTCTTCTGCGTCGCGCGGAAGCCCACGATCTCGACTTCTTCCCCAACCTTCACTTTGCCGCGTTCCACGCGCCCCGTAACCACGGTGCCCCGTCCGGAAATCGAGAAAATGTCTTCGATCGGCATGGCAAAGGGCTTGTCAACATCGCGCACCGGCTGCGGCACGTTCTTGTCCACCGCCTCCATCAACTCATCAATCGTCTTTTCCCACTTCGCGTCGCCATTCAGCGCTTGCAGCGCCGAACCCTTCACGACCGCAATCGAATCACCGGGGAACTGATAGCTCTTCAAAAGTTCACGAACTTCGAGTTCCACCAATTCCAGCAACTCGGCGTCTTCCACCATGTCGCACTTGTTCAAAAAAACCACAATCGCCGGAACGCCCACCTGCCGCGCCAGCAGAATGTGCTCGCGCGTTTGCGGCATCGGTCCATCCGTCGCCGCCACCACCAGAATCGCGCCGTCCATCTGCGCGGCTCCGGTGATCATGTTCTTGATGTAGTCCGCATGCCCCGGGCAATCCATATGCGCGTAGTGCCGGTTCGCCGTTTCATACTCCACGTGCGAAACCGCAATGGTGATGCCGCGCTCGCGCTCTTCCGGAGCGTTGTCAATCGTGTCGAACGCCCGGAACTGCACTTTCGGGTTGTGCTTCGAGAGCACCTTCGTGATTGCCGCCGTCAACGTCGTCTTGCCATGGTCAATGTGACCGATGGTCCCGATGTTCACGTGTGGTTTGTTGCGCTCGAATTTCTCCTTCGCCATATTCCTTAACCTCTCGATCTTGTCGACCGCTTAGTGGCCGACTTCCCCCATCGTTAATAACCGCTGTGCTGCCCTTTCAAAATCTGGAGCGGGGGACGGGATTTGAACCCGCAACCATCACCTTGGAAGAGTGAGACTCTACCGTTGAGTTACCCCCGCCCGGTGCTGCTCCAAATTTTTCTCGCCGCGGCTCCCGCCGCGCCCCACTGATTTCCTGGAGCCTGGGACCGGGATTGAACCGGTGACCTCGTCCTTACCAAGGACGCGCTCTACCAACTGAGCTACCCAGGCCCAATCCGTGTCCCTTGCAAAGTCCATCCCTCGCGGCGCACTTTTCCTGAGCGGCGCTTGCGCCCCGAATTGGACCGCTCTCGAACATCGCCTTGATGCGATTGCCCTGCGGTTTTCTGTTATCCCCACAACGAGAGCCTGGTGGACGGGGAAGGATTCGAACCTTCGTAGCCCGCAAGGAGCGGCAGATTTACAGTCTGCTGGTTTTAGCCACTCACCCACCCGTCCCGTAAAACCATTCGCGGTGCAAAAATCGCATCCCGCGAAACTCTTTGGGACGCGAACCACGAGTCCCAAACTTCTCCTTCAACAACTTACACGCACCACACACGAAAACACAAAAAGGACTCGTGTCAAGAGACACCAGCCCATTCGTTTTTCCGGTCAGGATTCGCTCCGCCCTCGCTCCCCCTGCAAAATTCCTGGTGGAGCTGGCGGAGGGAATTGAACCCCCGACCCTCTGATTACAAATCAGATGCTCTACCAGCTGAGCTACGCCAGCGCCGCTCAAACCGTGTAAGGATAACAGAAGAGGTATTAGAATTGCAAGGGGCGCTCTTCAATATCTAGCACGCGGATGGCCAGATCTGTGGAAAACGCCTCCGCCCTTGATCACCTAGACACCCGCTATCCTGCCTGCCCTCTATAGTTTAGCACAGTCTGCAGCTGGTCTGTGGCGCTCAGAATTCAACAGGCCGGATAGCTGTTTCGTCTCGATTTACGTTGCGGATTTTGATGCCGTGCGCCCGTTCCGATGCGACAATCGTGGATAGGGTGCCATCGTCACGAATGGTTCGGGGGCCATGACCAAGCGGACACAAATCGGGCTCGCAGCAGCTCTTGCCTTTTTAAGCGTGGCCGCATTTTTTGGGGCTCGAAAATGGAGCGCCCATACCGGATCGCCTCGCGAAGAAATATTAACGCTTATGCCCACGGATGCGAGTGCCGTTCTTTTCGTGGATTTCCGCGAGCTCCGGCGTTCGCCATTTACCGCGCAACTTTACGCCTGGGCGCCAAAACCGCAAGCCGACGCCGATTACGCGCAATTTGTCAAAGAAACCGGATTCGATTATGAACGCGACCTCGATCGCGTGGCCATTGCCTTGGAGAAACGCGATCAAGACTCCGCCGTGTTCGCCCTCATTGATGGAAAATTTGATCGGCAAAAAATCTCCGACTTCGCAAAGAAAGACGGAACTGCGGGAAAAACAGGCGGGCACGAGATTTTCTCCGTGCCTGTCGGCGGTACCACAAATAAAACTTCCTTTGTATTCCTGAGGAATGACCGGATCGCCATCACTAACAGCCCAAATCTCGCCGTTTTCCTCGAAGCGAAAAAACGACCCGAGGAAGTCGCGGAATGGCGCACGCGATTCGACCGTCTGGCGGGCTCTCCCGTATTTGCCGTGATCCGGCAAGACTCCGCTTTCGGCGCCGCCCTTGCCGCGCAAGCTCCCGGCGGACTTCGTTCTCCCCAGCTCTCCGCTCTGCTCGATCAATTGCGATGGCTAACTCTGGCAGGAAAGCCCGAAAATGACCGGCTCCGTGTGGTCGCGGAAGGCGAATGCACAGCGGAAGCGACAGCGCGCCAACTCGCAGACGTTTTAAATGGCGTCGTGATACTAGCGGAAGGCGGCTTAAACGATGCCGGGACCAGGCAACAGTTGGATCCGGCGCTGCGCGAGGCTTACTTGGAGTTGCTGAAGAGTGCGGACGTCTCCAAACTTGACCGCGGCGACAGCAAATCCGTCCGGCTTGTATTCGATATCACGCCCGCCTTTCTGGAGGTCGCACACAAAGCCGCACCGATTGTTCCGGACTCAGCCCAAAGCAAACCGCTCGTTAGAAAAGCTCCTTCAACCAGAAAAGGCCATATTTAAGAGAATATCGGGAAGTCTCGGCGGGTGAAGTAGCCC